>Ga0114918_10003530_pt1 | contig 13763 bp, 17 predicted proteins | sample LantaG_FD_87015 | JGI IMG/M metagenome (GOLD analysis project Ga0114918, IMG submission 87015) | Deep subsurface microbial communities from Baltic Sea to uncover new lineages of life (NeLLi) - Landsort_02402 metaG | ecosystem: Environmental > Aquatic > Marine > Oceanic > Sediment | place...
ACCGTTAAGCCGTGCTTCATCAAGGGTCAGTGTGTTATCAAATGTGTAGGTCCCAAGCAACGCATCATATGTTATGTCGATACCAGTACCGGTGAGCAGATCAGTGTTCACCCAGAACGTACCGTTGTATGACAGCAACTGGCCAGCTGTGACGTACGTGATGTCCGTGTCAGTAAGCTCAGATAGCTCGTTTGCAGTTTGAACAGCGTTGTCTACGTATAACTTGTTTGTGATATGGTCATCAAGCGTTGGTACCGAGGTGAGGTTCACATTGTCAGTGAACGTATCACCGTTGAGGCGAGCAGCATCCAGTGTAAGGATGTTCTCGAACAAGAACGTTCTGGTGCCAATATCAAATGTAAGTTGTATGCCTGTGTCTGTTGTGAATAGTGTGCTCATCCAGTCTGTACCGTTGAACATCAGCACATCACCGATATTTGGATAAGCAGCATCGACATCAACGATGTCATTCATGTACGTACTGGAGATATGCGAAGTAACGTAGTCAACGATTGCACGCTCTGTAGCGCCAAGCTCAGTACTACCTGGAGGGGTTATCGTGCTTACCAGGCCCAGCGTTCCTGCACCAAAGGTAATCGTATTGTACGTGTAATCGTACGTGATCTCCACGGAGCCTGTAGTAGAGAGCACCATCGGTACCCACTCTGTACCGTCGTACACCATCAGGTCATCACGCTCTGCACCTGATAAATCAAAGTCACTGATGTCACTCAATGCTATTGGTAGCCACGTAGCATCTGTACGTAGTAACGCACTGCTAGTAGCACCAATCTGTGGTACGGGTACTACACCTTGATTGACCCCATCAAACACAGGAAGCCTTGCAGGATCAAAGATGCCACTGACAATATCTGAGGCATCCCATGTGTGGTCATCAATGTAGGTCTTGGTCTTCAGTGCTGACCACAGATTAGCAATAGAGGTGGTCAGGTCACTGAGAGGAGCATGAATTGTAAGATCATTAATATGGTTTGATACATCAGCCGCTGTTATGTTGGTGCTGCCGCCGTCACTGAGCTGGAAGGCGCTGGTAACAATACCACTGTCGCTTGGATCATACACTGATTTCAGCATGTAAGCGTCTGAAGTGAAGCCGAGGTCTGATACGTGACATATACCATCAAGCTCTTTGGTCATGGCATACACGCTCTTAACGAACGGGTTGTACCACAGCCGTGTCTCGCCAAGTGTCATGTCACTACAATCAGGCTCGTCGTTGTACGGGATACCTATAAGGCCAAAGTTTATAGCGTTGCCATCTTCATCTACCAAGATATCGCCATACTTGGCTGTGTGCATTGCTGAAAGATACTCTCCCTCGTTTATGGGAGTCGCTGGATCATTGTATCGAAGGCCTAGAATCTTAAAGAGAGCCATTCGGGTTCTCCTGTCTACTAGCTATGCTGACGTACGGCTTTACAGCTTCCATCGCAGTAAGAACAGCATCATCCATATCGAGATACTGATATAACCCAAGTCTGCCGCAGAACACGGTGCTGTTCTCGTGAAGCGTCAGCTCGTTATATTTCTCTGCACGTACCTTGTCGTCACCCCAGGTCACAGGGTAAATGCGCTCATCCCCAAACTCCTCCACGAACTCCCTTGGGTACTCAAGCAGTACTGGAATGAAGTCAGAGAGGTCTTCGTAGGTATAGAACCTTGAGAAGTCAGTGCAGCGGGTGTACTTCTTGGCGTTACACTGGTTGATCACAGCAGACGCCTGCCTGTCTGAAGGAAGTATAGACGAGAACTTAAAGTCTAGTGTCCTGTACCTGAGTGGCCCGTAATGCTCACCAAAGTAAGTATCTATTGATCCGGTGTACACGACCAACGTGTCATCATCAATGTGGTTTCGCCATTCAGTCGGGGTTGAGCACACGTGTACGTTCTGCGGTCCTATTTCTTCAGCCATATGGATGAACATGTCAGTGTACCCATGAAACGGCATACCCTGATGTTTGTCGGTGAAGTACTCATCGTTGAAGTCTGAACGTCGCTGCGGTACTCTTTTGGTCACCGTCCCGGGCAGATCGTCCCAGCTACAACCCCACATCTTCTGTGAGTAGTCAACGAAAAGAGCGTCACGTATCTCGTCATCTGACCAGCTGCGGCCAATGACTTCTTCAGTACGCCTGCTGTACGGTATAGGTAGCAGCTTGTCAGGAGCAGCGTTTGATACTGCCAGGACTTTGTGCCGATACCCAGTAAATGATGTGAAATCAGCCAGGAACTCAACTACTTCATCGCTGTCTGTATGGAAGATGTGAGGCCCGTATTTATGGACGTAAACACCACTATCAATGTAATCGTAGCAGTTTCCGCCTATGTGATCCCGAGTTTCAAATACGTCTACCTGCCAGCCAGCACGGGATAGTAACACCCCTGCTGTAAGACCGCTGATACCAGCGCCTACGATGATTGCTTTCATTGGGCGTCCTTAACTATAAAGATATACTGAGTATAAATGTACATAAACTGCTGAGCAAAGTCCAGCTATAACCCGAGTGTCCACCCAATGAAAGCACCGGTTTGCTGCAACTACGCCAGCCGCTTAACGATGTAGGCACCAATAAAAGAAATGCCAGCACCTATACTGGCAGCAAGGAGTATGGCAGAGACGGTCATATTGATTCTCCTTGTGAAGGCAAGACATAATCACCCTTTTGACGGTCTTTAAGCTCACCAATCTTGCTTTTATTCCAATTTTTCGTGGCTGAGAAATACCCCACAACTCTGGTCATATGCGTCAACACTACAGGCTCACGCTTGCCGGTAAGCACCTCTTCGATCAGATCCCACTCACCGTCATTGATGGCAGAGATCGGAACGATGGTCTTGTAGTTGCCGTCAATGGTCTTGACGATTACGTTACCGTTCCCTTCGTCCACTCCGACGCCCTCAAGGTTCTCATGAGCATCTACTTTGTTGAAAAAGTCAGTACAATCCATGCTTCCTCCTAAACTCCCCTCAACTTACAAATTTGGTACATGCCCTTGCACCAACAGGTCGAGCTTCACGTCGTGATGTTGCGTCCCACGAGGTCGACTTGTCACTCATCAAAGATCCATACAGCTCGTATTCAAGCTGAGCCCATACAGGATTTAGATCATACACTTGTTTCATAGAGCGCTTAGACCTGAACCAACGGCGAACACGCCTATCGTATTCACGCTGGTGCAAATATGTGTTTTGGATCTCTTCCTTTTGCTGACCGGAGATTGAAACGAACTGGCCTGCCACAGAAATAAAATCAGACGACAGCTTCTCCATTCTTAACCAGCTGTCTACTCTTCCGCACATAAAATGTGTTAGCAAGCTGTCTGGTGTATGCTGTTTAAAATGCTGCTTCTCCTCTACAATCCTACAGTCAGCGCCGCCGTCAAGTCCAAAGTCCGCATCAGTAACTGGGTATATAGTACGGACTATTCCATTTAAGATAGCATATGATGTCACTGGTATTACTGCTGCTGATGAATAAGCTATACTGATAATCCATGTTGGCAGCTGCCTGAACCCCATGATTCTGTGCTTCGTGTTCAGCCCTAAATTAACCTTGCTGTCCTTTATAGTGATGTTGTCATGCTTATTAATGTTGTGAATACCATGATCCATATACATGTCAGGACGCTCACCACAAACAATATCAAACATCCTTTTTGTGGATGTGCCGCCTGTCTTAGGCATGTGTGACCATACAAAGTCAGGGCCTATGACCATTATACCCCCACTGGCATCCGGTTGGTAAATCCGCTAGTGAAATCATTAATTGGTATGCCCTTCTTCTGGGCTTTGCGGATATTCAGCAATATGTTTTTATGTGTAGGGGTTGCCTTACCGCTTCTGTATAAGTCGACAAGGCTGCGTACCAGGTCGTCGCCGCTGCGCCCTATTCTTGTAACACCTTGCATGATCGCTGCTGACTTCAGTATGTAGATGCCATTTGCAATCTTGATCATTTCTTCTTTACCTTTTTCGGAGGCATCAACTTCTCGATCCTGAATGTCAGGGCCTTCTTGCCATTGATTGTAAGCTGACCCATATCATCCGTCTCTATCTTTTTAACTATCTTTGGACTGTTCTTGAACCTGCCCATGAGCAGTGTGTCGCCGATGTCTATGTCGAGGGTGATCGCTGCTACCTTGATGCCGTTGGCTATCTGAGTGTTTGACTGCTTCTTGAACACCACATTTGGATCGTTTGAATCCTTAATACGCTCACTCCAGTCTACGTTGTAAAGCCTAGCCTTCATGCTCTTACGCTTTTCTACTATAGCTCTAGCTAGTCTATGGTTACCATCCAATACAAAATACTTCGTGGCGCCCTTCACCCCTTTTGGATATGGTATCAACGCTATTGGTCGGTCGTCAGCTGCTCTCATTCTCTTAGAGTGGGTGAGTTTGTCGGTTCCAGCTTCGTAGTCTTTTAGGATCTCTTGTATGCCCCTGGACTGCCACGGGTTCATATGCACCGCTGGAGCATAGTCTTCAACATCAACGTTCATTGGTTTACTCGGGTTGCTATCCATAAACTTCCATACGTCAGGTATGGTAAGCTTATATGACTTGTCCATGTTGGCAGGGCTCATGATAGACGTGAACTCCTGGGTACTTGCTGCTGCCTGCTTCATAAGCAGTGACTTGGCCTTAATCTTATCTGACAGTGTTGGATTAGTCTCTTTCACCCAGTCAAGGTACTCGTCAAATCCTGCTTGATCCATCCTATTTGCTCTATCAGCCATACGGGCTACTGCTTTATCGTACGCTCCTGATGCTACGTTTTCTTTGTACTTGACGAGCTTAACCCCGGCCCGACGTAGTGCTCTTTTTACATCTGATATAGCTCTGACTCGTTTAGGTGTCACTGCTGTAGGCGAGACAACCTCAAAGTCGCTTCCCAACGAACGCTTGGGTCTGCTGAACGTGTCATCAGGAAGCTCGTGAAGGTATCCAACGTTACCCTTGGGGTATATTTCCTTGAAGGCTCCTGGCCTCATTTCTTTAAGCGCCCAGTTGTTACCCCATCCAGTACTACCTTGCTCGATGTCTCTGTCACCCCATCTACCACCAAGATACGCGAGCGCCATCTGCTTGTGTTGTGTACCGAATACAGCTTTACCTACATCCGGATCACCATGCCAGTCCCGTGGCTCAAGGCTGTCAAGCTTGGTACCACTTCCGTGGTACACCGCAGCTACCTTAATGCCGTTGGCTATCTTAATCATACTTCCCTTACTTGGCTGCTGGGATCTCTACCTCTGCTTTAGGTAGCTCACCCCTGAATATGATATTGTAAGCAATGGCTACCATAATGAAGAACAGTCCAGCACATAGAAGAAAGATGACCTGATTGGCCATCTTACTGGTTACTTTACGGGCAAGGATATCAATCGGCTCGAAGAGCTTGGCAAAGAAATCTTTCATGGCATCTCCGTTTGTACCGTACAAACGAATTATACCCAGGCTACCTGAGCAGTTCCAGTATTTTTTCTATCGGGACGTGAACACCGCCGTTACCCCTCCTGGAGCTGAGCAGCGTTTTTGTTGTAACTCCAACGATACGTTTGTTCACCACAAGCGGCCCACCAGACATACCGCTTCTTACACGAGCGCTTGCCTCTATCTCTATGTTTATGACTTTTCCACTGTTGTGTACTTGCTCTCTGTTGTCCGGATACCCTACTGCTGTCACAGTTGAATCCAACTTTGCACTGCCAACAGCCATAGGTTTCACATTTACTGTCATATCTTTCACATAGATGGCAATGATGTCACAGTCAGCGAATATCTTGGTCTTAACCAATGTGAACTTGATCTTCCAGTTGTCCACAGTATACAGCTCAATCGTCTCTCCATTAGGGTCAGAGAACACATGATATGCTGAGAGTACTATGAGCTGCCCCCTGTGCTTCACAAGCGTCCCTGTGCCTCTGTCGCTGGTCATACCGTCCTTATGCAGGTATGACACCCGTAGCACAGGATCACTGCAGCTGGCTTCAGTGCGTACCGTATCAGCCTCTTCTTCGTTGAGGAGCTTGATAGTGCTGGTGGTCGTACCGCATCCAGACAGCAGTAGCAGGCAGATCAGCAGTTTACGCATAATGTCCTCCGGTTATCTGATGGTTCCAGTAAGCTCATTGGCTGGGTTAAGGTCGAACACTCCACCTTCGTTATCCCATACAGCAGCATACTCTGCTGGTACTTCTGTGATCGGCTTAAGGTCAGCGCCACCAAACGCATCAGCATACTTCTTGTTCCAGCCACCACAGTGATGTCTGGCCAAGCACTCATTACATGGCGTGTCACACGCTACACTGTCACCAAGCTGCTTTGCTTCAGCAGAGATGTCATCCATCCGTAGCGTGTAGTTCCATTCCCACGGGTCATAGAGCACATGGCGTGCGTTGGTGACGTATGGCCAGTACTTGCTATTTAAATGGCAGAAAGGCTGGTACCTGATGGTGAAGAGGGTTTCTGCCAGCAACAAGCTCTCAGCTCCTTCTTCGATTAGTGGTCGCAGCGCTCCTGGGTGTACTGCTACCTCGTCGACATGCATGTCCCACTCATAATGTGGAAGGAACCCCAGGAATACGAAGTGATAGGCTCCCATGCTGATCTCATAGTCCACCGTCTTCAGCAGGTTCTCGTAGTTCTCCCGCTGGATGGTGAAGTTCGTCCTGAATGGGATACCACCAGCCCTGAGGTTCTGCTTGAGCATCATCTGCTTCTCAAAGGCACCGTTATGGTCGAACACGGCATTAAGTACCTGATGGGTGTCGTGGCTTGATATATGGAAGTGATCCATACCAGCGGCTATCAGGTCGTTGTACACAGCCAGTGACCCGAGACCATTGGTTATCATGCTGGACGCCATACCGTTGTCGGTACACCACTTGGTCAGCTCTACGACGTAGCTGCACAGCGATGGTTCACCATATCCTACGTAGTTGACATGGTTCAACCCATTGGCTTTGGCTCTTAGGATCTCAGCCTTCACCTGCTCTATGGGAATGTCTTTATTCGTATGGAAGTCTGGGTTACGCAGATAGAAACACTGCTTACATGTTGCGTTGCACTTCCAGGTTACTTCTACTCCTACTCGTGGACATGGTTTCATCGCTGCCCCTATTTCTCTACGTAAAATAACGAGGTGCCATGCGGTACTACGGTGTCGGCATAATGCTCCCAGTCTTGCACAGCCTTGATGACTCCCGGGAACCTGGTCGTGTAGTCATGCCCAAGAAGCAGACCACCTTCACGAACCTTAGGCCAATACAGCTCAAGGTCTGACTTCACAATATCATAACTGTGGTTGCCATCTACGTAGACGATGTCGCATGACCCGTCTTCGATGTCAGCAGCAGCCAGATCAGAATACTTCTTGATGTTGGTAACCCGGTCCTTGTAGCCAAACTGCTCAGCATTGCGCCAGAACTCGCCCTCGTCACCTTCAGTGACGCCTTTAGCCAGGCCAGAATAGTTCTCTTCGTCATAGGGCTCAAATGGATCGACACACACCAGCTCAGACTTATCAGCACCTGTGGCGAGAGCAATCATGCTGCCACCTGTACCGGAACCGATCTCTACCAGCTTGTTCAGATCCTGGTACTGCCGGCTGAGCTGAGTTAGTGTCAATGACTCAAGCACTGTGGTCTTCATCGCCGCAAGCCACTGGTCTACGTGTGGTGTGTACTTACCAAGATCATCCCTGTACATGGGTATGTCTTCGGCGTTGGGTGTTGGGATTATTGTGTGGTTTGGATCCTGGTGCTCAATCCAATCCTTCCAGAACGCATTGGCACGGGCTGCTGACTTGTATGTGATAGAAGCGTCCATTATCTCTTCCGGAAGCAGGTTCACCGTCATACCACGCAGCTGATGCCAGATGTGTGCATGCCCGGGAGACATGTGGATGTCATAACCAAACGGTAGGTTGGGCCATACGTCCCGCATCCAGTTAGTAGCTGACTGCATGCACTCCTGAGATGAGGTGGCTGAGAACTTATCATGAATCTGCTCTTCAGTATTACGTACATAGGCCATGTGATGGAACGAGAACTCAGGCACGTCGCGTACCTTTGACATTGCTGCCTTACCACGAGGCTGCACACGCTCTACAACTTCAGGCAGGACTGGTGAGCCAAGACCAACGGTACACAGCACAGGTTCTTTAGGATACACCTGATACAGCACGCTCTTTACGTAGGTGAACAGCTCAGCACGGAAGAACAGGTTCTCAGTGTCAGACTGCATTACCTTCTTCAGCCCACGTACGTCAGCCTCAGGCCATATCTCGTCTGAGTCCACGATCATGACCATGGTGTCGTTGCCGTAAGTAGCAGCGATGTGATCAAGCCCTACCTGATACTGCTCAGTTTGCTGTGTCCATGAGCCTTCTACCAACTCCACCTTGACATCCGGATGTACGTTCGTGAAGCGCTTCAACGGCTCTATGCAGTCATTTCCAGGTTTACCAAGCCATGAAGTATCAGACGACACAACAACAATGGCATCAGCGTGCTTATACACAGACTCAAGGCTGGCCTCGAACCACTCTCCGCCAGAGAACACTTTGTACAGTACAATAAACTTACGGCTCATCTTGGCTCTCCCCATTTACGGACATATGTTGCCCTGTTCTGCTGAAAGAATTTTCCACCCTGATTCTTCATCTCATTTATGTGTGTCACACGTACACCACCGTGTACGATGAACTTCGCATTAGGTTCTCTGGTACGTATTGCTGCAGCGTAGCCCGTGTCCTCCCACCCTGAGCCTACGAAGTCTTCATCATACCTCAAGTCAGACTTACGCATAGCAATACAGGCTGTTGGCAGCTCCTGCAGGTGTGCTGTCCACAGTGAACCGTCTTCAAGACCGGGAGGGTGTCCAAGCATCTGACCAAGGCTACCGTCAGGATTAAGCAGCCGAGCTGATGACATCATGCACAGCGGGTCATCTGCAACTACTTTAGCAAGCGCTTCATCCCATCCCTGTGGGAAGTTACACACATCATCGTCTATCATAATAACGATGTCGGTCTTGGACCTGTCCAATCCGATATTACGATTACGAGCTGCACAAGCTATCTCACACGTTGCAATAATATCACCACCACCGGTAGCGGTCTTGCGTACCTCATACATCAACGACACAAGTTGTCCAAGCGGTTTTAACGTTGGTATAATAATATCGACTTTCATAGTATGTTCCTCAACCGTTAAGTTTGCCTATTGGTATCTCTTTCATCCTCTTTACGCCAACAAGGTCCCTGTAGCGATTGAGTATGCCACACGGCCTTGTAAGCTCGTTGCCTGTGGTTACTGGTACTGAAGATGACTCAAGCCCAGCCTCACGTTGAGGGTTGTACCCAAAGTGTGATACCAGGCCTTTACCATAGATACAGTTCAGCTTGCCAACCTTGATTGGATACATCTCTGACAGAAACTGCTCATCATCAAGGCCCTTCCATACTTTCATGAACTTACGGGCATCTTTACCAAAGAAGCAGCAGAAGGCTACGCCGAACCTGATGTGCTCGTGCAGCTCGTATCTGTCGAAGGACATCCACTTGTCCAGTGTGTCGTTCTGTATGTCATGCAGTAGTTGGTGATGAATAAGTGTGGCCATCTCCGGACTCTTCCACAGAGTACCCCCGATGCATGTCCACGGTATATAATCCATCTTGTGATGTGCTGGGTGTGCTCCGCACCTCATGTGCAGATGGGAGCATAACCCAGAATTTACCATATTGGATGCAATCATTAAGTAGTCGGGATTGTCTAGCCTGAAGCGGAGCATGTTAGCTATGGCTTCAGGGTGTACCCAGCAGATGTCGTCGTCTATCCGGAAGTATATAGTGTTGCTGTCCATCGTCTCATCAGTATAGAAGGCTCTGATGGCTCCGAGCGACCCAAGTATACCATACTCTGTGTTGTCGTTATACTGGATGGTGATACGCGGGTAGCCTTCCCTGGCTATCTGAGACAAGCACTTTATGTCTGCAAGCTCAGTTGTATTGCACCACAAGCGCCACTCATCTACTGTGCCCTTATCAAGCTCTGCTTCCATGTAGTGCCTGATTAACGGCATAAACCTGCGTCTACCAGCAGGTGTGACTACCACTACTTTATATCCATCGATCATTATACAGCCTCTACACCAGCCAGCTTTCTATATCTATTAAGGATGTGCTTGGAGTATATCTCCGCACCGTTGATTTCAACTTTATCGTCGCGTGTCTCAAACCCGTTCTCTCTTTGTGGGCCGTATGCATAATGTGCAACAAGGGCCTTACCAGCTATGCAGTTGATCTTACCTACTCTGTTCGGCCAGATACCTGTCATGAATATCTCGTCGTCCTCATCTTCCCACTTACCAAGTAGCTCCAGCATATCACAGCCAAAGAATGAGCAGCAAGCGATACCGAAGCGCGGGTTCTCATACAGCTCCCAGCGTTCAAACTGCTTCCACTTGTCCAGGCGGCCTGCGATGGCGTCCTTGAGGTAGCTGTCGTGTATCACTGTAGCCATGTTACTGCTCCAGTGCAATAGTCCGCCACTTGACTCCCATATAGGCGCATCCATAGGTGGAGTAGTCTCCTGATGACATCCGAGTCTGTGGTGTAGGTGTGAGCACAGCCCTGAGTTCATCATGTTGGCGCTTATCAGGAAATACTTGCGGTTCATTGCCCTGAACTGAGCCAGTGTCCGAAAGGCATCTTTGTCTACATGGACGATATCGTCATCAACACGAAGATAGATTGTCCCGGGATCAATAGTCTCTTTGGTATAGAACGCTCTGATTGCACCCATAGAACCAACCGGGCCCCAATGGTCAGTAGGACAGCGTACGACACGGACGAAGTCTTTATGCTGGTTAGCGAAGTCAAGCATGTAATCTATGTCTTCTTGAACTGTGGTGTTGATCCACAGCTGCCACTCATCGATGAAGTCTTTGCAGTCAAGTATGTATTTTGTAATGATAGGAAGGTAACGACGTCGTCCAGCAGCCATTATGACTGACACTTTGCGCTTGTCTAACATCTCCACCCTTTCTTATTATCTCCGCACAATCAGTATACAATTTCACATATGTGTTAGCAATACCCTAGTTGCTGAAGTCTGCTCAACGCGTCTTCAGGTATTGCCTCTTGCTTAAAGAATCTTGACCAGTACCCTACAGATGTCTCCCGCAAACCATCTGCACCAAGCTTTACGATAACATCATTAAAATACTCTTCTGGTATGTCATCATCAAGGAATTTATTGACTTTCTCGGCTACAGCAGCTGGGTTACTGAGTAGCTCAGCGTTCTCTATCTCAATGTGATTGACATATTGCTTTGCTCCATGCCACGTATTAACATAGTGCAGCCAATGCTTAAACGCAGACCTGGTCGTCCGCTTCCACTTAAGACGTAGCAGGCTACCAGCTACTTCACGCCCATCACGTTGAATGTAGATTACTTTAATCTCTGGAAAACGGGCAGCTATGTCAGCAACAGCAGTAGCATAGATGGGCGCCTTGTCTCCTACGTATCTGTGACTGTGCTCATACACATCAAGCTTTGATACCAATTCAGTACGCTGTACGTCGTCCTTGTCTTCAAAATAGCTGTGTTCGTCTGAAAGCGCGTCACTCAGTACTTTGTTATACTTGGCAAGAAATGAGAGATCGTCTTCTACTCCTTCAGCTGCATGGTCTACATCAAAGCCCCATCTGTTCTTCGTTCTCTTTGAAATAGCGTCGGCGGTATCAGCGTAGGTAGGCTGGGTGGTCAGCTGCAGGTATGGTAACAGCTCGTTGGTGATGAGTGGATAGCGCCGCCTTATAGCATGTGCCAAGGCTGTAGTTCCGCTACGAGGCGCTCCACATATCAGTAAGTGATTACTGTACATGTCGTAGAATATACACGGTGCAGTTGTACGGTACAACCCTATAATAGCTAAAAAATAAGAAACCCCTCCCCGTGAGGGGAGGGGAATAATACTACTTGGCTGCCTTGGAAAGCACCTTCTTCCAGTTGTAGTAGTTACACTCCAGACGTGAGCCAAACTTCCTGATGAACTGGTGCAGCGGAACTTCAAGCTGTACATCCATCTCACGTATCTCATCGGCAGTGAATACGATCTGTCCGATAGGCATCATACCAATGGCCGTGTGGCCGTTGGAGTCCTTATCGTACTCTTCGTACAGGTCTACCTTGAGGCGCTTGCCCTGCTCATTGGTAATCGGATAGTCTGGTCCGACACCTTCGTCACAGAGAGCGAACAGTCCATCGTCAGTGTCAACGTATGCCCAAGAGTACCCAGGCTTCAGCCTGGTACCAGTTGCGTCTTTACCAGCAGCCTTGCGTTCTGCTTTGTGTGCCTCGTGAAACTTCACCATACTGTCTGCTACATCTGGTGTGGTGAAGTCAATCACTTTAACCATGATGGGCTTCTCACCTGGTTTCAGTTCATGATGTTCCATGATACCTCCCTTACATCTGGTCAGGGTTGAACGACACCTTTGTCGTTGTCTTAACGTTGATCTCAGCCACACGCTTCACTTGTGCTATCATTAACGTGTTGCCAGCAAGCACTTCAGCATGTTTCTTGATGTAGTTTTCACAGTCAACAGTGGAGGTTAACTCAACGTTCCCGTCGACCCTTACCTCAGTCCATACTGTTGTTTGGTCTTTGTCATCAAGTACAGCCCTGCAAAAGATAGCAAAAGTTCCCATCGAACGTTTGCGCTTTGTCTTTGGTGGTGCATCCTCTGGCAGTGGTGAATCCCCAGGTATCAATTCCGGTGATGATGTCATTACTTCTCCTTGTTAACTTATAAGTTAATACTCCATGCAGCCGCGTGCTACATGATTTGCCAACCTCCATTCTTGTATTCCATTCCTTTACCGCATGGCCAGGTAAGTTTACCATCTTCCCACCTTACACCAAAAGCACGTCCGGTACATCCCTCCATCTGATATCTGCGGGTAGTACCAGTAAACACACCTTCCTTCTTCCCATCTCTCGATAAAACTTTCTCACCAACAGCGTCAGTCATACTCATTCTGTATCCTCACACTCTGCTTCAAAGTTCATGTGTGCTGTGACCAGTTCCTGGTCGAAGTCAACATCGTGCTCATCACACCAGTGCATGAGATTACACAACGTATCACGTACCACAACCTCATCATCATCAACAGCCTTGTTCTCAATGATGGTCTTTACACACTCCAGGGCCCTGTTACGCCACTCTTCTTTACGCTCTTCCCTGTAATCAAATTCATCTTTCTCTTCTGCCATACTTCCTCCTTAACTGGCCTCAAGGACACGCTCAACAAAGTCGTAGTCCTCGAACTCGTCATAAAGACAGCTGATGTCGCCATGCTGCCTGTGCTCCTCATTCCACATCTTGAAGAGCCGTAGATCCTCCATGTGTGGACTGCGCACCTTATCCTCAATCAGGGCTGTGAGGTAAACCTTCTCCTCGCCCCAGAATCGATAAAGGCTGACATCGTTACGAGCACAGAACTCTTCACGATCTGTCAGCACCTCGTTCGGCAGCATCGTTGGATAGATGTCCATGAAGAACAGATCAAAGTACTTGTCCTTCTCGTTACGCACATCCTTGTTGACGATCTTGATCTTGTCAAAACCATCACGGTCTTTGTACACGTCCTTGAAATACTGGATGGCGTGCCGGCTGGTCTCGTAGACCGTGACAGACTCTACCTCAGGCTTCTGGGCTGCTCTGAGTG
>Ga0114918_10003531_pt1 | contig 13762 bp, 13 predicted proteins | sample LantaG_FD_87015 | JGI IMG/M metagenome (GOLD analysis project Ga0114918, IMG submission 87015) | Deep subsurface microbial communities from Baltic Sea to uncover new lineages of life (NeLLi) - Landsort_02402 metaG | ecosystem: Environmental > Aquatic > Marine > Oceanic > Sediment | place...
GTATAATACAGGGATTACATCTTCTTCTGTTTCAAATACCACATTCAATACTCTAATTCCATCATCAACCCCAACCGCAGCACCAATATAAACATCTTCATCATTAATATTATCAGTCCAATCTAATTTTGATGAACTATAATCAATATAAGAACCTATCGTAGCCCCAGATACATATGCTGAAAGAATTATAGGTGTTGCTGAATTATCTGAATCAATATATGTTGTAGCATCAGTAGCTTCAATCTCACCATTACCACCCTCAATGGTCTTTAATTTAATTAAGTTTGTTGGGGCACTTCCATGTAAGTTAAGTGTTAAACTATATTCATCTAATGAAATTTCACTTTCTGATGTACTTGTATTCGTATGTTTTATCAAACCTAATTCAGCAACATTACTATCTACATCCATTAAAAATGAAGTATTTTTTGCTCTTAAATTAATTAAACCACTTCCATTTGCTCGAATTATATAATTACTTGTTTGTGTTGTACCTGTATATGTATCAGTTAATCTCATTGAAGTACTGTCACTTAGGATTTGGATTACTCCACTTTGAACATCTAATGTAGATTTCAATTGTGTATCACCTGTCCATGTTGAACTTAATACAACACTATTAAGTTGAGCCAAACCAATAGTATTAATTGTTGCTGTTATTCTTTCAGTCGTGGTAAACTCAACCTCACTTACCTTTGTAAATCCGAATCCAATAGGAGCAATTGTTAGATTACCATATATTTTAACAGTTGAAGCTGAATTACCTTTTAAAAATACATAATTTTTCATACTAATATCTTCGTAATAGATTCCACTATAAACATCAATTAAATATCTTCTATTCGTATTAGCATCGGTAACACTATCAATTGCAGCTTGAATACTTGTAAATGTTGCACCACTATGAGCAACAGTTATTATATATGGATATGTATTTCCAGTATATGCTTCAAAATCTTCAATAGTTAAATATGTATTTGGTACTGTTGTACCTGTAAATGTATTAAAATCTGTTATAGTAGAATATGTGTTTGGGGCAGTTGTACCTGTAAATGTATTAAATTCTACTTTTTCTACATAATTATCCAATATAGGTGGTGATAAAAGATTAATTGATGTAGCACCATCTCTAATATATAATTCATTACCTGTCCACCATAAATCACCATCAGTACCAGTAGTATTATTATATGTTCCTAAATTTATTTTATTATCAATCGATAATTTCCCTGAAAGAAATGCTCCAATATTATTTGTAAGACCATAAGTAACATTCCCACTAACTTGTGGTTGTGAATCTGTATCAAAATAACATTGAACAACAGTAATTATTCCAGAATCACTCCATGCTGCATATAAATCGGTGACGTTATTAGGTATAATTGAATTATTACTAAACATTGTTTTAATATCGGCATCATAATTAAATGCACAATATGCATTACCAGTATCGTTAATTTCAATAAGGTTTCCTTCAATAATACCAAAATCTCCTTCAGCATTTGTAGAATAGAAGGGGGCGATATAGTTATTACTATTTACAACACCATAAAATTTAATATTACCATTTTTAAATATGAAACTACTACCAGTATTACTATTGGTATTAAACATTACCTCCAAGTTTTGACGTGCATCAGTTGTGTTTGTTATTGTATTAAATGCACCGAATGAATTCAATAGAATTTTATTACTACCAAGTAACCAATAAATTGAAGTATTATGTTCATTAACATTATCACCACTTGATGTTACGGTATATCTTCCACGAGAAACAGAAAGTTGCCCCCTCGTTATTTTAATACCTGCTTTTGATGTTGATATGGATTGTCCAGCACTACTATTCCATAAGGTATCGAGATAACAATCAATTAATGAAATTTTCCCATCATCATCACCACATTGTATATCAATAGCTAAATCATTTTCATTATAAAACCCAAAGTCCTTAAAAATTATTGAATTCGATGAATTAGTAAATGTTACTTTACCGTCAATTTTAGTTTTTTTACCACAAGAACCTACAATATTAATATTTTTATTAATAGTAATATCTTCATAATAAATACCTGGATAAACATAAATAACATCATCATTTGTTGCTATATTAATTGCTGAACTAATTGTTGAATAAGTTGCACCACTTTTAGCAACAATTAATACATTTGCATATTCATTTAATAAATCAGAAATAGTATAATTACTATTTTCTAAATTACCATTACTTAAAAATACACCAACATTACCTGTTGCACCAGTAACTTTAATAATTTTAGAATTTATTTCTATTTGTGTATTACCTGTATATGTGTTAAAATTAGAAATTCCAACAAATGTATTTGGTGCTGTTGTACCTGTAAATGTATTAAATTCACCTCTTGTTACATCACCACTTTCTAAATTATCTATATAAGTTTTTATACTTCTTTGTGATGCTAATGCAGTAGGACTATCAGAAGATAAATCATTTTCATCTAAGAAAGCTGTTATTCCTGAATAATTTCCAATTTGTAATGTATCTGTTATTGTTTTTTCTACAACGGAAGTTCCTTGTGCATTAGTTAAATTAAATATAACTGAACCATTTGATCCTTCATCAATATAAATAGATGGAATATAATCATCAGATGTATTTATAGTACAATTAACAATTTTTACTTCATCTTTTGATGTTGTTGCACCACCAATATAAACTTGATTATTATTTATATTAGGAACAAACCAATTAAATGAATTATAAGCATAATTAATTATTGATTTAGTTTCAGATGATTTGTTAAGAGCACCTATCAATGTTACACCTGTTGCATTAACACTTGTTACATCTAAGAAAAATTGAACATTTGATATTGTAGTTTTATTATCAGAAACATTATGTATAACAGGTATAATTGTATTTGATGGTGTAGCATGATAAAGATAATTATTAACTACAGATTCTTTTACATTTATTAATGTATCTGCATTTGTATTATCATTATAAACAATAGATATTGTGTTATTTTGTTCATAAGATATTATATTATATGTTATGTTAATTGCAGATAATGTAATATCATTCGAACTAGTAATATAATAAACTGTTTCATTGTTTTCTTCTATTGTTCCTGCATTTGTATTATAAAGAACAATATTTGAATCACCATTAATACTTACAACACCATCTGATATGACAATTGATGATTTAATAGTCTGTCCTGTTACTGATGTATAATATGTTTTTATATTTACACCATCAATATTAAGTGAACCACCAATATTAATATTAAGTGATTCTTTATTAAATGTTCTTAATTCTAAATTACTTAAAGAGGAAGTAGATGTAATACCTGTATAATCTGCTATAATTTGTCCTTCTATTCTTGAATATCTTGATACACCACCAATAGAAACATATGGTTTTAAAGGAATATCTTCTACAAATTCTTCGGGTGATATTTCAATTAAATAACGATTATCGGATGCATTATCTGTTATAGAATCAAGTGCCCCATTTATAGTATCATATGTTGTACCTGTTTTAGCAACTTGAATTACATTATTAAATGTACTAGCAACGCCATAATAGGGCGAACTTATATCATAACTTTTATTAATATCATCAATTTCTACACCATCTATTACTCTAACAATATCCCCAATTAACATATAATTGTATAATTCATCAGAAACAGTCGCCTGATCAAAATCAGATAAATCAACAGTTACACCAGATGGTATTAATAAACCAAAATCTTTTAGTTCAATTTCACTCGATGAAATGTTTTTTACTATAAATATTTCTCTTATCATATTATTAATTTATTTTAAATTCTCCAACCTATTTCAAATGTGACAATAACATTTGATAAATCAGTTCCACCATTAGCTATACCTATTACTTGTATTACATCCCCACTACTAAAATCTTGATTCGCAGTAATTGTAGTAGCTGATTTATTTCCTGTCGGTATTGTTAATACTACTCTATTAGTTGTACTATTATTAACCCTTACTTCTATGTTTCTTGGTGTTCCCATTATATTAGCATTATCAACTGTTACACATAAAATAGTACCATCGTGTGTCATTTGAAAACCATTTGTACTAGATTGTACAGCATCACCCGCATATAAATATGCTGATGTATTTTTTTTAATACTATTTCGACCACAACTATATAATAATGTTTTAACAGTTAACCATTTACTTCTACTATCATCATAGTGGAATAACGCATCTGAATCAGTTCTATAATATAAATCACCACCAGTAGGGCTACCTGGGAAAGTTGTACCCCTTTCTATAGCATCTGACCATATAGTATTTCCACTACCATCTGATTTTACTACTTTTCCAAAGATTTGACTCCCCGACTGTATCTGTTTTATCTTTATTCTAGCCACGATTAAATGTTTCTATTTTTACTTGTATATATTCTATTTTTATTCTTACCATTTCTAAATTCATACTCTAATTCCCAGGAATCTTCACTAACCAATGGGTTATTATTCGGTGAAATAATTACTAAATAATCACTAATCATACTTAATTCCCAAAATAAATCATGTAATATTGATTTATTAGCTAAATGTAAAGCATAACTACAAATAATTACACTATACTTTTTATTTTTTAATTTCCCTTGTTGAATATCTTCAAAAGAATATTTCATACATTTATATCCTGTATTATCTTCATATTCTTTAAACAAATAAGGATCAGTAGCTTCTATATCATAATAACCTAAATCATTTAATATATTAGTTACTTCTCCTGTTCCCGCTGCTAAATCCAATACCTTTGATAAATTTACTCTACCACTATCAACTATTGTTTTTATTGATTTTTTTATATCTTCAAGATGTGGGTTTTTATATTCTTTTCCTTTTTTTTTATAAAAATCTTCAACACCTAAATCTTCGTATTCTGTTCTAATTGCTGATATAGATTCAAATGGTCTTGTTTTACCACTATCAAATCCAGTAAATGAAATTGTATCACCATCAATAATTATATCAAAATCATATAATTTTTTCCCTTCTTCTTTAGCTTTCACTAATGATTCTAATTCTTTTCTTGATATATTTGATTCTTCTATAAATTTTTGTAAATTAATAGTTATTTCCTTTTCGTTTGTTTCCCTTACTAATCTTAAATATTCTAATAATTTAGTAAGTAACCCACCAAATTCTTTTGATCCCTTTCTATATTCTATATTATCAAAGTCACCAAATCTTAATACTTTATCCATTATTTCTTTTTAGTCATTTTTGAATCTTTAGATTTCATAGATTTATCAATACCACCTAATGATGCACCAAAATAATTATCATCATCTGTAACTAATTTGACACCTTCACCTATAATAGCATTCGGTCCAATTGTACCACCTCTAAAAATTCCCGATTGCATTTCACCATCTAAAAACCCACCATAAAAATACACCTTCTCTAATATACAACCTTGATCCACATTACAAGCTGTTAATTTACTATTTGATATTTCACAATTTTCTATAGTTGATGACTCTATGTGTGAATTTTTAACATCTGAATCACTAATATGACATTTAAAATATGTACCATCTGCAATTTCACATTCTATGAAATCCCAATATTTTATATCAAATATTCCTTTAACGAATGTATCAATGAGTTCTAATCTAGATGTTTCATTATCATAATTAATAATAGCATCTCTAAGATTATAAGTATTCATCATCATATCATATACTTTATCATAAATTCTATTATAATAAGAATTAACAATTGTAAAATCATCATTCTTATCTATTTCTATTTTAACTGAAGGGTATTCTGATATAAAATCTTCATATGTAGTAAAATTCTTAAAATTACTAATGTTTTCTGATAAATAATCTAATATTTTTTCCCTATCATCATCATCAATTTCTTTATCAAGTGCATTCCAGGTTAATAGAATGAAATAATCCAATAAATTAATAATATCTTTAGTCTTGTATTGATAATCTGTTCCACCAATATATCTATATTCTAACCACCCCCTAGTATATTCTTTAATGTTAATACCAAAATATTTAGTATCAGGTAATTCTAAGTTAGCTATAATAATATCAATTACATCACTAGATTGTGTGTATCCTTTATATGGAATAAGTCTTTTAACCGATTTAGCATAAAAGTTATTTTCCCTATTTGGAAACATACGATAAATATTATCTTCATCAATATCTAAAATAAGTTTCAATGGTACTAATTCTTCTATACCCTTTTCAGCATCTTCTGCAAAAGATATATTTATATGTAAAGAACATTTTTCATCAGTATAAGCTACTTCTTGTAATAATTTTAAAATTTTTAACATTACAATTTTACAATCCGGATATGGTATTGGACCAGTAACCAATTCTACTAAATCAATACCACCTGATAAATCAGGTTCAATTTTAAAGTTTTCTTCATCTGGTTTAAAAGCACTATGATATTTTCTAAAACCGTGTACTTTAATAGGACTTAATTCTCTATTAAATAGTTCTAATAATTTATAATATGGTTTTGAAGTATAAAATTCAAATTCAAATCCTACTATTGCATTTTTTAATATGTTATTATAGTTAATGTAATAATCTGAGAAGTTCTTCATTTCAGAGCATAAATATTTTTTATTATATATTAAATATCATACTCTTAATATTACCCTATTGCAAATATAAATTTTTAATATATAGTAATGATTATAAATAAAATTTTATTAAATGGATAACGTAATTAAAGCTCTTGAATACATGACAATTGGTGCTACCTTACATAATAAGGATGGTAAGATTATGTATGCTAATCCCGTTTTCTGTAAATTATTTGGAACTACAAATAAAGAATCAGTTGGTTTATCAATTAATGATAGAAATTTTTCTAAAAATGTAAGTAATAAAAAGAATTTAAATTTTATTAATGATAATATTGCTAAAATACATGATAAAATTATAAAGGTAAAAACATTTGAAGAAAAAATATGGATTAGGGTTAATTCAACAACAATAAAAAATGGTGAAGATTTTCACTTTTTAACCTATGAAGATATATCAGATAGTTATAATCTATCTTATCTATATGAACATATTTTTAATAATATAACAATGGGTGTTGCTATAATCAAAACAACAAACGGTGAAGATTTTTTTGTTAAAGATTTTAATCCATATGCATGTAAAATAACTAATATTAAAGATAAATATGATATTATAAATAAGAATATCAAAGAACTTAATATGCCACTTATTAATAATATATCTATTTATGATCACATTAAAGAAATTTATGATAGTGGAGAAGAAAGGGAAATAACCGAATCTAAATGTGAAATGGGTGATAATGTAAATTGGAGAAATATAAAAATTATGAAAGTAGAAACGGGGGAAATTGTAATTTTATTTGAAGATATAACAAGGGATGTTGAATCAAGAGAAAAATTAGAACAATCAGATAAATATAAAAGTATGTTTTTATCTAATATGTCACACGAAATTAGAAGTCCTATTAATTCAATAGTTGGATTTTCTGAAATGTTACACGATGTTAAGCATAATGAAGTAAAATTAAACGAATATATTGATATTATTAATAATAGTAGTAAATCATTAATGAAAATTATTGATGATGTATTAGATTTTTCAAAGATTGAAGTTGGTAAATTAGAAATAAATAAAAAGAATTTTGATTTAAATGATACTTTAGAAGAACTTTACTTAACTAATAAAAATAAATTAAATCTTGATACTGAATTAAAAATTACAATCCCACCAAGAGGAATAAAATTATCAAATGATGAATTTAGATTTAGACAAATATTTAACAATTTAATTAGTAATGCTATTAAATTTACAAAGAGGGGTTATATTGAAATTGGTTATGATAAGAAAGAAGAAAATGTTGAATTTTTTGTTAAAGATACTGGACCAGGTGTAAAAGATGATGAAAAAGGAAAACTTTTCGGAAGATTTTCTCAATTAGAAAGTAATAAAGGACATTTAGGACATGGATTAGGTTTATCTATTTCTAAAGAATTAGTTCAATTAATGGGTGGTGATATGTGGGTAGAATCTGAATTTGGAAAAGGATCACAATTTTATTTTACATTACCTAATGATAGAAAGATCGGTAGAAAGAAAAATAGTAAAATTGATATTTATGATACTGATTTTACAAATAAAACAATCTTCCTGGTAGAAGATATAGAATTTAATATCAAATTATTAAAATCATACTTAGAAGATACTAATTGTACAATAATAGTTGCTGAAGATGGTAATGATGCTTTAATAAAATATAATGAAAATAAAAATAATATTGATTTAATATTAATGGATATTCAGTTACCAGAAATGAATGGTACAGAAGTTACAAAGATAATTAGAACAATTGATACAAATATACCAATTATAGCACAAACTGCTTATGCAATGCGTGATGAAGTAGATGATATTTTATCTTATGGTTTTGATGATCTCATTAAAAAACCTATTAGAAAAGAAGAACTTCTTAAAATAATAAACAAATATATTTAATGAAACATTTGAAACTATATAATGAATCAATAAGAAATATGATGACTTCAAAATCAGATGTAGAAGTAAATATTAATATAAAGAAAAATTTACAAAAATTAGAAGATATATTTAAAAAAGATTATAGTGATAAATGGATAGATGTTAAACATTATCTAGACAGAAATAGACAAAACACTATTGATTCTTTTTTAAAAGGATGGTCATTAGAAGAAGTTGTTGATGAATATAGTTTTGGTGTTCAAAATTATTTAGGTGAATTAGAAATGGATAATGATAAATTTATTAAAGAAGGTCTTAGAGATCAAATGAAACCTAAATCAGAAGAAGAAGTTATGTCATCTATTATGAAATTGACACCATATGGAATGCAATGGAAAATTAATGATATGGAATTAGAATTAGATGATTATACACATAATAAATTACAAAAAATATCTGAAGAAAGAATAGATGAAGCTGAAGAAGATTTAGAAAGTATATTTAAAATGTATGTAGATACTGATCGACAAACTAAAACATTAGAATTATTTAATGATGCAATTAAATGGGTTGAAAGAAATGGTGGAAATAAAGAAAATTTAATAGAACATGGTATCAAAGATTTTGCTGAACAAATTGAAAATTCATTTCAAATGCAAAATCGTTTTGATTGGGAACAATTATATAGTTATGATTCTGTATTTTTATTTCAAAAATTATTAAAACAATTAGCTATTGATGAAGCATTATATAATAATATAAATTACGAACATTAATAATATGAAAACATATAATCAATTTATTAAAGAAAATTTTGAAACTGATTTAAATATTGTAACAAACGATATTCATAAGACAGGTGGTTTTCATAAAGTATGGGATTTTGCTGATCAATATCCTGAACAAATAAAGAAAAATGAATTTGAAAATGCACACGATAAATTTTTAGTTCCATTATCAAATTCAAATCATATAAGAAAAAGAATAACAGAAACAGAAAAAATATGGATGTTATTTCATCTACTTACTTCTAAATATGTAAAAAATTATTCAGGGGATTTTAATGATTGGATGGAAAATGGTAAATTAACTGTTTATAGAGGTACACCCAATAGATCAACAACAGATGAATTAAAACCAGGTGAATATCTTAGCTTTACATTAAGTAAAGATTATGCTAAAAAATTCACCCAATCTGATTGGGCAGCAGGTGGATGGGTTGATAGAAATGCAACAGGTTATTTAATAACAGCTACAATATCAATTAAAGATAATTTTCATATTTATAATAATGCTGGTTGGGAAGAAGAAGTTGTAGTTAAAGGTCCTATTAAATTTGATAAAATAGAAAAAGTTTAAATATTCCCTTTAATTTTATTTATTTTCATACTTCTTATTACTTTTATATCATTTTCATATGATGAAAAACCATACATAAAAACAAAAGTACTTGCAAATTTTTTACATTCTTTTTTTCTTCTATAAAGTGTATAAGGAAATTCTGTTATACTTCTTAATTCACTAATTTTTAAATTATATAAATAATTAGTTAACCAATCTATCATTTCTTGTTCACCTATTGGAGTATTATATGAAATTTTTAAATGTGATCCATCATTCCAATTGATATTTTCAAATTCATAATCCACATAATCACATAATTTCTTTAATATTTTTTCTATGATATTATTCATAATTAACTTTTAAGAAATAATTTCATTGCTAGTATATACCCTTTTGCTTTTGCACCATATGGAACTTGATAAGTAATATCATTTTTAACATCTAATAAATATACACCTTTCTTATCATTATCATAATACAATTGGTATAGTATACCAAGTGAAGGATTCGTTGCATCTTCTGACCAACTATAATTTTTTGGTTTGTTTTCTGATTTAGTATTACCCCACATTAATTGTTTATTTTCTTTTGGGGTTCTATCACCTTTTACAGCCATTTTGGTAAATTTATTTATTCTATATATTTTATTATTTTTTTGTCTTTTTCAGATAATCTATGTTCGGGAATCCACACTATCTTATTTTCTTTTTCACTCCACACACCCATTTTTAATTCTTTAGATTTGATTTTGTTACTCATTGACAAAAATATTATTTTTTATTATTTAATTTCTGATGTTGTAATCAATTCTGAACTACTTTGTACTTTACCACCACCCACATGATATTCCATATTAATACTATAAACCCCACAAAAAACTTTTTCTGGTGTATTTCTTTCTGTTCTATCACCACCATTTCCAAATGCTAAACTACATTCTGGATATAATCTTTGTATCCTTACTAATAAATCAATAGCACATCCATCATCATCATTAAATGGCATAACTTCATCAATATACTTGAATCCTCTTAATATTTCAGATCATTCTGCCCAATTCATAAAAGATTTTCCTTTTTTATTAACTAACCATTTATCTGAATTTAAACCAACAATCACTTTATATGCCATATTTTTTGCTGCTTTAAACATTCTTACATGACCTTTATGTATTGGATCAAACCCACCAGATAAAATCATTATATCATATTTTTTCTCGTTCATATTTTTTATTTCTTTGATCTTATAAACATTATCATTCTATTTCCTTCCATCTTTGGCATACTTTCAACTACACCAACATCTTCTAATTGTTCAGCTAATTTAAGTAAAAGTATTTGACCTTTATCTTTAAACATCATTTCCCTTCCTTTAAAAAATACAAATGCTTTAACCTTATCACCCCTTTTCAAAAATGTTTCAGCATGATTCTTTTTAAAATTAAAATCGTGGTCATCAGTATTTGGACCAAATCTAATTTCTTTTATTTCAACTTGATTTTGTCTATTTTTCTTTTCTTGTTCTTTTTGTTTCTTTTTTATATCATAAAGAAACTTACTATAATCTTGTATTTTACATACAGGTGGGTTAGCATTTGGACTAATTTCGATCAAATCTAATTCTAAGTCATTTGCTATTTGTTTTGCATCTTCAATTGAATAAATACCAACATCAACATTATCACCTATTAATCTTACTTCAGGTGATTTCACCTGGTAATTTGTTCTGAAGAATTGTTTGTCGTTCTTTTTATTTTTAGCCATATAAATTTTATTTTTTAATATTTGTTTTTATTTTATTTATTTTTACACCCCTCATTCGTTTAAATACTTTATCAGAATATGCTGTTATATTTCCTTCACATACTAATTTACCATATAAATCTACTTCACCTGCATCAAAATACACATTCTTAATACTTGTATTCATATTTTCTTGAAATGTTTCAGGTTTTTGAATATTTATATTAAAGAAATCAAGTGATTCATTATCATCAAGCTCAAATGTTTTTAAATTAGCATATACTATAGCATCATTACATTTAACTAAATCTGATTTTATGTATAAATCACCTGTAACTGTAATTGTTTCAGCTAGATATTCATATTCTTCTGGTAATATCATCAGATTATCAACATTAGGAATTATTAAATCACCAGTAATATGAACATTACCTTCTACTAAAATATTTCGTGCTGTAATTTTATTAGATTCGTGTATTGTGAAATTTGTCATTCATAATTTTAATTTTTAAACTGCAATTTCTAAGTCAGATTTTAGTTTCATTATTCCGTCTATTTCTGAAATTACAAAATCATCAATATTATATTTATAAAAATCTTTATTCTCAATTATTGCTATTTTTGGTGAAATATTCAATGGTTTCCTTGTTAAGATTTCTGTAACAGCATCAAAGTGTCTATCATACACATGAAGATTTTGTGTTAAGTGACAAAACTTACCTGGTTTATAACCTAAATGTCCAGCTACCATCATCATTAAAGCAACATATTGGATTTTATTTATATATCCAGCCATAACATAATCATTACTTCTCATGATAAGTGTCATATCTAATAAAGTGTTACTTCCATTTTTTCTTACTGACCATAATGTTTCATATGCACATTCTACTAATTCCTTTTTATCAATATTTGCCCAATTCCAAAAAGAAATTATATGTCTCCTACCATAAGGATTATTTTTTAATCCATTTAATAATTCATTCATTTGATTTCTTGATAATTCATATCTATAAATATTATTTTTATCTTCAATAAACGAAAAATTAATATTTTTATATTTACCTTTTTTAACTAAATTAGAAGTATACCCTTTAGATAAATTTAAAGTATTAGCTAATGATGTATAAGTTAATTCATAATATACTTCATTTCCTTCTTCTATTTTAATTGGTTTTATTTGTGTATTTCGATATAATAAATTTTCTTTTTTAGTAAGGAAAACACAGGTGTTTTTACTATAACCATTACTACCATAATAATCTTTATCCAATTCCCAATTTAAAAAATTGTTTTCTTTTGCTAAATGATATTGTGGTATATATCTAACATCATTTAAAAAATTTTCAAATGAATGCCAATCTTGATGAACAAATATATTATCATATTCACTTTTATCCCCGTTATAACACCTTACAATCATCCGTGACCATATTTTTTTTAAGGTTTTTATTTCTTCATCTGAAAAATTTTTTATTTTATCATAATTTCCTAAGTAACCAATATTATTTAATGTTCTTTTAAAATTATCTGTTAGATGCTGATTCTTTTTTAACGAGTCTTTTCGTATTGTTTTAATATATCCCGTTTCTAAAAATTGACAATCTACTACTTTTCTATTTTCATTATTAATTATTTTATTATATTCTTTTATAATAATATATTTACCATAATTTCTATAATTTGATTCATATATTTTATTATCTATACTATTTTGAATTTCGTTTAATTTATTAATTGATTTTGATTTAAAATATTTTATATCAATTATCCTTGGTTTTATTTTAACAACTATCTTTTTCATTTCATCGGGTCTATGACTTTCTAAATTATATGGATATGAACGACCAATATTACCTTGATTATTCATCCATTCTTCCCACCAAAATACACCTTTTTTTTCAAAAGATTCTCTTGTATTTTCTTGTTGTTGATAAATTGCTAGAATTTCTTTAATACCCATTTTGATTGCAGTATTCCTTAAAGTGGTAATTGGGAATTCCCCTTTATCAATATTATATTCTTCAAATACTTGTGTTATAAATTTACTATTTGCGGGTGTACCATCTTTCCATTTTGGTCTTGGGTTTTCATCCCATTCTCCATCATTTAATATATCAGTTAAATTCTTCCTGTAATAAAAATCTGCTTTGTTCATTTAAAA
>Ga0114918_10003532_pt1 | contig 13758 bp, 18 predicted proteins | sample LantaG_FD_87015 | JGI IMG/M metagenome (GOLD analysis project Ga0114918, IMG submission 87015) | Deep subsurface microbial communities from Baltic Sea to uncover new lineages of life (NeLLi) - Landsort_02402 metaG | ecosystem: Environmental > Aquatic > Marine > Oceanic > Sediment | place...
ATGATGATGGTCGCATTTCCAATGAGTCTCGGGACACATCTGAAGAAGACCTTTCTGGCTCGTTAAGAAGGTTGGCTAGGGTAGTGGCATTTGATGACGAAGACGTGTCCCGAGAGGCTGCTGACTACGACGCTACTGATCTGGTTGCCAAGGCGTATAAGTCCATCGTTACTTCTCAACCAGCACTTCGCAAAGACAAACCATTCCAGAAGGCATGGATGCCTGTCGTCGATTGGGCAACCGACTTGGACAAGTAACTATGACTAACATTGCAAAAGAACTCATTCGTGTTGCTCATCTTTTGGTGTCTGCCAAATGGAGTCATACGGTCTGGATCAAGCCAAGCGGTAAAGTTGTGAACATCCCAACTGGTAACCAGACACATTGGGATTGGATCGCAGAGAACTTCTCGGAGCTGTTCCCGAGACACGAATTCAGTGATATCAATGTGTTTGATGTCCCGATGCAAGAGGGTTGGATTCACATTCGCAATCATGGTGCCATGGGTATAACGATACGAGGTAAGAAGTCATCTATTCACAAGAACCGAAGAGTGATAATTGAGTTGATTGAAGACAGAATGGTGGAAGACGACAAATTCAGTTTTGCCATTGATTATGACAGCGGAAAGAAAGACCACAAGCGTGGACCTTATTTCGATATCCCCAAGGAATTAGATAGGGCGAAGGATGCTTTGTAGTCGGGAGATTGGGCAACCGACTTGGACAAGTAACCATGGATCAAATCGCAACGGAACTTCTCAAGATAGCAAAGAGTCTGACGGGATCGTCTGGCGATTGCTATGAAGTTGCTGCTCAATATATCATTGAACATGCTTTGTTTCCTGGCGACAAAAAGAGTTTGTGGCTGGTCCATGGAGAGGTTGCAGGACAAGAGCCACTGGAGGGAACGAACTTTGGTCATGCTTGGGTTCTTGATGGGAACAAAGTGATCGACAATTCGAGTGGAGGAAGCGTGATTATGCCAAAGAAGCAGTATTACGAGATGGGGAAGATTGACGAGATAAACAACGTTCACGTCTACAATCCCGAGCAAGCTCGAAGAATGTTGTTGAAGTATAAGACTTACGGACCTTGGGAACTCCAAACATCGACGGGGCTATAATCATGGTGAAGCCATTTGTGACTAAAAGCAAGAAGCACATTAAGGTAGACGAAGAGACTCTTGAAAAACTTAAAACAGGGAGAAAGGCTATGGACGACAAAATTGCACAGGAACTGATTCGGATCGCCAAGGCTCTGACGGCTGCTCCTTTGGACGATCTCAAGAAGGCTGTTGGTGAAGCGAAGTCATTCATGGACGTTGGCAAAGAGTTGAAGAAGGCTCGGATCAAGTACGACTTTTCTACGTCTCCAATGGCGATTTACATGGTAAAATTGGGTGGTACTAAGTACGCGATTGTGAATAAGAAGTATGCAGATGATGCTGACTTCGTGATTGGCGATATTGCAGTTGGCAAGCTTGGGTCTATGCAGAGACAGGCAAAAGCCAATGTACCAGACAGGTTATCGTCTGAGCTGAGGAATATTGCACGTCGTCTGGCTGGGTCTGATTGGCAGAACCATCCCAAAATGGATGAGGCTCTCGATGTTGCGGATGCTGCAAAATCAAAACTGGTCAAGTGGTTGAATGACAACACACGTCTTTACACTTGGAAGGTTGTGGGTCCGATGAAAAGCTCAAGTTTGAGCGCAGGCATTGGTGCTTCACTGCGGTTCTCGGTTAAAGAAGACAGACAGCGTGGTGGCGGATTCTGGGAAATTGAGGTTTATGCCAACGTTGATGGTGACGTCATTGTTGAGTACAAAATGCCAATGGATCGCAGATCATTCAAGACATACTCCACTTTGGACTGGGGTGATTTACGTGATCCAAAGAAGGTATTCAAGGGTGGGAATCTTCCTCACTGATCAATAGATAGTTGAATTAAAAACGGGACTCCTATCATACAGGAGTCCCGTTTATTTGTGTTGGTGGTGTTTAGAGTCGAGCAGTTTGACCAGATGCGTTTGTTGTTAACCTCTTACTTTTGCTCTTTTGATTTCTCTTTGAAAACTTTTCGAACAAGTCACGGATGTTCTTTGTACGTCTCGCCACTTCGCCATTGGTGTCATGTCTGTTGTCTTCGAAAAGGGCGTGCATCGTACGATTGTATTTGGGATTTGGAGTTACATTGTCGGACAACAACTCCGGGGCATATGCCTTTTCATAGAGATCAATGGTGAACTCTCGCATATGTCTTTTTGCTTCCTCGTCGAAGACATACCCCTTGTCGATGAGGTTTTTGATGAGAATGAACATCCCCTTGATGAATGGTTGCTTCTTGAGATATGGAAGCTTCCTGCCGATCTCACCATTTTCGTCCATGGCGTCTGGGCTGAAAATCTCATATATCATATCGAGGGTTTTCTTTGTTTTGCGGACGAATGCAGTCTTCATGAGGTCTCGTCCATTATGGATGGTGGACATGAATTTGGTACCCTCAGCAGTCCTATTTTTCAGATATGCGCTGATGTGGTTTGGGTTCGCATTGTCGCTGAATTCAGGGTCAGAGAAGGCGATAAGCGAGACCATCAATGCGAAATGGTGTTTGTTCTTATTATCATATGCGATAATGTTGAAGAAGGGATGGTGCTGTGTATTGAGAGTTTTTCCTATCCCTCTTGTGATATCGAAAAGATGCTTCTCAGAGTATAACGCAGCCACATTGCGAGCTGCACTTTCGAGGTGTGCGAACGCGATCTCGGACCCCTTGAGACTCTTGGTGGAGTTTCTACGTTTGTATGCTTCGGCACAAAGAATATTCTGTTGTACATCAGTTGGATCGGTTAGGTTTGTGACGACTACAACTCCAATCTCGGCATACTTGAATTTGTCTTGCCATTCTTCTGGGAGATCAGCGAACTTTTTGCCATAGAGGGAGGAATCCATGATGGCGTCGGAACCACGAGTGAGGCTGTGAGGTACTTTGAGTTTGCCCATATAGAACATGCTAATGGCGCATGATCGTTGTTTACCGTCGATAACCTCATTCATTTTCCCCTCAGAAGGGATTTCAATCTTTCGTAGGTACAGTTCTGGGATCGGCATTCCTCGTAAAATAGAGTCAATGAGGTGCAAACTTTCCTTGTTGCCCCACACCTGATCTCTCTGATAGTCATTGTCTGAGCGAAGCTTACCATTTTTGACCATCCTGGCGATTTTTTCACAGGTGTACTTGTCTCGTGTGGATTCAATTGGTTCTGATCCAAGCTTTGGTTTTTGGGATTTTTTCTTTGCCAAAACCTTCTTCTTTGTTGCTTTTTTTCTTGCTGTCTTGCGTGCCATAATTTCTCCTTTTCATAATGCCGAGGCATCAACCTCGTTAAAATCTAAACTGATTATATGGAATTTTTGATTGAAATTGGACGAGTTTTTTGTGTGCAAATTTCACAATTGTACGTTGAAATAATGTAATTCGTTTCCAAGAAACGGTTTGTAATAGTGTGAATTTTTCTTTTGAGAGCAAGTTTATTCCTATAAGGTTTGAATAGCTATATCGGAGAAAAACTTATGGGTACTTTGTAGCGTGGCAGTCGACTGGATACCATATAGAGTTCTTCTTCCCACAATCATTCGTTTTCTGGACTCATCCTTATCCTTATGCATAGTCATTATTCAGATCGATATCATGAGGGATGCCTTTTTGATTATCTCTAGTGATATTAACGGTTTACAGAACAAATCATTGATCTTATTCTGCTGTGTTGGCATAATTTCCTGATATTTGGCTGTTTAATAGATAACTGTATTACGTTCTCACAGGAGACAACGAGATGAACAATGCCAAGATCGCACATGAATTGACCCAGGTTGCGAACCTGATCACAGCAAAGCGTCGTGAGGGATACTTGATGTCCATGACTTATGAGAAATGGAGTCCAGAGGACATCGAGGCTGGCGACACGGATGACCGTGGCTGGGAATACAAGGACGAGCATTACAGGACGCTCAATGAACTTCTCAAAGACACTCCTGTTCGTCAGCAAAGTTGGCTTCAGTGGAGTAGTTCATCCCCGAGACCAGGAAGTGATTGGATTATCAGCGAACCAGAACAAGATTACCGCAAGGGCACGGAAACAACCTACAATCTGTTCATCAAGCGTGCAGACAAGCAACCAATGGATAAACGTGATCTCAAGATTATCAATAAGGCTCTGGGGGTAAGATGAACAACAACCAAATCGCACGAGAACTGATTAAGGTTGCGAAGATGATTGACTCGACTTCGCTGACGACCTATCGAAATTATGGTCTGAGGATGGATGATACAGACCTGTCCCGACTCACGAACAGGCTCAAAGAGATTGCTGGTCTCGGGACCAATACTGAAGCTGCGAAGAACAGATGGATCACGACGAATGATCACGGGGGAGAGGGTATAAGTGATAGGTGGGAGAAAGACAAGAAGCTGTTCATGATTGCAACTGGGTTTTTTTTGGATCGCCAAAAATACCTCCCAACCAAAGTGCAGACAATTGACAAACGTCTTGACAAATTCGGTCCAATAAGATTATTTGAAACGTTCAGTGGAGAAGATAAGAAATGGCTCAAGGGCATTGTCTCTCTGGCAAAAGGATTCATTGGTTCTATTAAGAAGTGGGTGAAAGCAGAGAAGTCGGGAGATGTCCCGAACGAATTCAAGTTTGGTCCGTTCACAGTGAAGAATTTTGCAGCATTGACAAAAGACGAACTGAAACCTTTCTTGGATGTGATCAAAAAGGGGATGTCGAAAGTACCCGACATGTATACACACGGAGAGCTGTGGATCACAACAAAGAAAGAACTAGGGAGAGGAAATACGGTGGCATATTACATGACATCAAAGGATGCTATTGCAATTTTGACAGACGTGAACGATCCCGAACTCGTATATTCATTCGTTCATGAAATTGGACATAGAGCAGAAAAACTTCGACTATCGGTATCTGAAGAATTAAATGAAATCTATGAAGAAGTAGGCGGATCGGAAGTTGATCAGAGAACTATCTTCAAATTGGTGCGAGGAATTTTTGTTGGTTCATTGAATAAGAAAATTATGAAATCATTGAGTGGGAACAAAGAAGTTCTGGCTCGCATTAATACCCTGCTTCAAAATGTGGATTCGTTCTATGGGAAGAAAGCGAAAGAGTTGATTGAGGATGTTGGCAATGGAGAGATCGGGAAGTCAGTTAGTATTCAGGTTGTAATGAAGGCACTTGCGTCTTCGATAAAATCAATACTTCAAGGTGGAAGAATAGACAGTAAGATGCAAAAATTTCTTCAAATGTTTCCAGAAGAAGAATTAATGAAATGGCTTAAAGACCTTGCCAATGAACACTTGAGAACATTCAAACTTCATGATGTGGTTGATGATATATATGACGCAGTTGGCGGCAAAGTTGGTGATATATTCCCAACAAATTACAGCAAGACAGACTTTGCAGAATTCTTTGCAGAGGTATTTGCCCACTACGCATTTGGAAAACCATTGAATCCAAAAGTAGAACAAGCGATCAAGGGTGCATTCTAAGAAGGGTCTTGAAAGTGAATAATGCTCGAATATCTTCAGAACTGTTTCGGATAGCCAGGACGTTGTGTGCTGTTGACTACAAAACACACAGAGACAAGCTACAGGAATTGATCAAGACTCGTCCCGACATTCCTGTTATGGAGGGAGACACGAGCCATGAGGGAAAGTGGCACTATTGTTCAGTGTTGGGGCACATTGATTGGACAAGAAAGAATGCAGAGGCGGCTTATAAGGCGGCTGGTATTGATGTGCGTGAGGTCGCTGCCCTACATGATATTGGAAAGATCATCAGTGCTAGACTCAAATCAGACGGGACATTCTCCTTCAAAGGTCACGAGATTTCTGGGGCTGAGTATTTGAAGAACGAACGCAAGTGGAACTCTTTGACCGATGAGGACATTGAGATCATTGGGAATCATGGGAGTTTCAGGAAGGGAATTGACCACATCAAGATCACGGGAACGGGGTTGAGGAAGCTGGCAGCTCTTGAACTGTGTGATGAATTTGCCAAGTGGAGCAAAGAAAAGATTCCCGACTTAGCAGACATGGAAGTTTTTGAAAGCAATAGACAAATGGTCATTGATGGAGCAGCAAAAATACTAGGCTCAGGTACGGTCGACAAGATCGTGAAGGCATTTTCAGAGTGCATTTAATTTGGAGGATTGAAAAATGGCATATCGAAAGAACGAGACAAACAAAGAGATTAACGACATTGAACAGGCAGAGACAGAGGGTCAGATTCCTGTGATAGGTGGTAATCCAACTTCTGATCCCAGAGAATCCTTCATCCGTGTAAACCAAGGAACGCTTCCTACGGTTCGTGCTGGTGTAATGGGCGATTACAGCAATGAGTTCACATCTGAGATTTAGGACGTGCAGAAATTTGTAACGTATGATGGGGCTTATTCCTTATTAGGGATGAGTCCCGTTTTATGTAAAACGTTGTGGGTTATATGATTACGAAATATCAGATGTCCATAATTCATAATTTCTTGATAAATAGCTGTAATATAGAGACTTGTTTTCACACAACATCGAAATCGTTCCATAACTGGTTTGCTCCGAGGACAAAGAATGAAAAAGCAATCCGACAAAATCGACGTTCAGAAGCGCATTGAAAGATCCAGACTTCCCGAGCGTCAGAGACAGGAGCTTCTTGCTGACATAGAACATCTCGACAACAAGGGTGCTTGGAAACTCTATCCTGAAAGTGTGCGGGAGAAGGACTTCAACGCAGAGACTTGTCTGTCAAAGAAGCGGTGTTTCGATGTGGACTGGACGGCACACGGTGCTTACCGAAGCGAGCTTCGGGATCGTGACCCAGAAATGGTGAATGAGGACGTGAGCAAATTCATATTCAACCGTCATTTCGATCCAAAGAACAACAAGCGTAAGCCACCTAAGAAAGATGAACTAAGGATCAAGGGGCGTGGTGGTCCCGTCGTGATTGACTATGACGCAACAGGGTCTCCTGTTGACGTGAACATTGTTACTACATATCCGAAGGGAGCAAGTGAAATGGACAACAAAAAGATCGCATCTGAACTGGTGAAGTTGGCAAAGGTACTGAGTGGTGCGTTGGCATCCAAGGAACTCCTTACAGCCAATGGAAAACTAGGTGTGGCAATTAACGAATATCACAATGCATTGCGAAACAAGAACAACGGTTTGGATGATGAAACTCGCAAGAAGGTTCTCAACAAGGTCGGTGATGCCATGGACACATTGCAGGATGCTGATGAAATCTTAGAGAAAGCTGAGTACATGTAATGCATATATGCAAAGGAACTGTGATGTCCAATTGGGATGATCTGGCAGAGATTCTTGAAGACATGGATGTTCCTGAGATGAGGGTAACCAACAAAGATGTTCGATGGTTGTCGAAGAACCTTGGGGTGAGGAATGGTGATCACCCCAAGATTCAAGAAGCCAAGAAACTTCTGAAAGACATTCTGTCAGGCAAGAAAGGAAACGAAATGGATAATACCGAACTTGCGAATTCGCTTGTAAAGCTCGCCAAGAAATTAACAGCAGAGGTCACGAATGAGGATATTGAAAAAGACGTCAATGATGAGTCCCGAGAAGCCGCCCAGTTTGTTGATTTATTCACTGGGGTTGTTCCTCGCACGATGAATGACCGTGAGGTTTTGAGAGCAATTCGTCAGGCTATTGCTGCCGAGGAAGAAGCTGTTCATCTGTATGAGTCGATTGTAGATGCAACAGACGATGTTCTTGTTGCCGCTGTTTTGCAAGACATTGCGAACGAGGAGAAAGTTCACGTTGGAGAATTGCAGGAACTTCTGAATCGTATGTCTCCCGATGAAATAGAATTTATGGAGGACGGGCAGGAAGAAGTTCAAGACACGGCAGAAGAGAAGATTGCTTCTGATATTGCTGAACTTTCCGAGTTGTTGGGTGACAAATAGATATAGACAAGGGAAACTATTATGGCTGCTATGTCTTTGATATGTACTGTTCTGATGTTCGCATTTACTGGAGCTGCTGCAACTGCCACGATTGTTTTGACTCACAAACGAAAGATAAAATAAAGTTTATGGAGAATAAGATGAAAAATATCCAAATTGCCAATGAACTCGTTCGGATCGCCAAATTAGTCAAGTCTTCAATCCCGAACTTCAGCAGATTCGTGGATGAGTATGAGGTTGATGATTATCCATATGGAAGAGAGCGTACCAAGGCTGTCTATAAGGTCGAAAGGAAAGGAAACAAGGCTCGGGTATGTAGAATGACTCTCGATCCCAAAAGCGGTCGTTGGAACAAGCCAAAATGCACAACGTTTGGTCCTGCTGCAACTATCGGTATTGCTCCCAACGGACATGCTTATCCTATTGTTGGTCGTCCTGGGCAGATCGCTGTTTGGAGTGGAGACATGAAACATACTGAGGGAGCAGTCTTCGCAGACGACTCTCAATACAACGATCTTGCAAAAGCCCTTGAATTTAGACAGGTTCCTGGAAAGATCACAGTGAAGGAAACGAGCGATGGTGCCGAGGTTGATGGTTTGCAGGGGAAAAAGACTTCCCCGAGAGAGATTATGAACCACGCTGGTATTCCGAACGAGGTGATTGATTCTGACGTGAAGAACGTGAGGAGGAAGCCATCTAAAGATTACATGTCAGAAGATTGGATTATTGAATTCAAACCAGAAGCTGATCGCAAGCCGTTTGTGATCAAGTTGTACACATAAGGAGAAACGTAATGGACAACAAACAAATTGCAAGAGAACTGATCAAGGTAGCACATCTCGTTGTTGCCGATATCAAGCTTGGTCCCAAAGACAAGAAGGTGATCGACGCTTTCACCGAAAAGAAAGAAGCGGACAGCGACAAACTCGAATCAACTGGAAAACAGTTGGATGGGCTGTGGATGGGCGGAAAGAAAATCGCTTACTGGGAAGATGGAAAGATCAAAATGGGTGATCTTGGTGATCGTTCCTCTCAGACAGTTCAACGGGCACTCAAGAAGATGACCCCTAAGAATATGTTGGGATAACAATGGATAAAATAGCTCGGGAACTCATCCTTATTGCCATGTCTGTCTCTGATGCAGAGAAGATTATGGGAATTTCTTCTGGGGCGGATGCTGACGAGATCAAACGTCGGTACCGTAAACTGTCATTGAAGAATCATCCTGATCGTGGCGGTGATGAACGCACGATGGCTTTGATCAATGAGGCATATGAGACTTTGGATGATAGCTCCAGGAACCAGAGTGAATGGAAACGAAAAACAAAAGAATGGGAAGAACAAGACCAGAACTACGAGAAACGAGAGAAAGAAAACCTTGATAGATTTATGAGTGTATTTAAGGGCGTGATTGATGACTACAAGCGGCACTTGGGGAAGTATTCGAAAGTCAGTGGCGTCAAACCAAAGTTCAAGTCTTCGAAGAATGGTTGGTTTGGAAACGTGACTTTTGATCTGGATGGTGATGATTATGCAAGTGTAGAAATCGGACACAGCGTCTCTTACAAAGATGAAGGTCAGGACGATATCCACTATGAATCGTATATCTATACTGGACGCAAGAAGACAAGACTTCAGAAGTCCAGATACAATTCAGCACAGGTTAGCTTCGTTCTGAACCCAGATAAGGTCTTTCCTTCCAGAAGATTCAAGAAGATATTCGGTTCTTCTGAAGACCAGAAGATGAAACCAAAGGACTTCATTGCACTCCTCCAACGAAAGTTCGAAATGGAATACAGCAACAAGGACACATATTCGGTTCCTCTTGGTGGTAAATTCAGAATGATTCTGTACAGAGGAACCTTTATGAGAATGCCGTATTGGGGAGTGAATGGAATCTACAACAAATTCAAGCGTGTCGAAATGGGACCGACCGTCACGATTTCAGAGGACAGCAAGGGATTTCTGATGATCGAGGCACTGGTGAAAGATGCGAAACGGAAATACAATAATGAGATCAAAGAACAAGAGGATGCAGACAAGGCTGGTCTCGTGCATGCATCGGATGCAAAGATCGCAAAGGAATTGTCCCGTATTGCAAAGTTGGTGCAAAGGTCTTAATAATGCCATTGACTGGTCTTGAACGCAAAAAGCAGCTAAAACGGATGCGCAAATATAACAAAGAGAACAGAAGCGAACTCGACAAAGAGATGGACAAGATGCGAGAAAAAGATTGTTTCAGGGAACCAAGTGGCGGATGTAGTGGTGAAAAACGAAAGATACGTCACAAGAAAAAAACATATGGAGGAGCTATGAATATCAAAGCGATGATTCATGAGGAAGTCGTGAAGGCGAGGGCAGGACAGTCCCGAGTTGCAGGAGGAGACTGGAAGAGAAGCACGCTTGATGAACTCGTTGAAATGGCTGGCGAGACAATGGATTATGACGACTGGAGGGGAATGAAATCAACTCGTGAAGTCCAGTATGTTGCCAAAAATTTCAGCAATGATGTTCAGAATGTTCTTGCCGAATGGGTCAAGCGTAACCCTGGAAAGTTGAAAGATGAATATGACGACAGCGACCTCTATGATGAGAAAGGATCGTATCTCGTCTATATGACACTTGCTGGTCATGGCGTAGGTATTTGGGATGGTGACTGGGACCATTTCTTTGTAGACGACAGCGACATCAAAGACCTCCAGAGGTTCCTCGAAGGAAAGCTGCACAAGTATGTGGATGATACTGGGGGTGGTGATCTTAATTTTGCTTTCGCAAATGCTGCACTCGCGCAGACAGAATCAGAGGAGTGAGAAAATGGATCGTAAACGTGTAGCTCTACAACTTGTCAGGCTTGCGAAATCACTTGTCGCAGCAGAACCTTACAAAACAGTGAATGATGCAGCCGAGGCATATCCCGAATTGTCGTCACTTGCAAAGGGGAATACCGAGATTTGGTATATGGACAAATCTTTCATCAGAGATGGACTTATGGGTTATAAAAATCTTGAGAAAAAAGGAATGCTGCCAGACCCAGAGAATCTTGACGAAACTCACGTCCTTCTTGGCAAAATCAAAGAAAATGATAAAGAGGATATTTTCGGGCTTATGCAAGGTGGAAATTGGTCTCCTATGGGAGAGGCCAATGGGTTGATCGGAAAGAAAGGTCTCATACACACATCCATGAGTGTTGGAGATATTATAAAAATCGGCAATAAAGTACTGATGGTGGATGGGATGGGATTCAAAGAGCTGTAGAGGCTATCTAAGAGCATGAGAACTTCGGAGGTCTCGTAAGTGCCGAGACAGGTTTGCGTGCTCCTCTGGACACTTTATGAGGACCTGGAATACATTGAGAGGCATGGAGACGAAAATGAGGGTTCGGGTTGCTCGTCAATTGGTGAAACTGGCAAAAGAGCTAGTGGGTGCTGGATGGCCAAAAAGCGTCGAGCAAGGGAAACTCCGTGACGCTCTGGGTCTTGATGACAGCAAGCCTCTTGAGGATCAAACAAGTCCTTCCAAGGTGGTCAAGTTCTTCGAGGGTGGTGACAAGTCTGATCGTGGAATGGTGATGTTCGCTATGAACAGCAACCAGGACTCTGCTTTTTGGAAGAAGGTCAAAACAATGATCGGGAAAGGGAAGTAGTCATCGAAAAGATCATAGCGGCGGCGTTGATCGTCTTGGAAAATACGACATTGTATCCTATGTGAGTTGAACATGGACACACCGATCTCAACATTCCTAAAGAAGACCTTGTATGATGCTGTCCTTAATGGATCGTTTCATGACATGATCGAAACAATAGATCGAGGAGCAGAAGAAATAGGCGTCTCGGTGTATATGCTTTACGAGTCAATGATTGGACCCAAGGAAAACACTCCACTTCCAATTGTAGCATTTGAAAGCAACAAAGACACATACAAGAAGCTGGACTACTTGATCAATAAAGGGGCTAATCTATCAGATGCTGTCAATCCAACTGATCGAAAGACTCTTTTGGATTATGCTCAAGACAACGACATTTTGATGAAATTTCTGGAAAAGAGAGGATTCATATTTGGTACTTCTAGGGGTCATGGTAGATTTCGGGAGAAGTTTGAATTCGGAGGATTCACTGTAATCAATGCGGGTCTTGATAGTGATGTAATGGCTCGGACTTTGTCTGATCTAAAGAAGCCTATTTCTAGGATCAAAAAGTTTGGCTTTGGTGAAATCTTGTACGGTCCTCTTGTTATTATTTCTAGCGAGATGGAAGGTGAAGTATACAACAAGAAAATACAACAATATAAGGACATCAAATGGGGTGCATATTACGACTGGTCTAAGGATGTTGTTGTTACCAATGCAGACACAATAAAGAACAACACTGGCATATTTGCACACGAACTTGGTCATAGACACTGGTTCAAATTTCTAAGCCCAGCTCAAAGGAATTTGTGGAGTGGGAAGTATGAAGAACGAGCGATAAAAGTCCAGAGTGGGCACGTAAAACTGCTAGTGAAGTATCTCGGCATGAGTGCGCCGAAAGAGAAAGACGCTCTTGGATTCACGTATTACGATTGGACAAAGTTTGACTGGAAGAAATTCTTGCGTCTCCTGACATCTGCTCAGGAGAAGTCCCGATTGAGAGACGTATACGACATGATGGTTTCCTATCAATACAAGGGTGGAAACATCAAGACAAACAAAAAGAAGTTCGCTGAAAGTTACCTGATTGAGAAGGGTTCGATGGGTGGGTCTGAATGGTGTGCCAAATGGATCGGACCACTTGCAGATTATCAAAAGGGTTTGATTGAGGAAGATGAGGTTAGAATTCCATCTCGGTCATTTGATGGGGCAGAAGATGCATATGAGTTTTGTACGTCACATGTAAATCGACCGATTAGTTTGATTGAACAAGATGCGTCTCGGTTCCTCGGGAAGATGGTTGAGTTACCAACGAGTACAACTGAGTACGGACGGAACAATACCAAAGAAGATTATGCAGAAGCATTTCAAGCCTATGTAATGAACGAACCAATGCCAGAGGAACTGATATACCTTTTCAGGCGTGTAAACAATTTGAAAGTTGCGAGTAAAACCAAAGAGGTTAAATTGGAAATGCAAAGGAGAAACACAATGGAAAGGGAAGCAGGAAAGTACAAGACGATTGAGGTACTAAAAGATGGAGAAGTTCATTCTTTGAAACCAAATGTTGTGCTTGACAAGGGACTGTATAACATCATTAAGATGGACCCACATGAAACAGTGATAAAGAACGATGACGGAGAAGAATACAGACTGACAACGGGCGAAATTATGATGGGAGAGATGACCAATGACATCAAAGTTGCTGGAGTTGGTGGTGTGTGGCAGATCGTGAATCGTGTTGCCAAGGCACACGTCGCTGTTGGAAACGACAAAGATGTAATGCGTGAATTGAAAGAGGCTGGTCATTCTTTTGATAGTCTCATTGAAAAAAGTAGCCTGTGATAAACAGCACAAAAATGATATTTAGATCTAAGTTTGACATATTTTCTTTATATTCCGTGATTATATGAAGGACGATGATGAGGGGTTTCCTCTCGAAAAGTGTAAATCGTTGATTTTTAAGGAGATATAAAAATGGCTAATCGTCAAGATGAAATTCCGAACAACCCATCTGATTGGGTGAGTGGGTCAGCAAGACCTTTCCGTTCTGGTGTTTTGTGGGGATCAAATCGTGAGGCTGGGCAAAACATTGGTGATCCATCACCTGCAATTACTGGTGGTGGTTCTACTCC
>Ga0114918_10003533_pt1 | contig 13758 bp, 22 predicted proteins | sample LantaG_FD_87015 | JGI IMG/M metagenome (GOLD analysis project Ga0114918, IMG submission 87015) | Deep subsurface microbial communities from Baltic Sea to uncover new lineages of life (NeLLi) - Landsort_02402 metaG | ecosystem: Environmental > Aquatic > Marine > Oceanic > Sediment | place...
ATTACGATTGCATCTATAGTATTAGGATCTGTTTGGATGTATCATGCGAACAAATCGCCAGATGTACACTATTGTGTTCCAGAGAAATATAAAACATCAGCTGACAAACTGTGGCTGGAAGTGTACAGGGAAGCCTCTGAAGTCAGAGGCATTAGCTATGGGTCTTCTTCTGACTATGCAAATGAAGCAGTTGATGCTGCATATGGAGTTCCATATGTAGTAAAAGGAGACAAGTTAGAAATTCCAGATGAATATGTTCCTCCAACTCTGCCAGTTGAAAAAGAAAAAGAAACTGTCAAGCCTTCTTTTTGAGGTGATCAAATGGAAAAAGTTAGTTACAAATATGTTTTAAAGAGATATATGATTAATCGCACTGCATGGCTTTTCTTAGCTGTTACGTCTGTTCTTATATTTCATGAGGGTGGAGATATAATCGATTACATGATAGTATGTTTAGTGTATTCATTGATAATGGTAACAATGTCTTTCTATGCAATGAAAAAAGAAATAAAGGCAGAAGAAAAGAAATAAGTTAAAAGTGTAAGAAAAGTTTAATATGTAGTTGACGTAATGGAAATGACCACTATAGTCTTGTTATCTTAAATAATATAAATTGATTTGGAGAAGTAAAAAAATGGCACAGAAGCTTACAAATGATGATGTAGTTGATAAAGTAATTGCTTTGGTTGATAAAAACAATGGAACGTTTCATTGCAAATGGACTGATGAAAAGATTGAAGGTTTTTCTAAGAACATCAGAAATTCACGAGTAAGACTCAAGCTTGCTCATAAAAAATATACCATTGATATAAATGTTGATGATCAAACGTATACGGCATTTAAGACTCCTGAAGCTGGAGAGCCATCTCCATCGAAAAACTCACAGTCTCCTGTCTCCAAGAAGCCAAGACGTAAAAGAACGACTCACTCATTTCTGCCTCCTTCATTTGATAAAGATGTTAGATCTATCATATTGGATGAAAAACCTCACAATATTTGGTTCTGGGGCGCAACTGGATCTGGTAAGACGAAATATGCCGAATGGCTTGGCGAACAACTCGGTAGAAAAGTATTTCGCATTAACTGTCGCCGCGATATGGATAGTTCTTCATTTTTCGGTGAGAAGACGATTGATATTGATGAAGGAACAAAACAGAATTTCATTAAGCATGTACCAGGTATCTTGGAACTGTCAATGACAGAAGGACTTGATGAAAATGGCGAAGAAATTGAAGGCGCGGAACCTGGCATCCTTTATATTGATGAGGCAGCTGCTATTCCTTCATACATTGCCATTGGCTTGAACAGAGTTCTTGAATGTGACAAACCAGTCAGAGAAATCTGTTTAGATGCTGATGGTGGACGTGTTGTAAAGTCTCACAGTGGATTTCGTATAGTATTGTCGGCAAACACAATGGGACGTGGAATGACGGATATGTCAATGTCTGGCTACACTGCGCAGGGAGATGCTCTGGATATATCTATTCTCAACAGAATGACAGCTTATTTCCAATTTGGATATAATAAAGAGGCAGAAAAGAATATACTTAAAGAGAAAGTAGGGAATGACAAAATTGCAAGAGACATTATAAAATTCAGAGATGGTATTAGAGAAGCAATAAGACAAAACACATGCTCTACTCCATTTAGTACAAGAAGCATTATTAATATTGCTGATATGTACAGAATCTATGGAAACCTTGGAAAAGCTTTGAACTACACGGTATTCAATTCAATTTTACCAGAAGAGAAAAGCAAGTACAATGAGTTAGCCTATGCAGTGTTGGGATATGATATTGATCAAAAATTCAACAGTCAAAAAGAATTTGACATGTAAAAACAAAAAGGAAGGTTGTTCTATGAAGAAAGAAATTCAAGATCATGTTATTTTAAAGAATAAAGGTTATTCGTTTTTGAAAGAAGATGGAGAAAAGGTTGAAGGGCTTGTAACTGACATAAGCTTTATCAACAGTATGTCAGAAAATGACTTTAATATTGTGATTGAATTTGACAATAAAAACACACAAACATTCCATAGCAATGAGATTGTTGATATTGTTGAAAGAGATCTTAACCCGTCCGTTTAAGACGTGCTGTAGAAATAAATAAAGATGACTAGAGATAGTTGGCTTTATTTATTTTTATTTAATAATGGATTATAGGTGTAAGAAGGTGAAGAAAGATGATGAAATATGTTTGAAGTATTTAATTAAAGCTATAGCTGAGTTGAATAAAAATTACAACTCTTTAAACTCTTTGAAGGATGAGTATAAAGATGCTGGATTAAATCCATTGTTGGATGCCATTGCGCATCTGTTGTTTCATCCATATGATGTTATCATTGCACATTATGATTTAGTACTTGGCAAGTCTTATGACGATTGGATAGATCCAGAAGAAGTAGATGTTTATTTTAAAGGGTTGATTGATACTGCAGATATGGCGAAAAAGCATTTCACAGCGCGATCAATAAGAGACGGCGAACTGCTTCTGCTTGACTTTAGGTTGGAGTTGCTATGAAAAAATCTGTAGGGTTTAAAACTGTTGAGGTCTTTGAATCATTTTGCTGCAAGTGTGAAAAAATGTTTGATAACAATGGGGTCGAAGAAGGAGCACTTTTAAAATTTGATTTTGGATATTACAGTGGATTGGATGGTTTTCGTCAAAATGTTGAATTGTGCAGCTCATGCGCTGAGGTCGTGTTTTTGAATTTGCATAAGACATTAAGCAGGAATGCTAAGGAGAAGTATTTTTACTACAAAGATTATTGGATGACACCGAAAGGAGATGATTGTGAAGGAGTTCTATGCGTGGGAAATGTTAAAGAAATACTATAAGCTGATGTATAATAGGCTATAGGCGTCGTTTAAGGCGGCTTTACAAGCATTGCGAAGATATATGTGCAAATTTAATTCAGGAGGATTTGGAAGTACTTACTGTTAACACTGAAAAGTGATATTATTAAAGTTATTTAACAATAATATAAGAAGGTACAAGAGATGGTTGATATATTAGAAGCAAAGCTAAAGCGTATAATAGGTTATATAGTTGACAAGAATCCTTGCGACATAGACTTCAGAGACAAGCTATTAGAAATAGGTTGCAGTGACAAGATGAAGGCTAACAGGCTAATGGATCATTTGTTATTTGAGTTCGATGAATACAGACTAAGCGAAGTCGAGCTGGAAAGGGCACTAACAGTGGCCGATATATACCAAACCGTATCCCAAAAGATGAAGAGTTGAAAAATAATATAGGTTTAATGATCTAAGTTCTGTGATACATTCGCAGAACTTTTTTTTTGAAGTGGAGAGAAAGAATGGAATACTGCAGTCTATACGATGTGATTATAACAAATTTAGATTTAATTGAAAGAAGCGGCTTGTATTTAGTGTATGGGGATGTAGAGTCAAAGTATACAAATCAGAGAGGGATAGTTGGAGTAGCCAAAACCCCTCAGATGGCGGCCAAAATAGAATATATCCTTGAAAACTATTATGAAGGAGTTACCATAAGAAAGACAAGAACAAGATGGAAACAAGATCATTGGAACATTCAAGAAGAAGGTTATAAAGATTGGCGTAAGAAAAAGTAAAAATAGAATTGTATTTGGAAAAATAATGAGTAAATTGATTATTACATATGGCGGAAGTAACGCTGTGATTGATGCTGAATGTGAATCTGAGGCATTAAGAGTTATTAAAAAGTTCAATGTTGAATGTAAGCCTAACAATCTTAATTGGGAAGCTTCTTATGGGTCTGGATTAGTTATTACTTATTTAAGGCTGATGATACTTCGCAAATTAATAAAACCTGAGGAAATGGAGTTTAGATTTGGAAATGACGTAATGCTATGTGATGATCATGGCATGTTGGATTGGCATCCTCAAGGTTTTGATCCAGCCTCAAAATCAGAAGTCATGAGCGAGATGTTAGACTTGAGATTGGCAATGTTTAAAACTGTAGAAACAGAAGTAAAGTAAACAGATAGAATTCTATTTGAAAATATAAAAGGAAAGAATAAATGAAAAATGAATTAGCAAAAGTAAGAAATAACGTAAGAAATAACTTGCAGGCAGTAAGATCAATGCATCCACTGTCGGTAAGGGAAAAAACATCAGATGGATTTATAACATATGATATTTATTCGAGATTGCTGAAAGACAGAGTAGTTTATTTAGATGAAGATTTTAATGATAGAACAAGTTCTCTTGTTATATCTCAGTTGCTTTACCTTGATGCTGTTTCATTAGAAGAAATTACTATCTATATTAATTCTCCAGGTGGTTCGGTAACAGCTGGACTTGCAATTTATGATACAATGAATCAATTAAAGTCTCCTGTCAATACGATTGGACTTGGCATGTGCGCTTCAATGGGATGTTTCTTAGTGTCAGCAGGAGATAAGGGAAGAAGACGCATACTACCTTCAACAAGAATAATGATGCATCAAGTTTCTTCTGGAACACAAGGTACTATTCAAGACATGAAGGTAGCCATGGCAAATTCCGATTATCTTAATGAATTTTTATACACAGCAATGGCTTTACATTGCGACAAGGATAAAGAAACTCTTAAAAAGGATTCTGAACGTGATAAGTGGATGTCAGCGAAGGAAGCAGTTGATTACGGCCTTGCGGATGAAGTGATGAAGCCAGCACCGGGAAAGTGGGGAGCTTAATTAAAAAAAATAGAACTGCGATCTAAACAGATTGCAGTTCTATTTAATAAGGAATATAGAGTGAGGCATTACAACAGTATAAGCACAAGAATCAATGCAGTTACCCAGACTGAAAAGGCTATGCCTACTCTTTCTCAAATATTATGTTCATGGTTAGCTAGACTTGCAACTCTTGTAGTTTTATATTGGTTGAATAAGTAAGGGGATAAACAATGTTTGGGTTTAGATGGTTTAAAAAATATAAAATAGTAAGAATTGAAACTGAGGTTGTCCAAGTTGAAGATGAAATTATCCAAATTGAAGACTTAAAGGCTCAAGATGAAATTATCCAAATTGAAGACTTAAAGGTTGAAGATGAAATTATCCAAATTGAAGAAAAAGAACCCATTGTATATCTACCAAGGAATAAACTATTCATAGCTGGAGAAGAGTGGAGGTATGAAAAGGGATTTAAATATAGTTACTCTTATGAAGGTCCAAAAGTTTGGAGATTGAGGACGTTTGAGGACGTTAGTAAACATGAATATTCTAAACCAATAGAAGTACTTGATGATGAGTATCTTTTCATCTATAAAAAAGAATTAATCGAATAGAAGTATCTAAATTATAAAATATATTAAATTATGAAAAAATTAACATCAAAAATATTACACTATGAAAGTAATAGTTCTAACAAGGTTTACATCTTAAGTCCACATTTCAATCCTAGAAACTACTCCATCTATCACCTGACAGCTTACTTCGGTGCAAATGGAAGTAAGCTTCAGAAGTCAAATAAAGGCGAGTTCAACAACTTGGACAGCGCCTTGCTTGAGATGGATAGAGTATACAAATCAAAGATAAAAAAAGGGTACAAAGATATTACTTCGGATGTGGGCTTAGCGCCAACTCTATATGAGGAATATTTAAGTTATGAAGATATTATGACTAAAAAAGATATATTAGGCACTACAATGGTAGATCTTATTGAAGGTCTTAAGTATGACTTTGAAAACGAGACTCCAGAAGATTCATATAATGAAGGATTAAAGCTCGCAAAAGCAATGAAGAGCAACGTCAGAGATGACAGGAGAATAGCAGTTGCCAAGTCAATAAAAAGATTTGGCAAGGAATTCTTAATCATAAACTCTCTGGAAGGCGAAGACGACGTGGATTGTTTTGAAAACAGTATAAGAATTAAAGCCATCATTGAACGTGGAAGTATTGAATTAAAAGAAACGGCAATTGAAGATCTGATGAACAGGCTTGAGAATGGCATTGACGATGTTCAAGATGAGAATCTACATTTGAATTTAGTTAAAACGTTTCTACCAAATTCAAAAGTTGCAGAAGAAGAGATATTTGAAATAGCCGTTTGCTTGGATAATATTGGGATGGAAGACAATTTTGACATTGGTGTCGGATATTGTTTTGAAGAAGACACAAAAGGCAAGGAGCTAATAAAGGTTTTTGATAAAGCTGGAATAATAGTAGAGTGTGATAATGAAAGATTCAGAATTGAACGGGAAGAGATTGAAGATTAATTATAACAGAATACTTGTTATTTGTAAAACAAGTAATGTTATTGATTGCATTTTAATTTCGATTGCAAAGAAATTAAAAGGCTTTGCAGTTTATATAAAATATGGAGAAATTAATTTCAACAAACTTCAAGTAATGTACACTGAAAAGTTTGAAAATGACACATTAGAAGATGCCAATTCATTTTCAATAAGAGCGGAATCATATTATTTAAGCAAAGGCATTTCAAGGTTGGAAGATTCCTATGCATCAAAAATTAGAGTGATGTCACGAATTGGCGATGAGCTGTCAAGGCCTTGGAAGAGAAATTATTGCATCGAAGCTCGTCATTTCTTCACTGAATATGAAGTTGATAAGTTGAAGCAAATATCTTATGAGTTGTTCATGGAACGTGAGGATCTTAGTGCTGCTGAAATAATAGCACCTTCTTGTGAAGGATATCATGAAATTGATCACAAGGAATTTGTGTTTAATTGTTATGTGGACATGGCCATAAGTAATGATTACATGTGGGATGCAATCTGCGTAGACAATTCAGGGTATGAAGATGAATTTGATTTAAATGTTTCTTATGTAGTGGATGGAAGTTTAAAATCAGAATTTTTAAAAGTTTTTGACAAGTTTGGCGTAGTACAAGAATTAAGTAACGCTAGGTTTAAAGTATCGATAGTAGTAGAAGAATGAAAAAGTATTGGTAGTTATTCTGAGCGTAGATCTTTATGTTAAAAATTGATATTATTATTTATAGACATTTAGTAATAATTGAATGTTTAAATGATATAATATTGTATATCATAAAATAATATAAAGAAAAGAGGAGAGGAATATGGATAACGATGACAATCATTCACATTTGATGGCCATCTATATAAAGGATATAGAAGCATATAGCCTCTTGACTTCGGAAGAAGAAAGAGGCCTCTCCGCTGAAATCGAAAGCGGAAACGATGAAGCACGTGAGAAATTTATATTATCAAATTTAAGGTTGGTAGTTAAAATAGCCCATGACTACAAGAGCTTAGGCGTTCCTATTATGGATTTGATAGAAGAGGGCAACATTGGCCTTATGAAGGCGGTTGATAGGTTTAAGCCTGACAAAGGAGCTAAATTTAGTTCTTATGCTTCATGGTGGATAAAACAGGCGATTAGAAAGTCTTTGTCTCTGCATAATCGTAATATTAAAATACCATGTCAGGCTGGGATTCAATTGTTTAAAATAAGAAAAGCTAAAATGGATTTCAATGAAGAAAACGACAGAGATCCTTCTAATGAAGAATTAGTAGAGCTGACAGGATTATCTTTGCATTCCGTAAACAATCTCATGTTGTCAGCGTATAAGGATACAGTTTCAATAAACACTCCAATTGAAGAGGGAACATTAGAAAAATTAATTCCAGATACAGATGCTGTTTCAATTGTTGAAAGGTTGAAGCAAGAAGAAAAGATTGATACTCTTTACAGCATTATCAACACTCTTAAGCCAAAAGAGAAACAGATATTGGAATTGAGATATGGTTTGACAAACTTGCCAAGCATGACGCTGAGAGAAGTGTCAGATATTGTTGGTAGGACAAGAGAAAGAGTTAGACAGATTCAAAAGGAAGCTGAAAGAAAGATTTTTGCCTTGAAAGAAACATTTATGGATTAAGAGGAAAGAATACAATGAAGTATTTATTTGAAAAGTTACTAGGTTGGATGAATGAGAGTCAGTTGAATGCACTTTGTATAGGTACACTCATTGCTTCTTTAACTCCTAATCCATATAGTATTATTTGTTTTGTTATTTGTTTTGTTGTTTGCGTATATAGGATTAAATGATTCATGGAAATTTAAATCGGGTGGGTTGGCTGGAATGGGGACTTTGATAAAAAATTAATATTATTTTACTTTATAGTTATGAATGAATTATAAGGTAAAGTAAATGAAGAAAGAAATAGAGTTTTTTAGAAATTGTCCAAAATGTGATAAAGTACTATCGTATAAGAATAAATATTTTTTTAATCAAGTACAGAAGAAAAAGAGTTTATGTATAGTATGTTGTCAGATAGGAATTCAGGCTGGTGCAAAAAATGCTTTTTATGGAAAGACTCATTCAAAAGAGGCAAGAGGTAAAATGAGCAAGGCAATGAAAGGACATACTCATTCGAGAAGGCCAGAAGTTATAGAGAAAACGAGAAATTTTGGTAAGGAAAATGGCATGTATGGAAAATCTTTCTATGATGTATGGCTGGAAAAGTATGGAAAAGAAGAAGCAGACAAAAGACTAATAGAGCATAAAAAGAAAAAGAGTATAAAGGCCAAAGGAAAAAATAACCCAATGTATGGAAGGCCATCTCCAGTAGGTTCAGGAAATGGATGGGGAGGTTGGTACAAAGGATGGTATTTTAGAAGTCTAAGAGAATTGTGCTACATGGTAAATACGATAGAAAAGAATAATTACGAGTGGGAAAATGCTGAGTGTAATAAGCTATCCATAAAGTATATTGATGAAAAAGGTAGCGAGAGAACATATAGAGCTGATTTCTTAGTTAATAGAACTCAGCTAATAGAAATAAAGCCAAAAAAATTACAAGATACTACAGAGAATAGATTGAAAAAAGAAGCTGCATTGAAATTTTGTGATGAGAACAATATGGAATATTATATTTTAGATGTAGAAGTAGATGATGGTTTGATTGAAAAACTTTATAAAGATGATATTATAAAATTCAATAAGACAACAGAAATAAAAGCTATTAAGAAATGGGTCAAATAAATTTATGGAAGACATGCTAAAAGCAATAAAAGTGTGGTTTGAAAAAGGGAAATCTCAGACGTTCTGTTGTGGTGGGCTGGCTGGGACGGGTAAATCGACAATGATCAAAGAAGTTCACAAGGCTCTTGGGCTACCTCTTAGTGTTATGGAATTCGCAGCATTTTCAGGAAAAGCAGCTGATGTAATGAGGAAAAAGGGAATAGATGATGCTGTAACTATTCACAGTCTTATGTATAAACCTCTTATAAAAGATGGTGTTCTTGTCGGCTTTGAGAAGAAGGGAATAGATCTAAGTATAAAATTAGTTATCATAGATGAAGCATCTATGGTGTCTGAAGAAATGCATAATGACCTTTCAAAAGAGAGAGTTAAAATACTTTATGTCGGAGATCATGGACAATTGCCGCCAGTAAAATCAGATTTCAATTTAATGGCAGAAGACAAGCTGGATGGGAAGCTAACAGAAATTCATAGACAGGATAAAAATTCTGGAATAGTAGATTTGGCTCTAGAAGTAAGGAAAGGAAACAGATTAAAGAACGGCAAGTATGGTATAAAAAAAGATGCCATAGTGAAAGACAGCATAGATGTAGAATTCATGGTCAAGGCTGATCAGGTAATATGTGGAAGGAATGCTACAAGGGCATCTATCAACGAATTGTACAGAGAATTTCATGGTTATAAGAAAGAATTAGAGCTTGGCGAAAAGATAATAGTAAACTGCAACAATAGAGATTTTGGCATATATAATGGACAGCAGTTTATTGTATTAAACAAATATATGGGAGTTACGGCAAACAGCAAAGAAGCTGGCCCATTATTTGGAAAGAAAGAGGAAAAGCTGATAGTCGTTGAGCCTCACCTCTTCCATAAGCACAAGATGAAGCTTGGACTAAAGTATAGTCAATACGATATTAGGCTTATAAAGGCCTTTCCGGTTAAGTTTGGAAATAACTATGCTCACAAAGGATATGCTCAAATTGACTATGGATACGCAATAACATGCCACAAGTCTCAAGGGTCTGAATGGGATAAGGTAGTTGTGTTAAACGAGGCTTACGCATTCAGAGAGCACAGTAAGAGATGGTTGTATACAGCAATCACAAGAGCCGCAAAGAAAGTATTCATAGTAAAAGATATAAATTAACAAATGGGCAGAATGTTTTGAAAGTAGGAAAATTCAGTATATTGGTTACAGGAGGAGCAGGTTATATCGGATCTCACATAGTAAAGAAATTATGTGATTTAGGATATAGTGTTGTCGTGATAGATAATTTATCACGTGGAAACGAGTGGGCTATTGATAAAAGAGTAACTTTTTTAAACAATGATCTTAGTTCTCATAACTACTTCTCAGCAAACCTTTTGGATTCACATAATGTTAAAGCTGTAATACATTTAGCTGGTTATGCATATGTTGGAGAGTCAAAAAGAAATCCTCTTATGTATTATGAAAACAATTGTCAACCAACTTTAGGAGTACTGAGGATGATGTATGATTGTAATATTAAAAATATAATTTTTTCATCAACATGCTCAACCTATGGAAATCCTGAATATTTACCTATAGGTGAAAACCATCCAATGAATCCAATAAATCCTTATGCTGATTCCAAATCAATTTGTGAGAGATTTATTAAAGAGTGTGGTATGGATTATTACATATTTAAATATTTTAATGTGTGTGGTAATGACAAAAAATATGACATAGGAGAACATCATGAGCCAGAGCCACATGTTTTGCCTATATTGATAGATTGTGCGTTTACAGGAAAAGAGTTTACGATAAATGGTAATGACTTTGACACAAAGGATGGAACATGCGTCAGAGACTACATAAACGTATTAGATTTAGTCAATGCTCACATTACAGCTCTTGAGAAGCTTTTATTAAATATAGATAAGTGTAAGACAATAAATCTAGGAACAGCTAAAGGTTATTCCATTCTAGAGTTGATAAAGATTGTAGAAAATTGTACGGGTAAGAAAATTAGGTGTAAAGTAGGGCCAAGAAGAGATGGAGATCCATCTGAATTGGTTGCTAGTTACGATTTAGCGAATAAGCTTTTAAAATGGAAGCCAAGCATTGATATAATAGAATCAGTTGAAGACATGATTGAATGGCATTATATTAAAAGTTTGCGTATATAGGGGTATGGTTAAATGAATAACAGGTATGCAATATATGAAATGCTTGAGAAAAATATAAAAGCCAAATTGACAAAGTATTTTGGTGGCCATAAGATAAGTGGGAAGTGTACGAAAGTATATAGAGATGTTATGAAAAATACAATAGAGTTAACTATTGATGGTAAAAGATATCAGTTTAAAGAACCAGATATTACAGTTCTTGATGGGAAAAAAGTGTGTTTTATATATGGAATCGAAGAAGATGACATTACGGATGATGAACTGTTTGATGAGATGAGGCTTAAGGCATCAAATGGAACTAACATAGATGATATATTAAGAGATAGCGTTAGAAACAAAGTTAAGACAATTAGTTTTGAAATAATAAGTAAATGATTAAACTCGATGATTGGATGACAGAAGGACTATACCTTACGCCTGATACTATTGATGATATATTAAGCAGAAGAATGCTAAAAAAGCCATTGAGAGTTGAGCATATAGAGAAAGTCAAAGATAAATATTTGCTCAATGAGATTTGCAGAATGAATAATTACCTAAGAATTGAAGGTCCAATATGTATACAATAGAAGTTCATGAAAAATATAAACACTATGAGTATTGTATTGTTATAAATCCTCTTGGGTATAGATGTGGATATGTTAAGACGGAAGAATTTGATGTCGCTTACAAAAAGAGTTATGATGATTTGCATGGAGATATACATTGCCATGGAGGACTGACATACAATGACAGTACGACTTTTAATGAGTCTTATGGGTATTGGATAGGATTTGACTGCGCTCATCATGGAGATTCTCCAGATCCAGATTTAGCAGCCGCTGGATCTTCAATGTTTAGTACTTCAATATTTAGTGGTGGAGCTATAAGAACAAAAGATTATTGCGTTGATTGGTGCGAGTCTATGATAAGGGACATTGTTATTATGAATAGGACAAATGGTGGATTAAGAGTTGGCGTTAAGGAATTAATGCGCCAAGAGCCTCTTCAATGCTTTCTTAAAGGATTACTGGGAGAAGAGTTTTGTCCATAACTGATTGCTTCAAATGTTTTAATGCGCCAAGAGTATTCGAAATGAAAGGAATGCACTATGTGTCATGCAGATCTTGTGATTTGGCAAATGCAAATTTTGACAAGGATGAATGCCACAGAACTTGGAATAATAGATCTAGCATGGAAAGATTATATGCGGAGCTTGTTGACCCAGGTGCTCTTAAGATATCTGAATTTAAAATAATAATAAAATAAAGAGGTTAGGCTATGCTCAAAGAAACTTTTTCATGTGATGATGTGCTCTTAGTTCCAAGATATTCTAAACTATCTTCAAGAAAGGTTTGTGACATATCATCTGGTGAATTCGGCATGCCAATAATATCTGCTCCAATGGATAAGGTTTATTCTAAAGAACTGGATAAATACTTAGTTGAAAAGGAAATACCCACAACAGTTCATAGATATTTCAATTCATATGAAGAGCAGTTGAGTGCTTCATACAGAGATCCAAGTCCATATAGATTCTTTTCAGTGGGGTCAGTTTCCAAATACAAAGATTGGATAGATGGACTTGTTGATTCAAATATATCTAACTTCCTTGTAGATATGGCCCATGGAGATTCCAAGCAGTGCGTTGATACTGTAGAATACATTAAGAAGAAGCATCCAACAGCTAAGGTAATAGCAGGAAATGTAGCCACTAGCTCAGGTTTCCAGAGGCTGCAAAGAGCTGGAGCGTGGGCGATAAGAGTTGGCATAGGATCAGGAAGTGCTTGCTCTACAAGAGCTAATACTGGCTTTGGTGTTCCGTTGTTAACAGCGGTGCAGGATTGTGCAATGGTAAAGGAGAATGCTCTTTTAATTGCAGATGGAGGAATAAAAAGTAATGGCGATATAATGAAGGCAATAGCCTTTGGAGCTGATCTCGTTATGTTGGGAAAAATGTTTGCAGCAACATCATTAGCACCTGGAAAATGTTTTGGAGAGAAAAGAAATTTTCTTTGTGAGTATAATGACGCAAGCGTTTTTATGTTTGAAGAATATACAAAGTACAAAGAATACCGAGGAATGGCCAGTGAAGTGGCTCGAAAGGGAGTACTGAAGGAATCTTCAGTAGAAGGTGTTTCTGGGCTTATTTCTTATGTTGGGAAAACAGAAGACTTTGTAATTGGGATTGAAAACAACATGCGTTCAGCGCTAGGTTATGCAGGTGCAAAGGATTGGAAACAGTTCGAGAAAAGGGTAAAAGCTGTTAGGATATCTAATAGTGCAATAATTGAATCTCAAACACATTTAAAATAGTTGTTTTATTAGATTGAGATTCAATTATAATTTAACTAGAAATACAAAGCCTTAAGGCTAAGGAGAAGATGGAATATCGGGTGTGACATACATTTGTACGCAGAAACGTACAGCGAAGAAAATAAACAGTGGGAAATTTGTGCTCCAGATAACTATAGAGGGTATGGAAGGCATTTTGAAGAATCTCCTTGGACGATTACATTTAATAATTGGAGAAGAGTAGAGGAAGGAAGGGCTTCAGGTTGGCTTTTCGTTTGGGATGCAGACACCGACTGGCTTAGTTTGGCTAAAAAAAATGAAAAAGATTACAAAGAATCTGACTATGAAGATGAACCAAATGTTGATGTTAGGTTGA
>Ga0114918_10003534_pt1 | contig 13758 bp, 10 predicted proteins | sample LantaG_FD_87015 | JGI IMG/M metagenome (GOLD analysis project Ga0114918, IMG submission 87015) | Deep subsurface microbial communities from Baltic Sea to uncover new lineages of life (NeLLi) - Landsort_02402 metaG | ecosystem: Environmental > Aquatic > Marine > Oceanic > Sediment | place...
CGTTTCGCCGCGCCTGTGGGCGGAAAAGAAGAAATACGCTCTGCTGCTGAAGAAGCCCGCGGCCGGCGCCCCCCCCCCCCCCCGTTTCGTCGTTTCGCCCTTTTTTTCGTTCGTTCCACTTTTTCTCGCTCTCGCTCTCTTTCTTTCCTTTCGCAAGGGCCATCGGTTTTCCACCCTTCTTCTCCCTTTTCTCTTTCTCTTTCTCTTTCTCTTCTCTTCAGCTCCGAGACAAGAGCTCGTCCTTGCGCGCTCTCTTCAGCTCCTGGAAGAACGGAAAATACCTTTTTTTCCGGCGAAGAGCGAAGAAGAATAAAAGGGAAAATGCATTCGAAGATGATGCCATCAACATCGACCTTCGCGGCCGCCTCGGCCTCGTCTGCGGCCTCCTCCGCCGCCGCCACGCCCGCCCTGCTCCGCCCCAGGGCTCTCGCCCCCGGCAGCAGGTCTGCCTCCGTCGCCTCTGCGCTCTACCGCGGAGGGAAGGGCTTGTCGAGGGCTGCAGGGAGCAGCAGCGCGCCGTCAATGCTCCTCCATCGTCGCCGAATGGGCGCCGCCGCCGTCGTCGTCGCCGCGCTCGCCGACCGCCCGCCGCCGCCCTCGTCAACCTCTTCTTCTCCTTCCTCGGCTGTCGTCGCCTTCAACCTGCCCCTGGGCTCCGACGCCCCGCCTGGCTGCCGCCTCTCCGTCAAGGTCTTCCCCGGAGGAGAAGGAGGGAAAGAGGAAATTTCGTCGGTCGAAGTCACCCTTGCCGGCCTGCCCTCGGGCCGCGCGCTGCTGCACTGGGGGGTCGTCTCGTCCGACGGCAAGCAGAGCTGGAAGCTCCCGTCGGAGTTGTCGAGGCCGAAGGGGACGCTCAACTACAAGAACCGCGCCCTGCAGACGCCGCTGCTGGCCGGGGCGGCGGCAGCTGCAGGAGAGGGGGAAACGACCTCTTCTTCTGTGTCATCGCTCCTTCCTTCGCAGCGACTCACGCTCTCCTTCCCAGCGGCGGAGCGCGCTTCGGCGCTGGTCTTCGTGCTCAAGGACGTCGGGACGGGGACCTGGCTCTCCCCTCCCGGGGGCGGCAACTTCGAGGTTCCGCTGATGGAGAAGGAGGCCAACGAGGCGGCAAACGCCGCTGCTGCCGCCGCGAAAGAAGAAGAACAAGCGGAGAAATCTTCGTCGTCGCCGTCTTCGTCGAAATCGAAATCCTCCTCCTCCTCCTTTGCCTCGCTGGTCGACGCCGAGCTCGTCTCTGCCTGGGCCTACGCCACGTGGCAGGCCGAGAGAGCCCCTCCGAGGCCGCACGGCGCCGCGGCCGAGGCCGAGCGCGCCGCGGCGGCGCAGCTCCGGGACCTGGTCTCTTCGGCGGCGGCGGCGGCTGTTGCAAGCAACAACGGAACCGGAGGAGAAGCCGCCGCTTCTGCCGCAGCTAAAGAGCGCGTCGCCGCCCTCCGCCTCGCCGCGGCCTCCTCCTCGGCCTTCGAGGCCTTCTGGGGCGGTCTCTCTGGCGGGGACGACGATTCCTGGGCTGCGGCTCTGAAAAGAGTGCCCGACGACTTGGTCGCCGTCGCCGCTTATTTGCTCTGGGAGGGGGCAGGGAGGCCCGAGGGCGCGGACTTTGGCGGGGCCGCGCGCAGGCGCCTGGCCTCGAGGATGCTGAAGGGAGGGGAGACCGTCGAGGGCCTGAGGAGGGAGCTGACGGGCGAGGAGTCGAGGGAGGAGGACGACGAGAGGAGGAAGAGGAAGGAGAGGAAGGAGGAGGAGGAGCGGAAGCAGAGGCAGCGGCAGCAGGAGGAGAAGGAGCAGCAGCAAGCTTCTGCTTCCGCTGCTGCTGCTGCCGTCGTCGTCGTCGAGGAAGAGCAAGCTCCCTCGCCTCCTCCTCCTCCTCAGAAGGCCCCGGAAGCCGCCAGCAGCAACGGCGACGCCGCAGCGGCAGCGACGCTCGGAGCCCCGGCCGCCGGCGTCCCGTCGCTCGACCCCCTCTCGCTGATCAAGGCTGGAGGAAATTCTTCCCCTTCTTCCTCTCCTTCCTCTTCTCCTTCTCCGCTCACCCCGGCAGCTCCCGTCTGCCCTCTGGACCCCTTTGAGGACGCGGCCAGCCGCGACGAGGCCTGCGTGTGGCACCGCGCGTTCGGGCTCGGGGGCGGGTATACTCTGCTGGCCGCCGTGAGGCTTCCGTCGGAAGAGATGAAAGAAAGGTCCTCTTCTTCTTCTTCTTTCGCCTCCCGGATTACGCTCACAACCGACCTCCCGGACGCCGTCTCCCTCCACTGGGGGGTCCGGCCCTCCCGCAAGGCCCGCAAGCGCCGCGGGAAAGACGGAGACTGGCTCCCGCCGCCAGAGGCCCTGCTTCCCCCGGGCTCGGCCGAGGCCCCCGGCGGCGGCGCGGCCGAGACGCCGCTCGCGGCCTGCGTCGACGACGACTGCCTCGCGGCCAACGTCTCCGGCGACCGCGTCAGGCTGCGCCGCGTCGACATCGACGTTCCGTTCTCCGTGGAGGAGTCCGGGGACGTCGCGGCGCTGGTGTTTGTGTTGAGGGCCGACGACGGAACCAAGTGGTGGCGCGACGGAGGGGGCAACTTTGCCGTGCCCCTCGCGCGCGCGGCCTCGGGCCTCGACGGCAGCAAGGAACGGCTCTCGGGTCACGAGTCCGACGACGACGGACGGAGCTCCAGCAAAGTGTACGAGTCCTGCACTTTTGAGGACGAGCTCTCCTGCGATGTGGTCGAGTGCGAGCTCGGGTCCAAGGGCTGGACGCTGATGCACCGGTTCAACCGCGCTTCTGACTTGCTGGAAAGGGAGCTCCGCCGCGCCGAAAAGCTGGAGTCTTCTGAGAACGCTTCTGCCGCCGACGAGGCAGCCGCGGCCGCTCTCTCCACGATCTTCGTGTGGCTGCGGTACTCCGCGGCGAGGCACCTGACCTGGCAGCGCAACTACAACACGCAGCCTCGGCTGCTGGGCGAAGCGCAGTCCCGGCTGTCGCTGGCGCTGGCGGGGGCGCACGGCCGGCTGCGGGGCGAGGCGCAGGAGTGGGCCAGGGCCGCGCTGTCTTGCGTGGGGCGCGGGCAGGGGGCGCAGGCCGTGAGGGACGAGATCCTGAACGTGATGCACAGGCACAAGATCTCGGAGAAGGCCGGGACGTGGTAAGTTTTTTTTTCCGAGCGTGACTGAGGAAGGAAAAAAAAACGAGAAAAAAACTGACTTTTTCTCTCGACTTTTTTTTTTCAAAAAAAAATCAACAAATCTTTCTCAGGATGGAGCAGTGGCACCAGAAGCTGCACAACAACACCACACCCGACGACGTCGCCATCTGCGAGGCCTACCTGAACTTCCTGGACAGCAGGGGAGACGCCGGAGCTTACTGGGCGACGCTGTCGGACGCCGGTATTGTGAGAGTCTGAAGTTTTTTCTAACGTTTTTCGCTTTCGATGCGAAGAAAAGAGAAAAAACTCACCTCTCTTCTCTCTCTTCCCCCAAACTTTTCCCACAACAACAGGACCGCGCCCGGCTCGAGTCGTTCGACCGCGCCATCACCTGCGAGCCCGAGGACTTCCCGGACAAGAGGGAGGGGCTGGCGGCCGACCTGAGGTGAGAGGAAGAGAATTTTTTTTTTAGGTTTTTGAGTTTTTTTCCTCGACAAAAGACAAAACAACAAACTCACCCTCTTTTTCTTCCCGTCTCTCTTCTATTTCTTCTTCTCCCCTTCAAAGGCGCTACCTCGGTATCCTCAAGGGCGTCCACAGCGGCGCCGACCTCTCCGCCGCGGCGGCCGCCGTCGGGGACGGCCTGCCCGGAGGCGCGAGGCCGCACGTCGGCGCGCTGCTCTTCTCCCAGAGCCAGGACAACAGTTCCGGTTCCGGCGGCAGCGGCAACGCCCTGGCGACCATCCAGCACGCCGTGGCGGCCCGCGCGGCGATCGCCCCCTCTCTCCCGGGGAACCGGGACCTGCTCTATCTGGATCTGGCGCTGGAGGACACCGCGCGCCGCGCGGCCGAGGCCGCCGCCGGCGCGGCCCGCGGGGGGAGGGCGGCCGCGGCCCTCGTCGGCCCCTTGCTCGCGAATCTCGCCCTGTCCCTGGGGGACAACGAGGACGTCTGCAGAGCTTTGAAGGCCTGGGAGGACGCCCCCAAGGCCGCGACGAGCGGGTTCGTCGGCGGAGACTCCTCTGCCGGCGCTCCTCCCCTGACGGAGGACGACGCCCTTCGCGCCGCGGCGGCCGCCGACCGAGCCCGGCGCGCCGTGGCCCGCGCCGCGGACGCCGTCCAGGCCCGCATCGGGGACAAGGCTGACGCTCTCGGAGGGGCCTTGGGGGTCGAGCCCTGGGCCAGGGACCTGTTTGTCGAAGAGGTCGTGCGCGGAGGGCCGGCGTTCGGCGCCTCGCTCGCGCTGTCTGCGGCGGAACCCGCGCTTCGGGCGGCGGCGTCGCTCGAGCCCTGGCAGGTGGTTTCCCCCGGGGCAGCCGTCGGAGTCCTGAGACTGGCGGACTCGCTGCACGAGCTGGCCTACGACGACCTGTCTGCTGCCGAGGAGGGAGGGGCGCCGGTGGTGCTGCTGGTGGCGAGGGTGTCGGGAGAGGAGGAGCCCCCGACGGGCGCGGCGGCGGTTCTGACCGGTGAGTTTTTTTTTCCTAAAACTTTTTTCTTATCTTTTTTTTTCAATGCCCGAAAAACTCACTCTTCTTTTGATTTCTCGTTCTCTCTCTCTCTCTTAACCTTCTCAGGTGACGCCCCCGACACGCTCTCCCACCTGGCGGTCCGCGCGCGGAACATGGGTGTGGTGCTCGCGGCCTGCTGGGAGCAAGCGCCCTTAGAAGCCCTCCGCGAGCTCGAAGGGAAGGTCGTCGCCGTCTCCACCACCGCGGCGGGTGGAGTCGCGTGGAGGGAGGCGACGAGGAAGGAGTTGCCGGAGAAGAGTGGCGGTGGCGATGGTGGCGGCGTGGGTGCCGCTGCCGTTGCTACGAAATCGAGCTCGAGTGCTTCTCCGTCTTCGGGCTCCTCTTCTTCTGCTGCTTCTTCTTCCTCCGAGAGCGGCGGCAACGGAACTGCAGAGGAAGGCCCTCTCTCCGCCCTCCTTCGCCGTGCAGCCTCTTTCGGAGCTTCCTCCGCTGCTGCTGCTCCCTCCTCTTCCTCCTCGACTCCCGCGATGAAGGACGTCAAGCCTCCCAAATGGTGCGGCAAGTGGGCTGTTTCTTCGGACGAGTTCGCCGACGGAATCGTCGGCGCCAAGTCCAAAAACCTCGCCGCGCTCCGCAAGTCGAACTCGGCAAACACCGCCGGGACTCCTTTCCCTTCCTGGATCAAGCTCCCCCCCTCCGCCACGCTCCCCTTTGGCACTTTCGAGGCTGTTTTGGACGATAAAGCAAACGCCGAGCTCAAGAAAACAATTGCGGCGTCGAACGCCGCCCTCGAAGCAGGCGCGAGGGGCGCGGCCGCCGTCGCCGCGCTCGAGGCGGCGAGCCAAGCCTCGATGGCGCTCTCCATCCCCCAACCTTTACAGACGGCCCTTGCCGAGAAACTCAAAGAGGCCGGAGTGCCCGTGCCTGCCACCGAAGCCGAATGGGACCTCGCCTTCAACGCCATGCGCTCGGTCTGGGCGTCGCAGTTCAACGAGCTCGCGTTAGTTTCGATGCGCCGCGTCGGGCTCCCGCGCGACGCGCTTCGCATGGCTGTTCTGGTACAAAAGGTCGTGCCGGCGGCCTACGCCTTCGTGATCCACACGCGCAACCCTGCCACGGGGGACGTCGGGGAGGTGTTCTGCGAGCTGGTTGCGGGTCTGGGCGAGGCGATCGTCAGCGGGGCCGTGCCCGGGAGTGCCTTGGCCTTTGCCGCCCGCAAGGACAAGCTCGCCGAGGCCGTCGATTTCGCGACGGGAAAAGTCAAGAGTTCGGATGAAACTTCTTCTGTCCCCCGCGTGCTCTCCTACCCTTCGAAGGGCGCGGGGTTCTTCGTCCCCGAGTCGCTCATCTTCCGCAGCGACAGCAACGGCGAGGATCTGCCCGGGTATGCCGGCGCGGGTCTCTACTCGAGCGTGAGCTCGGCAGACACGGTTTTGAAAACGGTGAGGAGAAGTGGTTTTTTTTTCCAACTTTTTTTCCGTTCGAAGTTGTTCACCATTTTTCGATTTTATTTTTGCGACAGAAAGCCCAGAGAGGAGAAGAAGAACAAAGACAAGCTCACATCCTTCTTTCGTCTCCTTTTCTCCTTCTTCTTCTCATTAAACAACGCAGGTCGACTACGGCGCGGACAGGCTGATGACCGACTCGGCCTTCCGGAACGAGCTCATGCTCCGCGTCGCCGCGGCCGGGGCCTGCATCGAGCGGGCCTGCGGAGGAGCGGCCCAGGACGTCGAGGGGTGCATCGACGCCGAGGGGAACCTATTCTGCGTGCAGACGCGGCCGCAGGTTTGAAAAAAGTGGTGGAGTGGAGTTGGAGAGAGAGAGAAAGTAGAGAGAGAGAGTTTTTTTCGTTTTTTTCCATTTTCATTTCTTCTTCTTTACGTCCCCCGAATTCTTTTTCCAATTGCCTTTTTTGTTTTCTTTAGCAGATAGATTCAGAGAGAGAAAGAGAGATTTAGTTGCTTTGGGCCGTGTTCGATTTGGGGCTAGACTTTGATGGAGAGAGAGAGAAAAACAAAAACAAAGTTGATGAAATCAAAAAATAATTCCGAGTTTTTCACAAACAAAAAAAGAAACAACTCTCTCTCTCTCCTTCTGCCCATTCTCTCTCTCTCCCTCCCCATTCTTTTTCCCTCATCTAATCGTCCCCGGGCTTCATGCTCAGCACCGCCATGAACGCCGCCTGCGGCACGTTGACGCTCCCGATGTTCTTCATCCTCTTCTTCCCCTCGGCCTGCTTCTTCAGCAGCTTCTTCTTCCGAGAAACGTCGCCGCCGTAGCATTTCGCCAAGACGTCTTTTCGAAGCGCAGAAATGCTCTCGGAGGCGATGACGCGGGAGCCGATGGCGGCCTGGATGGGGATCTTGAACTGCTGGCGGAAGATGAGCTCCTTGAGGCGCTTGCAGAGGGCGCGGCCTGGGGGATGGTTGGTTGGTTTTTTGGGTTCTGAAAAAGTGAGATTTTTTTCGCTTTCAACGATGGAAAAAAAAACTTCTTCCAAAAAAACCGTTTTTCAACTTTTCTTACCGATCCGGTACGCGTTGTCCCGGTGCACGATCGCCGCCAGCGGCTCCGCCACCTCTCCGTTGATCTTCACATCTAATCTAACCAGGTCGCTCTTGCGATACCCGGTCACGAAGTACTCCATCGAGGCGTAACCCCTCGATCGAGATTTCAGCTCATCGAAGAAGTCGGTGACGACCTCTGCGAGCGGCACGTCGTAAAGCAGCGTCGTCCTTGCCTCCGTTAAGAACTTCATGTCGATGAATTCTCCCCGCCGGTTCTGGGCCAGTTCCATCAAGGGGCCGACGTAGTCCTTGGGGGTGATGATCTCCATGCGGACATAGGGCTCCTCGATGTAGTCGCGGGCGTCCTGCGTTTTGGTTGGTTTTGGAAGTTTAGAAAAGAAAGAAAAAGGTGAGTTTTTTCTTTTCGTCGTCGTTTTCGGGGTTTTTTTCTTCTTCTCTCTCTAAAAAAAGCTCTCAACTCAAAACCCCTACTCACCGGCACCGAAGCCGGGTTGTCCACGGCCACCAACAAGGGATCATCGATCGCGTCGTTGTTGATGACGACGAGCTGGCTCGCCGTCGAAGCACCGGAGGCGCCCTTCACCACCTCCTCCCCGACAACGCCGCCGCTGCTCGTCGCCGACGGAGGGAGCGGCGCGTTTGCCGCGACGGCCGCCGCGGCAGCGACGGCAGCCGAACCGCCCGCGTGCCTTCCCGCCGAGGGAAGTTTCACGCGGTAGGCCACAGTCGGGGCCGTTGTGATGAGATCCAAATCGTACTCGCGCTCGAGCCTCTCCTGGACGATCTCCATGTGCAACAGGCCCAGAAACCCGCAGCGGAAGCCGAAGCCCATCGCGGGCGAGACTTCGGGTTCGTAACGGAGGGCTGCGTCGTTGAGCTGGAGCCTTCCCAAAGCTTCCCTCAGATCCGCAAAGGCGTCGGCGTCGGTGGGGAAAAGACCACAAAAGACCATCGGCGTCGCCTCCTGGTACCCAGGAAGGGCCGCGCTGGCCTGCCTCTTTTTCAAGGTAATGGTGTCCCCGACACGGGCATCTGCCACTGCTTTGATGGAAGCGGCCAAGTATCCCACGTCCCCGGCCTGCAGCCTCTCGCACGGCACTTTGTCCGGCACCAAGACACCGACCTCATCCACACAATACTCCTTCCCCGTCGCCATCAATTTCACCACGTCGCCCGCCGAAAGAGAGCCGTCGACGACGCGGAAGTAGACGATGACGCCGCGGTAGGCATCGTAGTAAGAATCGAAGATCAGTGCCCGTAAAGGTTTCTCGCGCGAGTCTTCCGGCGGCGGGACGCGCTTTACGACGGCTTCTAAGATTTCTTCGACGCCGATGCCCATCTTGGCCGAGGCGAGGATGGCCTGCGAGGCGTCGATGCCGATGACCTGGATTGGATTGGATGGTTGGGGTTGGTTGGTTGGTTGGTTGGTTGGTTGGTTGGTTGGAGAAAGAGAGAAAGAGAGAAAGAGAAGAGAGGGAGAGAAAAAAAGTGAGTTTTTTTTTAAGTTTTGAAGTCTCTTCTATCTTCTTCTCTCTCTCCAAAAACTCAAAAAAAAAAAAAAAAACCTCTCACCTCCTCGATCTCGCGCCTGACGCGCTCAGGGTCGGCCCCGGGCAGGTCGATCTTGTTAAGTACCGGAATGATCTCCAATCCTGCGTCCAGGGCCAGATAGACGTTCGCAAGAGTTTGGGCCTCGACCCCCTGGGAAGCGTCGACGACCAGCAGAGCCCCTTCGCAGGCGGCCAAGGACCTCGACACCTCGTAGGAGAAGTCGACGTGGCCCGGGGTGTCGATCAGGTTGAGAGCGTACTCGGTTTCCTTCTTGCCGTCGGAAGGCTTCTCGGATTCGGATCCTCCTTCTCCCTCGAAGGTCGAGGCGGAGCGGTACCTCATCCTCGCAGAGTTGAGCTTGATCGTGATCCCGCGCTCCCTCTCCAGGTCCATGCCATCCAAAAATTGTGCTTGCATGTCCCGGTCGGCCACGGTGCCCGTCTTGATCAGCAGCACGTCGGCGAGCGTGGACTTGCCGTGGTCGATGTGCGCGATGATCGAGAAGTTGCGGACCTTGCTCGGGTCGACCGGCGCGTAACGAGCTGAAAGAGCAGGGGGCTTCGCGGGGGAGGCGCTGCTGCTGTTGTTGATCCCCGCCGCCGGTGCTGCTGGTGCCGCCGCTGCTGGAGCTGGCGCTGCTGTCTTAGCTGCTGCTGCCGCGGCTGGTGCTTTCGGTGCAGCAGGCTTCGCGGCGCTCGAGGAGGTCGAGGTTGAGGTTGCCACCTCTGAGGCCGACGCCGAAGCGGCAGCGGCGGCAGCGGCTTGCTTCTTGGGCTGCTGCTGCGCCGGCTTCATCATCGGCGTCGCCTTCCTCTGCGGCGACGCCGCGGACGCCACGACCGGCTTCTTCGCTGTCGGGGGCACGGGTTCGCCCTTCGCTCCGTCGGACGCGGCCGCGGCGGTCGAGACAGGGCTGCGGCGGGCGAGAGAAGGGGGAATTGATGTGGCGTTGTCGGCTTGGTGTTGTTGGCGGCGCAGCGGCGACGACGGCGGCGATTGCCTCGCCGCCGCCGGGGCGTTCCTGCCAGAGGTGCTCGCCCCGGCTCCGCCACGCGTAGCGCCGCCGCATCTCAGAAGGGCGCGATCCATGGTTAGAACAACAGAAGAGAGAGCGCGCTCCCAAAGCGAGAGAGTTCTCCCCGTGTCGAATTCCCGAGTTTTTTCTCTCCGCGTTTGTGATTTTTCTCTCACTTTTTTTTCTCTCGACGTCACTCGACGACGACACCACTCGCTTTCGCTTCGCTTCGCTCCCACCTAGCCCGCGCCCTCTCTCTCTCTCTCTCTCTCTCTCATCCAGCACTAACCCCATGGGCCTCTTCGACGCCCTCCGTGGGCGCCGCTCCGACGACGCCGCTGGACCCTCGGCCTCCACGCTCTCGGCGCCGGAGCTCGAGGGCGACCGCGCCGGGAGCGCCGTCGACCACATCGCCGCCTCGACTTCCTCCGCAGCCGCCGCCGCCGCGGCCGGGGCGGGCATCGAGCTCCCCACGGGCGAGCAGCTGTACAACCCCTACGAGGGCCTGGCCGCGGCCGTGGACGGGCGAGGGATGCGAGGGCAGTACAGGCTGCCGGCGCAGGTAAGGGGAATGAGAAGAGAAAGCGGCCAGGTGAAGATGATGCGACGGAGAATGGTTCTCTCCTTCTCCTTTCTTCTTCTTCTTCTTCCTCGCCTTCTCTCTCGCTCTCTGCCGATGCTCGTTGCTCGCAGAGGAAGAGATCGGATCAATGCGCTGCTGCTGCTGCTGCTGCTGCTATCTGCAAGAGCAGAAGCGGCAGCGGAAGAGTACCAAAAGAGAAGAAGAAGCGGATCGAAGAATCTTGAGATCGAAAGCGTTGACGGCGGCCGGACGCTGACCTAAAAAAAAAAACTCGAAAAACAACAAACAGCCCGAGTTCCTCTTCGCCGAGGAGGCCGCCGTCCACCGCCGCTCCTGGTCCGAGAACCTGACCTACTACACCGGGGTGGGATACCTGGCCGGTGCCGGCGTCGGCGGTGCCAGAGGGGCGGCGGCGGCGCTCAGGGGGGGGGGCGCCAGCGCCGCGGGAGCGCCAGCCTTTGCCGGCGTCGGCGGCGCTTCTGTACCTCCCCCTCCTCCTTCTTCTTCCTCCACTCGCCTGCTGATCAACCGCGTGCTCAACAGCTCGGGGAGGTCCGGCCGCGGGGCCGCCAACGCGCTGGGGGCTCTGGGCCTGCTTTTCGCGGCTGCGGAGAGCGCGGCCGACGCGGCCCTCGACGGCAGGGGCCCCGAGGCGGCGCCGCCGCTGCTTGCTGGCTTCGCTTCGGGTGCCCTGTTCCGTTCCCCTCGGGGGCCCAGGGCTGCCGTCGTCGCTGGGGCTGTCGGGGCTGTCGCTGCGAGTGGGTTGGTGGCGGCGAGGGCGTTTATCTCTCGGGATTTATAGAAGGAGAGAAAGAGTTTTTGAATTTTTTTCCTTTTCAAATTTTCTCCTCAATTCTCAGATTTGAAACACTCAAAGAAAACAAAAACACCGCGCCTTCTTAGAAACTATAAACCAAAAACTTCAGTTTGTTTCTTTTTCATGCTCTCTTTCTCATTTTAACGAAATTGTAACTTGTTTTCTTTTTTCCCGGAAGAGAAAAGCGAGAAGTAAAAAAAAAGGAAAGAAGAAAAGAGAAACAAGACTTTTCACGTTTCGCCGCTTCCACCTCCACCTCCACCTCCGCTTCCGCTCCCTCCAACTTTGAACTCCCTCTCGAGGTGGAGCCGCGTGAGCATCCGCATGATAGCGCCTTTCACCTCGGTGGCCGAGCAGGGGCAGATGACGAGCCTGGAGATCCCGGGAGAAGGAAGAGAGGAAGAAGAAACGCAGGGAGCGACCGAAGCGGAAGAAGAAGAACAAGAAGAGAAGTTTTTCTCCTCTTTTTCTTTTTCTTTCTCTCCTCCTCCTTCGACCTCTTCTCTGCCTCCCTCTTCTCTTCCTCCGTCCCTCTCCCCGCTGAAGACGATCTCCAGCTCCTCGGGTCCCACCTCGGTGACCGTCAGCCTGTCGAGCAGGGCGTAGCGGGCAGCGCGGGGGCCGCGGGGGTCCGGCGGTGGGGGGTGCGGGGGGCGGTCGCCGCCGCTCTCGCCTCCGTCGTCGTCGGGCTCTTCGAAAGGTTCGAAGATTTCGTCGTCGGCGTCGTCGTCGTCGCTCTCGTCGCCGACCACCGCGACGGCAGACAGGCACGCAAGCAGCCCCCCGCTGCCCTTCTTCTTTTGTCGTTTACCCTGGTTTTTAATCCTCCTTGCATCATTGACTTGTAGGAGGAGAGAAGGGGTGGTGACGCAGAGGTGTCCCTTTTCGACGTCGAACGAGCAGAGCGCGCCCTCGACGACTGTGGAGGTCGGGGTCGAAGTCGAAGAAGAAGGCGCGTTTTCTTTCCCCGCTCCTCCCGCCTTCTCCATCTCCTTCTTTTCCTTCTTCCCCTTGGTCTTCTCCGCACCCTGCTGCGCCGCAGCATCGCCGCCGCCTTTCTGCGCAGCTTGCGGAGACGCGAACCAAACAGTGCAGGCCATCGGCACCCCCAGGACCTCGCACCTCCCGCCCAGCACTTTCAGCAGCGGCCTGAGCCCCCCTCCCTCCCTCAGCGCCCGCCTCGTCGGAGGGCACCGCAGTGCCGCGTTGCGCAGGGCGACGGCGGCGAGCTCCGCGGCCAGCTCCCCCGCGGCGCCCCTCAGGGCCCTGACGAGGGGAGGGAGGGCGCCGGCCTCTCGCACTGCCCTGCGGGCCGGGGGCCCTCCGGCGGCGGAGAGGTTCCCCAGGGCGGCCGCGGAGGCCTCGGCCGCCTCGCAGGCGGCGTCGGAGAGGGCGGTGAGGAGGGAGGAGATCTTGCTTTTTGAAGAAGAGGAGGTTGAAGGAGAGGAGGAGGAGGAAGAGGTTTCGTTCTCGCTGTCGCTCTCGCTCTCGCTTCCTCCGTCGCTGCTGCTTTCGGAGCTGCTTTCGCTCTCTTCGTCGTCGTCGTCGCTCTCTTCTCCTCCTTTTCCTTTCTGCTGCTGCTTCTCCTTCTTCGTTCTCAAAGCAGCAGCAGCAGCAGAAGACGAAGAAGAAGAGCTGCTCGCAATCGCTGCATCGGCAGCGGCAGCAGCAGAGAGGGCCCCCGAGAGAGCGACCCCCACGGCTGCGACCCCGGCCCCTCCTTTCCTCAGCAGCGCCTCCCTCCCTGCCGCGGTCGAAGAGAGCAGCCTGACGCAGAGCAGGGCCCTCGCAGAGACGGCGCAGGCCTCGGAGGCCTCGAGGAGAGCGGAGGGGGCCGAGGAGGGAGGGAGGGGGAGAGTAACTGCCGCGGGTTCGGATTTTTCGTTTTGGTTTTGGTTTTCGGCGTCGTTTTTCGCCGCCGCCGCGCCTCTTCCTCTTCCTCCTCTCCCTTCTTCTTCTTCCTCCCTCGCCCTTCCTCCCCCCTCCGCCGCGGCAGAGACGGCCCTCTCCCAGGGCTCTAGCGCCAGAGGCAAGAGCGCTTTCAGGGCCCCTGCTTTCACTGCCGAGGCCGCGGCCGTCGAGGGGGAGGCTGCGAGGCAGCACGCCAGCGCTGTGGCGGCCTCGGCCGCGGCGCGGCCCCGCAGCGGGAGGAGCGGAGAGAGAAGAGCCGCGGCGGTTTCTTCTGCTCCTCCTCCTTCGTTCTCGTTGTCGTCGTCGCCGTCCTCCTCCTCCTCGTCCTCGTTCTCCTTGTTTCTGCCCCTTTTTTTCTCTTCCTTCGCCTTCGCCTTCGCCTTCGCCTTCGCCTTCGCCTTCGCCCTTGCGTCGCCTCCTCCCCCTCCTTTGAGCGCGGAGACCAGCGCCGCGGAGACCGCGGGGTCCGCCGCGAGCGCGGCCGCGGCAGAGGCGCTGCCCGCCGCGGCGGCGGCGAGCGAGGCTGCTGCTGCGGCGGCGGCAGCGGCGGCCTCCCTGCAGGGGGAGGAGAGCGCCTCGAGGGCGCCGGCGAGCGCAGAGGCTTCCATCGTCGTTTGAGAGAGAGAGAGAGAGAGAGAGAGAGAGAGAGAGAGAGAGAGAGAGAGAGAGAGAGAGAGAGAGAGAGAGAGAGAGAGAGAGAGAGAGAGAGAGAGATAAAAAGAGAGAGAGAGAAAGGAGTTTTGTGAGAGAAAAAAA
>Ga0114918_10003535_pt1 | contig 13757 bp, 15 predicted proteins | sample LantaG_FD_87015 | JGI IMG/M metagenome (GOLD analysis project Ga0114918, IMG submission 87015) | Deep subsurface microbial communities from Baltic Sea to uncover new lineages of life (NeLLi) - Landsort_02402 metaG | ecosystem: Environmental > Aquatic > Marine > Oceanic > Sediment | place...
ATACAATACAGATACGCCCCGGAATTTACCCAGAGTCTGGGCTTACGCTGCCACAAGGCGTAACATTGGTGGGCATTGGAGGGTATGAAGTGACCTCCATCACAGGTGCCGCAGCAACCGGTGTTCGCGTTACAATGGGGATAGATACTACGCTACAGAATATAAGCGTCACAATACCTACAGATGCAGTTGGAGCAATCGAGTGTGCTATCGGTGGTGGAAATGTCTGCGGAATCAGATTTATTAAGTTTACAGGCGCAGGTGGAACGGGTCGAGGAGTATTAGTCACAAGTGGCAAGCTCATTGGACTAGAGCTTCGCATGGGTTCAGGCACCGCTGACTCCATGCTGGAAGTTAATAGCGGAGTGATGGCAGTTCAAGCTGTACATATCCCACCCGGAGCGACACTAGCGGCGGGAGCTAGATGTACTGCTGGAAGATTACAGGCGTTAGACTTCAATATTGGCGCGTCTACTGTAACATCTGGTGTGATCTGTACTGCCGGGACTGCCGTTTTAATCAGCCTGAACTTATTTAAAATGACCAACGGAATTAGAGTCAGCGGCAATGCTGTTACCGTTGAAGCATATGGTGGAAAGATTCAAGCTTCTGCATACAACCTCTTGGTGGATGCAGGGCTCACAGGTGTTGGCGGATTGCTGCGAATTACTGCCCAGATGGATAGAAAGTTCTCTGTTCCGACAACTTGGATTGATTCGGACCATGCGTGGACGTTTTTCACCTCCGAAGATCTTTATGATGTCACTAGTTTCCAACTCTGGGGAGCGGATAGCGTAGTCGGCCATCCTGAAAAGGGTAGCGGAATGTATGTGGGCGAGGGGTCCGCCTATGCCACAGGAAACACTGTGTTCACGACAGACGCCACGGGTGCCGCTGGGTATATAGATATAAGTGCGGAGGCAGCGAGCAAAGACGGGTCTACTTTCTCTTTTCAGACGGGTGCAGTAGGCGAAACCATCATGTGGTGTACCAACCGGGAGGATGCTAGTGCTGCAAAGCTCAAGCATTGGACTGCCCAGTTCTTACAGGTGGGGGCGTCTACAACTAGAACGTATGCCTTTGAAATCTATAGCGGGGCCGCTTGGGTAGTCGTGGGCTTCCAGTCTGTGCAAGCAGCAAACCAGTATCGCTACGGTGACCAAGCATTTCTTAGAGCATCGAACTTAGAGGATTATCGGCTAGGTGTTGATGGAAATACGACGTGGGCAAGTTCTACAATCAATGGCGTTGATGGGCACTGGGTAAGAGTTAGAGTTTTGACAGCCGGTGCAGGACTTGTCCCTACTTTTGAACAACTTAAACTCGTACCATCCCAGTTCGGCGTGAACAACCGAGGCCAGCAACTAGCACAGGGCCTAGCGATGTGGCGACAGACGCTATTCGGTGCAGGTAATATATGGGGCGAAGGAGGAGGCGCAGCGGATTATACGGTTAACGTAGGCACGAGCGGTGGATTGGCTTCATTAACCGGATGGGCACACAAGAATAAGAAGGGCCGCTTAAATAGCGTCAACGATTTTTCTAACTTCCAGTTCAGTTTGCCGGGTGGATTATGCACAGCATTCCCGATGAAGCTCGCGTTGACCTTTAGCAATCCCATCACACAGGTAGCCGCTCCGATAGCGATGTGTCTCATTAAGCAACCCGTGGCAGGCGTCCTAGTCGCGGATCCCGCTGGTGGGATCACGCCTACGGCTAGGCTAGTTTCAGCCACGCCAGCATACGATACTATCACCGCTTTAAATATAACCAAAAACCTCGATATGGATGCCAACGTTCCAGCCATTGCTGAATACGAGTTCGACATATCAAACCTTTACGAAGGGGATATGCTTATTTTAAAGGTTCACAATGTAAGCGGCTCTTTCGACATGGACATCTGGACACTGCAAGTTGAAGGGGTAGCCTTTAGCACAGGTAAAGTGATTGGCTAAATTGGAGAAAACAATGGCATTATTAAGCAAAGAAGAGAGACAAACACTAACCCCTGACGAGAAGAGAGCTCTTCGCAAAGAAAGGCGAGCTAAGAGGCGGCCCAGCCCTATTTAGATATGTAAGATCATAAGATTTTAACCCCCCTAGTTCTATATTAAAGAACACCTATGTAAAAAAACCAGAATAAATTCTGTATATAAGCATGGCCCGTTATTATTTAGGTAGAGTGAGTGTGCCCACACTGGCTATGCCAGTTTAGGTTGGCCCTAAGTCCATCACCTAGGGTTAGGTTGGGCTTTTCTTTACGGTGATGCCGTAGCATATGGGTATTGAATGTAGTGGGCGGCAAGGCCCGTTGGTAATGAGTATGGGTGGGTCAAAAAATACTATATAAAATTAATAATATTATTTATTAATTTATAACAATAATAATCTTTTTAGGTAAGTTATTTTTAGATGGGGGGCTATGCTTGTAGAAGTTTTTTGGGCTTAATAAAACGATAATAGTTACTATACTATCCCTTTACTAATACCTTCCTATGCCAATAATTAAATATCAAAAGAAGGGTGTGGTTAATTTATATATTAATGTGCTTGGTGTGGGGATTACCGAATTTGGAAACTGCATTTAAATTTAATATAATTAAATTGATAATTATCTTTTTATAAAAACTTTAATGTAGTTTTCAACTATTTATTAATTAAAATTTCATTGTTTTTCATATTTATTAATTAATGGCATTTTAAAAATAAAGTAGGTTTAACCTTATAAATATTAATATACTTTTAAAGATATTGTAATTATTTTTTCTTATAAATTATAAAGATAGATTTTAATTAAAATTTTAATTAAAATTTATATTTATTTTTATTATTTTATATTTTAATCAAAATTAAAATATAAAATAATAATATAAAACAAACAACAAACAACAAAAAAGTTCCCCAACAATAGCGATTTTTTTTTCTTTAATAACGAAAATTTTAATTCTTTTTTAAAAACTTAAAACTTAAAATAAAAAATTAAATCAATCACTTTACAATTCTTTCTAAAACAATGATAAAAAGATTTAACGAGGTGCATTATGGGCAAACTTAAATCACGAAAATTTTGGATTGCTATCATTGGGGCTATTGGTCCACTTTTTGGGCAATATTTATCTCAAGAATTTACTTTAGAGCAAGCACTGATGGCCTCAAGTGCTATCTTAATTAGTTATATTTTTGGACAAGCATATGTCGATGGGAAGTCAGTAGATGGCGGGAGCGTTCCAGTAAAAGAGCTGGCTAATGTGGCAGTAGTCGACGACGTATCATCAAGATAATCAAATAAAATTTTAGAATAACTCCCTTTGTTCGCCACCTTTGCCCCAATCGTGGTAATGGATAATTGTGTTCTTAAAAAAAAGATTAAATATCCATTCCCTCAAAACCGTGTTTTGATGGTGAATATGGGGGTGTGTAATTTTATCTACTAAATTTATTTTCAGGCTTGTATGAATAGTGGTAAGTAGAGAGGGTGATCCTAATGAGTGGATGACCTGTCCGGTAACGCAGTTTGTTACTAATGTCGGAAGAAGGAGGGCGGTTATGCCTACGAAAACAAAAGCGGCTGTAAAGCCACAAGCGAGAAAGAAAACAGCAGCACAGAAAGTTAAAAGTACAGGCGAAGAAATTGGAGCTATAGTCTTTTATGAGTTTAGCCAATGTCGGATTACGCCAGATGATCTTACGTCGGTGATGAAGTCGGAAGGTGGGGGCACTGCTCCTCCAATTTCCCCAACACAAGTTGTGAAGGATGTGGGACGAGGCTTCCGTTTGGGGCGTGGGAAGAAAGATAAGTTCATGGGTGAAATTGCCCACGACGATGATGATATGGTTGTTATCGGTATTCTTCAAAAGAAACGGCCCGGCGAGAAGCGGGTCGCTTATGACCAAGTTGATTCAGTGACGTGGGATAAGCAAGCGCATGTCTGGTTATCTAAAGGTACAAACCAAGATGATTCTGTAGAGTCAGCCATAAGCGCATTGATGAGTAAGATTGAACAATCCCAGAAGTATTACGGGCATGAATTTCTACGACCGTGGCTTATTCAGACAGAGCTTGAGCTTGCTGGTGCATTGAAGCTAAAGAATACGGGTGGCGGGCCGTACTATGTGACTTCACATGGTATGGATAAGCTGAACCGTCTTGAGCGTCTTTGCGACCAGATTGATGGCTGTGTATTATCGATTCTTGATGTGTCGAGTACGCCGCGTGCTAAGAAGGCGGTGGAGCATGGTGTACGGAATAGCCTAGGTAATAGTCTTTCAGAGCTTCAAGAGAAGATCGAACATTGGAAGACATCGGCTAATCGTCCGCGTGTAGATGCAATAGGGAGTGTTTTAGTTTCGTTTAAGGAATTGAGAGATCAGGCCGCATTGTATGGTGACATCTTAAAAATTAAGATGGATAGCATGGCTTCCGAGATTACGGAATGTGAAGAAGTTTTAAAAGAACTACTCTTTACCCAAAGTGAAAATAACGCTTCGCCCGGACTGGTGCGTAAATTTGGAGCAGCGATTGATGCCGCTAGAGCTGGCTTGATTAAGGAAATCGGATTTGACCCCGACGATTATGAAATCTCACTTTCTGATTTAGAGGCGGCTGGCGTACCGGCTTCTGGTAGGCTTCATCAAAGCTACTATAGTAGAAAAAATGGTGGCGGTGCCGCTCTTGCAGAACTCGGATACCGTGGAAAACTGGACAAGAAATTAAATAAAGTAATAATTGTTCGCTTACCAGAAGTGAGTTCAGCAGCAGCATAATTTATAGTTTTGTTCCGCGCCCAGAAATTTCTTCTGGGCGCAATTTTTTTGGAGGTTGGCTTGAATAATGAGAAAGCGTTTGATTTTGCAGATAGTTATTTTAATTTTATGTGTAGCTATAGAACTAAAACTAAAGAAGAGATTGATCTACACTTCCTTTTACTGGACGAATATAACGGTAAACTCCAGACCGCTTTTATTCCTCCACCAGATGAAAATGATGATTGGGATTCAATGGATAAAAATGAAGTCCGTAAAGCCGTCGTGTGTAGTATAGCTACGATAAGACCTGAATTTCTACTCACCGCTACAGAGGCGTGGGCCGTATTGCCTTCTTCTGATATGGAAATTTCAGTTGTTATGGCCTATAAACGCTCATATCCAGATGCTCCATTATCTGAGTATCCCGGCGCAAAAGAAATACTTAATCTTATGTTGGAAGGAAATGGTGTTCTTCGTACATATATTTCAGAAATTATTGATGGTGCGGCAGGGACGCCAGAAATTACTAACGTTGAAAAACCACCAGTAAAAATGGCTGGCGTATTTAATGGCATGTGGGACGAGGGGATGGAAATAGCGATGGAAGGCGAAGACTTTAATTAGCCCGATTGAATGGCGAGTACTTTCTAACCTTGGGCTAATGTTGGCTATCCTCGGAGTGAAGCGTTAGTCGCAAGTTCATCACAGTTTGCAGTTTTCGGTTTCGGGTCAAAGGACGCAGGAGTTAAAGCCCTATTTTTCATAGCTGTAAAACGTTGTTCAGGCCCATTCGGCCTACAGCCGAACAAAAGCTAACTTTGAAGGATACGAATACATTATGAGCGACAAGAAAAGAGCACCAAGAAATCGAACGTTGACGTTAAGCGCTCAAGAACACCGAATGCAGCTTGAAAAAAGCATTCAATGCCCCAGTGAACTTACTGATATTGAAGACGTTGTAAATCAGACCATCCTTGGTGATTCAATGGAGGTAATCAAGCTGATACCAGACGAATCTTTTGACCTTATTATCCTCGACCCTCCATATAACCTTACGAAAGACTTCAATGGGTTCAAGTTCAAAAACAGGTCAGATGCGCTGTATTTGGACTATCTACGTAGCTGGTTTCCAGAGGTCGTGCGGACTCTTAAACAAACGGGTAGTCTTTACCTATGTGGTGACTGGAAATGCACTTCTGCTTTACAAGCGGTTATGTCTGAAAACCTAGAGGTACTTAATCGAATTACGTGGCAAAGAGAGAAAGGACGCGGTGCCAAGAGTAATTGGAAAAACGCAATGGAAGATATTTGGTTCGGAGTCAAGCAGAAGTCCAAGTACTATTTCGATGTAGATTCAGTGAAACAAAAGAGAAAAGTAATAGCTCCTTATCGAGTCAATGGAAAGCCTAAAGACTGGGATGAAACCGAGGATGGGAATTTTCGTCTGACTTTCCCATCAAATTTTTGGGACGATATTTCTATACCATACTGGTCAATGCCTGAGAATACTGACCATCCAACTCAAAAACCAGAAAAACTAATTGCAAAGTTAATTTTGGCCTCATGTCCGAAAGATGGAATCGTATTCGACCCTTTTCTTGGTTCAGGTACAACTTCCGTTGTTGCGAAAAAATTAGGTCGTAGGTATGTCGGTATAGAAATGAATGAAGAATATGCGGCATGGGCCAACAAGCGACTAGAACTAGCCGAAGACGCTCCTTTAATACAGGGATATTCGGACGGAGTATTCTGGGAGCGAAATAGCTTGGCCGCTCAAAAGGCTTCTAAAAAAAGCCTTAAGAATAGTTCATCAGAGCACCTTGAACTATTCCAGTGAATATGCACAAGATTAAATCGCTCTTGGAGCACCTTGCCGAATTGGATGGTAACAATTTCTTTCTAAGAATATTTCGCTTGTTAAAGTTTATAATTATCTTTAATTTAGGGGGTTCCCTTCTAACCTGTTTTGTGGTATAATTTATTTAATGGTTGGATGAACGGCCATTGAGGAGGAAAAATGTCGAAAGTAATAAATAAAAGTCTGGCTATTGCGCCTGATCAGGATGCATCTGTATTAAAGATTAATGAACTTGAGACGCAGCTTAATGCGTCTTTAGTAGAGAGGTCCGATGATATTCGAGCTGCTCTTTTAGCCCTCGTAGCAGAGGAGCATATCTTGTTATTGGGGCCGCCCGGCACCGCAAAAAGTATGATGGCGAAGATGATAGCAAATGCTATGGATAGTACCTTGTTCGAGGTGCTGTTAAGTAAATTCTCTACGCCAGAGGAGATCAACGGTCCACTTGATATGGTGGCCCTACAGGAGAGCAGGTTCGAACGGAATACCGCTGGCTACCTGCCAGAAGCGGACATTGCGTTCTTTGATGAGATCTTCAAGTCGAATTCCGCCTTGTTGAATTCAATGCTTACGGCCCTTAACGAGCGTAAGTTCGACAATGGTGGTAAGCGGTACGATATTCCATTGAAGATGGCTATTGGTGCGTCTAATGAGTTGCCAGAGGATGAATCCCTAAACGCATTGTATGACCGCTTCGTCATCCGGCGTTGGGTTAGTTATATCGCCGACCGTGATGCGTTAGGTGGTTTGTTGAAGCGGATTGCTTCCACAGGGAACCCGCCCATCACGGCGAAGATAACAGAACAAGATCTGAATATCTTGCGTAATTGCCGAAGAAATATAAACGTAGATGATATTATTGAGCCGCTGCTTGATTTGCGGGATGCCTTGGCGGAAAAGCATAGCATCGTTGCGAGTGATAGACGTTGGGGTAAGATCACTAGGTTCATCCAAGCTAATGCGGTCTTGGAGGGCCGCAATATAGCTACAGTCAATGACTTCTTCCCATTGGCAGATTGCCTTTGGGATAAGCCTGAAGATCGTGCGACGATTTTCTCAGAGATTGCAAACCTAGTTAGTCCTGATCTATCCAAGGCAATTGAGATTCGCGATGCTGCTGCCGAGATGTTCGTTGGTTTGAACCTGTCAGAAATTACCAATAATGATATTGGTTTGATGGCAACAGCTAATCGTGAACTTATTGAAATGATTCATGAGATTAAAGAACTTGCGCAGGAAGGAAGGGTTCAGGCCCTTACAGAAGAAGTTTCATCAATGCAAGTCAAACTGGCAACGGCGGTTACAAAAGCCGTCTGTATGTCTTAGGAGAAGTAATGGCTAATAATAAAAAGGCTCTAACCCTTGGGCATGATAAGCGGGTATTTGATACGTCACGTTGGCAGAATGTCCTCTATGGCAAGAGGCGTTTTTCTGGCGGAGTTGTTTCGGAATCGGAGGATGCGGTATCTCGCACACTCCAATCCCATATCCGCGAAACAGAGGGTAGCGATATACAGTTATCTGGTATTGCAGATGAATCAAAGTTGTTAGGGCTAGAAGTTTTTAGCCAGCTCTATAACAAACCAGACCGACTGGCCGCTCCAAATGGCCCACAGTTTCACCCTATGGCCCATGAGCTACTTTCTGAAATTTCGGATTTCGATAATCTGCGAAAGCAGGTAAGTGGTGATCCAGACTTTTCGGCTCTAGCGGCTGGAAAGTTGGTTGCAGAGTTGGCAGAACGGTTGCCAAGCCTTCTTGATGCTGCTGAGGATCAGCGACAAGAGGATAAAAAGCTCGAAGAGATGACCAAGGAAGAGCAAGAACAGCATCAACAGAATTCTGATGGTCTTCCAAGCCCTTTAGATATGGCAAAAGCCGCAGCCCGTAGTGCGCTGCGTAAGGCCGTAAGGTCAGCATCTAAAGAAGCATCTGAAACTAAGAAAGCTATGTCTGGTATGCTTCCGGGTTCGGAAACTGCACCCGCGAGTCATGAGCAGGATTCATCAGATCGAATGAAACTTGCTGAACTATTAAAGGATAATGAACGCATGAAAGAGATTATGCGTAAGGCGGGGAGGATGAGGCGCATTGCTTATAATGACAAGAAGATGCGTACCTCGCACGCTGTAGAAGAAGTTGTCGATATTGAGATGGGCCGCGACCTTGCGCGAGTTCTTCCAAGCGAGTTAGCGATGATGAACCATCCTATATTAAAAATTCTCTTCTTACAAAAGTTTTCAGAAGGCAAACTACTCCAGTATAAACTGGAAGGAAATGAATCCCTTGGGCGTGGCCCAATTATTATTCTACTTGATGAAAGTGCGTCTATGAATACGGGGGGTCGCCATGAATTAGCTAGAGCTTTTGGGCTTGTTGCTATTTCTATAGGATTAATCCAGAAACGTTCGGTAACCATTGTTGGTTTTAATTATCATACCCGCGATATTGTGCAGGTAGACTCGCATGGTAATTCTAGGCAGATTTTTATTAATGGTGGCTCTTATAGTAGTGAGCCACTGAATAATGTAATAGCAGCTTCATTAATGGTAGCCACCACAAATGCGGCTGGTGGTACTAGTTTCGATGAACCAATTAATGTTGGTTTAGATTTAATTCTCCAAAATGAGCGAGCGGATTTGATCATTGTGACAGATGGCTGCGCTGATGTATCAGACAAAACAGTAGAGCGTTTGCAATTAGCAAAAAAGGATTCTGGGCTTCACCTTATGGGTGTAACCATTGGGGGTGGACTTCTAAGTAGCTTGGAATGCATTTGTAATGAAGTGGTAGATTTAGATACTTCAGAAGATAAAGAAACAAGTTTGGCGAAAGCCTTTTCATAGGGGGTAAGTATGTATCTTATTACTGGAATAGATAGAGAAAATAAACGATTTAAATTTTATACGTCTAATCGAATCCAAGCGTTCGGTATTAATTTATACCGTGGAAGCGTTTGGTCAGTGGACCAAGATGGAGCACGTAAACTTTTAAAAAGAGTAAGAAACTACTAGGAGGAATTATGGCCAGTCTACATGATACGCGAATGGGCGTACAATTAATACAAGGTACGATGCCAGAGATAGCAAGACAATTAAAGCGGATTGCAGACTCTTTAGAGAAGGTAGATCTTATAACATCAGAAGCCAATGGCATCGAAATGATTATTGATTCCTTAAATAAAGATCTCCCCTTTGATTCTTTAGACCATACCCATGAAGACAGTAATGAAAATTATTGGAATGAACAAAAAGCATCTATGTTTGAGGCTTTGCGTGTAGATATTCTCGAACTGATAATGGGCCGCGTAGAGGCTCTCAATAATGGCGACCATGCCTAATTTACTGCGCTGACTAGTTATTCATAAAGTTGGCACTAAACTTAATAAGAGAAGGAGAAACGATGGCTCGTACATGTACGAAGATGTGGAGGGTAGACAATAAGGTAGGCTGCGTTGTTCGTAAAAAAACAAAAAGTGGGCTTACTGTTTGTGTGTACCATGCGGAACAAGCTGGCTATGAGTTTTTGGGTCCGTGGCTGCTTGTGTGTGAAGATCATAACGTAGCCGTAGAAAGAGTTGGACAAAGAGAGTGCCGCAATACGGTTAGTAGACCAATCTCTTGGTGCCCAGTCTGCAACGAAGAAAATCCAATTGGGATTCAGTTTACTGGTGCCAAGGGTAAACGTGCCGTAGTCGTTCCGCCAGTGCCGCCGTTAGATGGTTTTACAATGTTTCCTGTACCCGTAGCCGTAAATAACAAAAAGGCCGTGTCGGGCCCTGTGCTGGATTTAAATAAACCTCGAAGTATTGGAGCAAGTCTTCTTGCTTGTCGGCATTATAGTTGGTGGGAAAAAGATGGGGTTTGTGGGGCGTGCGTAAAGAGACATCCAAGGATTAATGTAAACAATAAACGACCCTTAACAGATGTTCGATGCCAACAGGCTTACAGAATTATTGATTAAATAATGGTTTGATAACATTACCGAAATCGGTTATTAACATACATGGGAGAAAAAATGACGAGCAATGTAAGTGTGGCTTGGTGCTGGGTTCTGGCGAACCGTAGAATGATAGAGCGTGTAGCGATAAAGAATGCGAAGGGTTTGTGTTCGGATGACTTGAGGTCGAGATTATTAATAGAGCTGGTAGAACACTTTGATAATTATGATCCCAATCGAGGGACTGCTGTCTCTTGGGTATACTGGAGAGCGAGGAAGGTTAGGACTTATATGTTTAGAGAGGTTAAGGATACTATTTTAGCTGATGAAACGATGTTATCATTGCAACTAGCTATAGAAGGTACTCCATCTAAAATTGAGCAAGGTGTTCGAATTAAAGAAATTTTGTCTGTTGCTACCCCAAAACAGGCGATTGCTTGTTTTTCTGTATTGAATGGATTGAGTGGTCGTGAGTTACGAGGGGAGATCCAAATGTCTCCCCAGCGTAGAAATGATCACCTTTATAAACTTGGTGGGACTTTCCACAAAAAACGGAGGTTAGGATAATGGGTAAGAGTATTCCAATATTTGCGGTTCGAGGTAATGATCCACCACGCAATAGTCTTTTTAGAATGTTGCGAGAGATGTGGATAGAACAAGGGGCCTCGAAAAATGAACGAAGAAAATCTAAAGATCTAGCAGTCTTGTTAGATGTGCGGGAACAAGCGGTTAGCCAGTGGGCGAGCGGCAGTGATCGACGAGAGCCCCCTTGGTGGGCTATTAATAGGCTATGCCACGAATGCGATAGATATATTGAGATGCGCCCTAGCATGGTGATAATAGTTGAACTAAAATGAGGTGAACTATGAATGTTCATTATAGCGATAGGGTGAAGTTAGAATATTTACTTATGGTAGCTAATGACTTTTCTAAATTGCCTACAAATTTAGATCAAATGGATAAGTGTGCTTTATATATACAGACAAACCTGCACCTATGGGATTACGAAACTAGAATATTAGTAACGAAGGTTTATATTACACTTTTGGGCAGGTTATCCCAGTCTATGCAAAGGGCAGAGATGCTGGCCAATCTTGATAAAGGAACTCACTGCCCTTGTTGTTATCGCTTTATTAAGAGGTATCGCCGCAAGTTAAATTCAGGCATGTGTAGGACATTAATTTGGCTTTATCATCACCAGAGAGAGACTGGGCGACGTTGGGTTAAGGTTGCCGACGTTGCTCCCGTCTATGTTCTGCGGACTAATGAGATTAGTCGGTTGGTACTGTGGAATTTAGTTAAAGAGAAGGCTTTATCAGATGATGAAGATAGTCGGACATCTGGGCAGTACCGCATCACTAATACTGGAACAGATTTTGTAGAAGGTAATCTACATGTGCCTTCACATGTTTTATTAATGAACAATAAGGTAGAGAGTTTTTCAGATACAGGAACAAGTATCCAAAAAGCGTTAGGTGATAAATTTTCGTATAGTGAGCTTATGGAGTGACGGGCCAATCAAAAGAGCAAGTCGAGGTCTTCTCCACTAAAGCAGAGGCGATCAAGTACGCAGACAACGTGACAGCATACTAAACCTGTTTAAGAAAGACAGGAAATATTAAGAGCGGTTTTTAAAAAGAGGGGACAGTAATGAGTAATGGTTGGTCTAATGTAGAAACGTGGAAAGTGTGGACCGTTTTGTCTAACGATAGTGATTTATATCCTATTATTACAAGGAAGGTTAATGACGTATATATAAGATATATGAGCTGTGGTATCTTTTCACGACGCTTAAAGGCTTCGGAAGAACTGGTTGATTTTTTAAAGGATGTTTTTAAAAAAGATCTTTTGAATGAAGATGATTGGCATTCTGCTATGCCCGCGTGGGCTAAATACCTGCTACGGAGTTCCTTTAATAGAATTAATTGGAAAGAAATGGCAGAGGCATTGATAGAAATTCATGAATGTTCCTACAATGTAGTGTCTAGATTATAATATTCTAGCAATGTGCCAGATAATAAAGTAGCCCAATTATCATTTTAGTGTTGGTCTATAACCAGAGAGCCAAGCGATAGTGGAGGTTTTAACTTGGTTATCATTGTAAATTGTCCACCCGTCTTTCCGTTTATGTGGTATAATGGGGTGTAAGATAAAGAAGTTCTTACAATTTGGAGGAAAAATGACTGGAACTGAAACATTGACTATCTGGCTGCCCGTTACGTTTATCGTAGCTATGTCGGAACTGGTGGCGACCGAGATCTCGTTTGACCACCTAGAGAAACATGCACCGTATAGGGAGCTGGCGGAGTCATTGTATGACCCTCGGACAGTTCCAAAGGAGTGTTCTACTACGTTCCTTGGATGGATAACCAATACAGAGCGTATCGGTTTCAAGAGTGTGAGTATTACTATTCGAGCATTGGTTGCGATGACGATCCTATCGCAAATCCTATGTGATGATGAAACGGGTGTAGAGGATTGGCGTGCCATCATTGGTGATGAGGGTACGACTATGCCAAGTATAGCGCACTGTGCAGTGCGTGATGTGTCTGTTCTTCGCCAGCTATCATCTACAATTGATCTGTTTGATTATTAACCAACATTAACCAACGAGGAAGAAAATGAGTACAAGTAATAATATACATTGGCAGGAGGCATTAGCCTCTAGTGATGGAGTGCAACGAAGCAAGTGTGGTAAGTTTTTCTTATCTAATGGTGCGGTTGTTTTCTGGAATGGTGAGGAGTCTCATCAGGCAGAGGCGGCGTTATATAAGGCATCGGAACCAAAGAGACGAAGTCTGGAGGTGAGTGATGGATAATCTTTCATATAATGCTGATCCGTGTCAGCGATGTGGGGTTTCTGTGCCTCACGACAAGTCTTGTGGAGATCATCGGTGGCCGTATTGTGGACCGAAGGTCTTTACCGGTGATGAATACTTCTGCGCGGCTTGCCTGATTGCTCTGGGAGAGGTCGCTAAGAGAGCGAATCGTCTGGACTTGACAATTGGTGCTCCAAGGTGGATCAGCAATGCTCCAACTAAGGATTGCTATGCCCGTACCATCTTTGGGATGATGCTTGAGCTTTCGGGGATGGAGAATTACCATAGTGATTTGTATCACGATGCGGTGTGTTTACACCGCGTTGATAAATTCCAAACCGGAACTGAAGTTATTTGGTCCTGTTATCGTAGTGGGACGCATATCTGTATTGACC
>Ga0114918_10003536_pt1 | contig 13756 bp, 9 predicted proteins | sample LantaG_FD_87015 | JGI IMG/M metagenome (GOLD analysis project Ga0114918, IMG submission 87015) | Deep subsurface microbial communities from Baltic Sea to uncover new lineages of life (NeLLi) - Landsort_02402 metaG | ecosystem: Environmental > Aquatic > Marine > Oceanic > Sediment | place: Baltic...
CTGTTCTGTGTTCGTGGCGATCCTGGCCCGTGTTTTGCGTGTGTTGAACACCCGGTTGTTCTGCACGGCCTGCTGTACTGCCTGGGCCTGGCTGCGGGCCATGACGTTCTGTACCTGGCTGTGGAGACTTACACGCCACAGTTGCTCGCCTACATCTTTAGTGCTGCGGGACACACGCTTGGCCAGTTCGCCACGCCGGCTCGTGGATTCTTTGCCTTTTCGCCCTGGTGCTTTCACACGCAGCACAGGAAGACCTTTCTGTGCATAGGGCGCTCGATGGTGTCGGCTGAACTGTTCCACGGCCTCATCGTCGTTGTAGGCTCGGAATGTTGTATAGACTTCGCCGGTGGCGCGGTCATACACTTCGTATTCTTGTGGTGTGCCCATGGGCACATCTTCAACATCGTCATCTTCCGCATCTCTGCGTTCAGCGGCCAGCACAGTGTCGGCCCACTGGCTCTTGAGTTCTTCACCTGACAACGTGCCTGCTGAGTAGTCCGCAAACAGCCGCATGAACGGGCTCTCTGGTGCATCCTGGGTCAGCATCTTGTACAGTTTCTTGGCGTATTCCTTGCGGTAGGCATCGTTGCGGCCAGCGATGCTCATCACATAGGCCAGGCGCAGCATGGTGTTCTGCAGTATGTCCATGGTCTCGTTTTCTCGGGCCAGATAATCGCCTCCAGGACCACGGAACTCGATGTAGCCATCCTGTGGATGCACACTCACATACTTGTCGCCCAGCACACCCTTAGCGAGGTCTCGATTGGCCAGTTCAATGAGATTGTTCTTCATGAGATCCATGATGCCGGTGATCTGTTTGGGACCGGCCTTCTGCATGCCCTTGATCTTGTCACGCAGGCGATCATAGGCGGATCGAGCATAGCTGTTGCTCTCGCGCTCAAACTGTCTCAACAGGTCCTTGTCGCCCAGGAACAGTATGAGCTTGATGGGATCCACATCACCGCCGCGGAACGGCAAGCTCACGCCCATGTGTAGGCCTGTGGAGTAGTTGGTGTAGGCATTGCCCTCGCCGTTGGCCCAGTCCATGACAGCGTTGAGTTGGGCAATGGCCTCTGGCAAAGGCATGGGTGGTGATACCAGTTCCAGGCCAAAGTCTTCCTGTTCATCCGGAGTCAGGCTGCCGTCTGGTTCCAGCACATAGTAGTCACCGCGGCTGGTGCTTGCGTATGCTCGGCTCACCCGCACTGGCACACCTGTGACACCTCGTATGTCGCTGGCGATGTCGTCCCACTCTCGGCTGCCGCCCCGGTCATCAGAGTCAACATAGGTCATATGGGGCCATTCCAGATTGTACTGATCAGCCACGTCTCTCATGCGGCGCAGCCCTTCGGAATCTAGCCAGTCGCTTTGGTCCAGGTCACCGAAGTAGTCATTGAACAGTTCTTCCCGGCCTCGATCGTACCATTCACCCGAGCGGTCCCAGTCCTGCTCCGCTTCGTCACGGAACAGCCGGACCGCGGCCTGTTCTATGTCTTCTTCGGTGGCATCGTCCCCAAGATTGGCACGGGCCTGCCCGCGATATTCATCGTCCATTTCGGGCCAGATCGTGTCGTCGGCCCAGGTCATGAATCGGTCTTGATCGAAATAGTCGTTGTCAAATCCATCCTGGGCCCATTCCATGAACTGCTCTGACATGTCGTTGGAGAGTCGCCGAGCGGCTCGGTCTGTCATGGGGTCGTCACCGCTGGTGAAGAAGTTGATCACATCATCGATGCTGTAGGCCCGCTCGTCGGCATCATAGTCAGGCTCATATTCACCACTCTCACGATCGTCGGGATCGTTCTCAGTGTCTCTGAAGATCAGTTCGGCTTCGAAGCCCGCCCGGATGCCTTCTGCTTCGGGACTGCGGAGGAACCGTTGGTACGCACCCGGATTCATCTCCACTTCCAGCAGTTCTTCGTCTTCAACGATCCGGCTTTCATTGCGCGGCATGATCTGACCGGGCATGGGCAGTTTGGGTCCTGGTCCACCAAATGCTCCGCCTTGACCCAGCACGGGTCTGGCTGCTGGTGGTGCAGAAACAGGCGGTGCTGTGGGCGCGGGCGCACTGGGCAACAGTTTCAACAGGCGTGTGCGGGATCTTTGATCCGGACTGACCGGTTTTGCTTGATCACCTGGGTCGCGTTGCACATAGATCGGCTGGTTACCTCTAACGGCAGGACCTTGGTCAGTCTGGGTCAGCGGCAGATCTTGTTTGCTGCGCTGATCATATCCAACCACCCGGTCCGGCGCTGTGGTCATCAACTTCTGCCAGATACCGATCCTGCTGGCATCAGTCTGTGTGGTATCGCTGTAGATTGGACGGCCGAATGTGTCACTGGCTGCTTGATACACCCGGACCGCGAGATTTTGTCCACGACCACGAGGTTCCACTGCAACTGCTCCGCTTTTGTAACCATCTTCGAACTTGTGTAGCGCGAGGTACAGCACAGGTCCCTTGGGATCTTTCACGAACACACGCAGATGATCACCCATGTCGTATACTTCGCTGGGGATGCCTTTGAGAGATCCAATCTGTGGTGCCTGCTTGGTCTGGGCATCACCGTAAGCCCAGTCGGCCATGCCCTGACTGCTGTTCTTGGTAGGCGGCATCTTGACCACTTCTGTAACTTGCGCATTTTCATTGCGCGGCATGATCTGGCCAGGCATGGGCAATTTGGGTCCAGGACTACCAAACGCTCCGCCTTGACCCAACACAGGTCTGGCCGCTGGCTGTGCTGTAGCTGCTTTGACAGGCGCCGCTGGCTTTGGTATTACATCAGCACGCCGGCCAAACTTGACTTCTAACTTCACTGTCTTCCATAGTGGATTGCCTGGATCCATCCTTTTCTGCAAGAGATTGATGGCCGACAGCCTGTGTGCACCGTCATCCAATCCGCCGTCGATAACCACTATGGGTAGCAACTTGGTAACCGACTGCGGATTGTTTTTTAGGTAGGTGGCATATTCCACAGTTTTTTTGGTCACCGGCCAACTTTGATCTTTGGCATCCCAGTCATCTATCACATTGTTCACATAAGGGATGTCTTTCACTGTGTTCAGTATCTGTGGCACTGTCATGCGCCGAGTCTGTATATCGGCGTCAGGCCTGAACTGCGAAGGTGCTCCAGAAGATTCTCCCGATGGAGGCACGGCCTCAGACACCCGCACACAGTTGGGCACCATGCGGTCGCCCTTTTTCTTCATGCCCTGGCGGCGATAGCCATCCCAGCAGTCTTCGTTGGTTTCTGCCCTAGCTAGCCTGTCATAGTAATCGGGAAACTCAGCGAGATGATCCAGCGCAATTTTACGAGCCGTGGCGCGGTCAGTGGTGTGTTCCATCTCAACCCGGATGCCTTTGGCCAACTGCGTCTTGATCTTGTCTATAGACACACCGTGTTTCTTTGCCAGTGCGTCGGGACCGTGGGTAGCTACATCCAGGCCTTCTTTGTCGCTTTGTTGGTCTTCTCGGGTGGAAGTTTGTTTCCACTGATCGATCACTTGATCCTGCACATTTGGTCGCCGAGATATGGTCAGTTGATTTTGCTGCATTCGGCCATCCATGCCTGTTTCATAGTAATCAGCATCAGCATCAGTAATTCCGGCTATATGTTCAGCATCTTCCGGCGTGCGTCCAGCAGCGATGGCACGGTTATAGGCATCCGCTTTGCGCTGATCGTAGCCTTCGTCCAGGCCGGCTTTGACTGATTCCAGGAGGTTGTTCAGTTTTTTCATCAAGAGCGTGGGGCGACCTTGGCTGTTGGTTTTCAAGCCCAGTTTGTTGGCCTGCCGACCGGTTTCACCAGGCCGGATGTCTCGGGTCAAGGCCAGGCTGAAGCGAGGATCGTTCTGTTGTTTCTCAGTGGGGATGTAGCCCGAGGCTTCTGACACACTGGGACTGTCCTCGAAGGGTTCGAGCTTCTGCCGAGGTGCAGACGGTGGAGCAGGTTTTGCCCTGTTGCGTGCTGATTGGGCTCGCTTTTCTTGCTCACGCCGCCGTTCGTCAGCGGCCGTGCCTGTGATGTCAATGCGCAGAGGCCGCCGCGCCCGGCCTTGTTCTGTGGATCCAAATGCAGTTCCGAGACTGCGATCAATGCGAGCTAGTTCCTGTCGACGCAGTTCCTCTCGTTGCCGTTGCTCAGCAGACTTTGCAGGCGGTGGAGGTGCGCGACGAGGCTGAGTGGCCGGCGGCTTGGGTGCGGCTGCGCGAGGTGCAGTGCTGGGAGCACGCGCCACCTTTGAGCGCGGCGTGGGTCCATACCCTGCTATGTATTTGCGGGTCTCTATGGGCATGCGGCGCGGATCTGATCCTCGGCTGCGCCATCGGTCCACTCTGCCCATCCCCCAGTTGTAGGCCATCATGGCCAGTTTATGATCGCCATTATAGCGATCTAACAGCTGGCGCAGGTATCTCACACCACCTTCGATGTTCTGCACCGGGTCTAAGGGATCCACACCCAGTTCGGCGGCAGTGTCTGGCATGATTTGCATCATGCCGATGGCACCTCTGGGACTGACTGCTCCTGCTCGCCGTTCAACCGGCATCCAGCCGGTTTCTTTCTTCATCACGTGACGCACCAGCCCAATGGGCACGTTGTACATGCGGGCGTACTTCTGAGCGATGGCGTCATACTGCTCATTGGTATATCGCACAGGCGCTGTGCGCTCAGACAATTCTTCATTCTCTTGCTGTTGACGGATGTCGGGCAAGGGCAGCGTGGTGGGTTGGTCAGTCTGGCCACCTTGTCTGCGCAACCAGTTTTTAAGTTCTTGGCTGAGTTCTTCCTCAGCCCCGGCCTGTGTGGGCAGATTGCGGGCCACCCGGCCTATGTTCTGTATGGTACGCAGCGCGCCCAACACACCGGGGGCTGTGGGCTGCTGATCGTGCTGTGCCTGAGCTTGCTCGTCAAGATCCACGCCTTGGAACAGCTCGGGTTCAGATTCTGCCCAGTGCCGCATGATGCGACCTGCCATGGCATTGGCTGAATCCTCATACTGGGATCCTGTTTCGCCCGCATCGGCAGGCAGGCCCATGACTTCATTCTGCCGGGCATGTGTCATTTCATGTGCCAGGGTGCGCAGGATGTCCACCATGTGGCGCCCTGCAGTGGCCAGTTCAATGCTGTGAGCGTCGGCGTCGTAGCGCCCAAAGGTGCTGTTACGCTGGCTCCAGACCGGATCCTGTCGCAGCCTGATGCGAGGTTGCTGTTCCATGCCCAGGAAGTCACTGCTGCTGCGGGCAAAACGCAGGATCACATCTTGCTGGCTTTCCGAGCTCTCGCGCACACTCTCTCCACCTCCACCGTCCGAACCGCTGTCTGCGGCCGCCTCACTACTGCTGTTGCCATAGAAACCGTAGCCGGGGAAAAAGACTCCACCATAGGCATACCGGGTGCGTTTTTTGGTTTTTTTCTTGCGGCGCTCAGCCAGGCTCATGACCTGGTCCTTGGCAGCGCGTCTGGCATCGCGCAATCGTTCCAGGGTACCATTGTTGCGCAACACCTTGAATGCCAGATTCTCTGCGCCAAACTCGCCGGTCCGTTCCAGTCCTGCTGCACGCATGTCGCGGATCTTGGCAGCCAAGGCATCCATGCGGGCGAGATCGCCTGACCCAATGGCAGCGTCTATGCGCTGCGCAAGGTCTTGATATTTGCTTTCCACAGAGATGTCATCCACTCTCGGCTGTCGGCGGCTGGGCACGCGCCGCCACTGATCATCCAGGATGCTGTAGATACCCTGGCTGTAGTGGGGTTCATTGGCGTTCTGCACATAGAGTTCCACATCCGAGCCACCTATGCGGAAATTGTTCTGATCGTTGTATGCGTACTTTTTGGCATCAAACAGTTCTCTGTAGATGTCCGAAGCATCGGCCTTGGGCAGGTCCACCACAAGGTGCAGATCGATGTCACTGTTGGGTGTGTAGGTGTATGCAGCATTGCTGCCTGACACCGTGATGTCTTTGACTTCTACATCGATGCCCAAGAACTCACGGAAGTCGTCCGCGATGGCCAGAAGTTTTTCGCGCACTTCAGGTAGCATGGTATCGCCTGCGCTCCACAGAGCAGGGTTTAGGCGATCATGGAATTTGACAGCGTCAGATAAGCGATAGGTTTCTAGTTCGTTGATGTCCATACGAACTGTATTTACCGCTGCAATACAGAATAGAGTTTGATCTCACAAAAAGTCCTAAAAGACTAAATACCACATGTTCCAGGATAACCAATTTTCGGAAAAATATTTCCAAATTATCAAAGATGCACAGATTCGCTGTCCATCATCGTTGAAACGACAACAGGTGTACAGTTTCATGGATTATGCGGAACGGCATCATATTGTGCCAAAATCCATTGGCGGCAGCAACGAATATGACAATCTTGTTTGGCTTACCGCGGATGAACATTTTGAATGTCATCGGCTATTGGTGGACATGTTGGATGGGGCAAATCGCAGGAAAATGCTGTCGGCTCTTACACGTATGATGAACAAACAAAATCACAATCAACAAAGAAACTTTGAGTTGCCGGCGTATTGTGATGAGATAAGAAAGCTGTGTGCGGATGAACACAGCAAACACATGAAGATAAAACATGCAGGAGTACTGAATCCATTTTTTGGTCGCAAACACACCCCCGAATCAAAAGAAAAAATCTCAAAAGGCGGAAAAGGACTTAAAAAATCAGAACAAGCAAAGAAAAATATATCTGCTGCAAAAAAAGGTGATCTCAATCCTGGAAGACAGATAGTTACCTGCCCGCACTGCAGCAAGACGGGGAGAAGTGGTGGCATGCGAAAACACCACTTCTCCCATTGTAAACAAAAACCAAGCTAGATTTTTTTAGCTCTGCTTTTTTTTGGCTGTGGCCGATTGGTGGCTATGATTTTTGGCTCTGCCTTAGGTTCCGGAACTGTTTGTATCGTGGTGTTTTTGTATTGTTCATGCAGGGCCTTGTACAACGGCTCCTGTGCCGCGAAATCAAAGGTGTAGGTACCAGTGTGTTTCAACAACACACGTTTGTCTACCCAGATCTTGCCACCCATGTCTCGCCAGTTTTCCGAAAATGTCCAGTCTTCAGAGTAGTAGCGATTCTCCCGCACAGCAGTGTCGTAGTAGGTGCGGAGATGCTGATCCAGTTCCTTTGGCAAGCCAATGTCGTTGTTGAAGGGTTTCACAGCAGGATGGCTGTTGAGTTTGTCAAACACATGGCGTTTCACCAGCATGAATCCGGTGCCGGTTTTCGACACTTCCTGTAGGCCATCAGGTCCGGTTTCTGCTCCGTCAAACCCGTTAACCACCCATTTCACCGGCAAGGTCTTCATGGGATACAGGCCGCCTATGACATCCACGTCGCGATTCAGCATCACCAAGAGATGCCAGGGCTCCCAGCCAATGTCCGCATCTACAAACATGAGGTGTGTGCTTGTGGGATTGTTCAAGAACTTGGCCACCAGGGTGTTGCGTGCTCGGCTGATCAGGCTTTCATTGGTCATGGTTTCCATGGTCCAGTCTAGGCCCAGTTGCCGGCAGGTGTTTGACCACTTGATGTAGCTCATGAAGGTTGATTCGGTCAGCATACCCCCGAAGCAGGGCATGCACAGATGAGGTCTGCAGGTACGGAGGTAATCCACGTTCACTGTGACTTGTTGTTCGGCCATGATATCCTCTTGTTAAATTGTCACGAGTATTTAACGGCTGCTATTATGACCAAGATTTTTCAGTGGATGGGAAAACTGATGGGAATGGGCAGGGGACGCGGCCTACGCTGGCCTGGCCGCTGCATGTTTGGGATGGGCGTGGAATGACGTGTCACCGTTCGTCCAGATAGTCCGTGGTATCGATTTCGCGTCCGCGGGCGATAGGTCTGCGCCCTTGTTGAGCTTGGAACGCTTCCAGTTCGGCCAGGGCTCGGGTCATGTTTTCCACCACACCGGCTTCATACAGCACATAGTACAGGCTGCGATATCGGCGGTTGCGCACCATGTCTACCATGCTGGCGAACTTGCGGGCGAGATTGGCGACCAAGGTAGACTCATCATAGGTGCCCATGCCGCCCGTAGGTCTGATCTGCACACCTGCGTCGGGATCATTGATCAAGGTGGCTTCACGCACACGCGGCGCAGCAGCCTGTGCAGTTTCTTCGATGCCGCGTATGCGTCGACTCAGCTCACGATAGGCCGGATCGCGCAGTACCTGTGCACCAGTGAGACCCTGTGCCCGCAGTTTGCGACTGAGTTCGTCTTTCTGTCGTACCAGTTCAGGGTCTGGTTCAAACGGCGTGATTGGTTGGGCTGTGCGGGTGGTCACGCCGCCACCAGTGGTAGTGGTGATGTCGGTGGTGTCAGTTCTACCCTGTACCGTGCGCGTGCCCATCATCTCCTCGTCGAATTCCACGCCCATCCTCACACCTTTGCGGGGTCGATCTGCGGCATTGGCCATGGGTGTAGGAGTTGGATTAAGAGTGCTGGCTCCGCCGCCTGCAGGCGCGCCCATGAGGCTGGCCTGTGCACCTGCCATGCCTTCCGCTACGCCTTGACCTATGATCTCATCCAGCATGTTCACTATCTTGCCTGCTGCAGCGGCCTTGGACCCTGTGCTGGGATACATGGTCTGCACTAGATTGACCTTTTCTTCCGGTGTCATGTCGGGCCATTTGGCACGGATCTCAGTGGCTGATGTCATGCCTGGACCAAACTGCACCGTGGGCAGGTACAGCATGTAGCCCTGTTTTGCCAAGGGCTCCAGGCCAGTCCTTTTGTAGGGCTGTAGATATGCAGCAGATCCATCTCGCTTGACGCCTCCGGCCTGTGGTTGTTTCTGCGCGTCTTTTTGAGACCGTACAAAGATCAACTGTGTGTCATTTTCGTCGTACATCTGCGTGATTTCTTTGGCGCGGAACGGTGATTTGACTTCGATGAATCTGTTGCCAGGCACACCGGCCTGCTGTGCCAGGAACTTTTTCACCGCAAACGGAAATGGTCGGGTAGAGGTATCTGCCGTGGCAGCCACAAACACGTCTGCGGAGGGGAAGGCTTCACGGGCAGCGTTGTACAGCGCCATGTGTCCTGCGTGGAAGGGATGGAATCCCCCGGGCACTATCACGATCTTTTTCATGCAGTATTTACCGCACTACATGGTTTCCAGCAACCACAGATAGATTGGCGTGGAGAATTTGAGATCTACCCGGCCATTGCAGCCCATGGTGCCATGGAACGTGTCCACTACAGCATCTGTGGTGCCATTGGTGTCGTGATGATACTGTGCCACTTCTGTGAACACATGCCCTAGTGCAATGTCGTCGAAGGCCAGGTCTTGGATCACGACACATCGGTCCTGCAGGATTTCACCTCGCTCACTGATCACAGTGTGTTCAGGCAGTTTGCCCTGCAGTTGAAAACTCAGCACATGATCCGCATCGTCTGTGTCTGCAAAATCATGGCGCACTGTCACAGGGTCTGCGCCCGGACAGCCATGCCAGATCACCGATCGATCCAGGGTCACACACAGGTCGAGATCAGCACCTGTGGCCCGCACTGAGAATGTGATGGCAGCAGTGGTCACTGACACAGTCAGTAGCTCATCATGACTTTGGTGATGCTGCCGGCGCTGAAGTCTTCCACGTTGGCTCGGATCCAGGTGAAGTTGCCCGTGATGTTAACGGAAAAATTGTTGGTAGTGGGTGCAGCAGTGCTGTCAAAGCTGTTGACCTGGAAATAGGCATCATCTGTCACCGGATCACTGTCCAAGGTGGCTTCAATGCGGATGCGCCCCTGGAACTGATTGAGATAAAATGCAATGGTCTGCAGGTCACCAAACCCACCGTAGTAGTTCGCGGCCTGCTGGCGATCTCCGCTCCAATCTTCGCTGCTGCCGTCATAGTTGCCGGATGGTGTGCCGTAGCTGGTTGCGGGCAGCAGTTGCAGCGTGGTGGTTTTCATGCAGCAGCGATCTCTACCAGCACATTGTCTCCGGCCAGTTCCTGGATCACTGCTTCCAGGCTGGCCATGGTGTCTGTGCCCAGTATGGGCTGCGGTTGTTCTGCGTCTCTGATCAGCCTGCTGACTTTGACTACGATGATTTCTTCGTGTAATTTTGCCATGGTAATTTATTTATGCAGCACTATGGGCAGTGTGGTTCTTACCAGTCCTGGCACCATGAGGTCCAACATGTGTGCAGTGCTTGCCGCATCATGATCCAGGAAATAATGTGCATACATCCAGTCATGATGCTGCAGGCACCAGTCCTGCAGGCTGGGACTCAATTTCACATCGCTCTGCGCCTGCAACCAGCCTCTCACACTGTGGGCCGTGACACTGGGCAGTCTGCGGTGACGCAGATAACTGCGCAGTTGATGCGCACTGTGCTTGAGACGCACTGTGTTGGGCTCACCTGTGAGCATTGCTTCAGTGATCTGCACCAAGTTGGCCAGACCCCGTTCCTGTAGGCGATCATACACACAGTGATCATTGGCATACACTGACAGGGTGTCCTGTGACACCACAATCTTGCGTGGCGTGGCGTCTGTGATCAGGAAATCACACATGGCGTGCAGGGCCTGGATATCTTGTGCAGTGATGGGCACTGATTGCCAGTCACCACGCCAGCTGCCACCATAGTTCCTGGTCACGCGCCGGGTCTGCCAGTCCCGCCGCAGGTCAATACAGCGGTCGATCCAGTCGTGATCCAGTCTGCGCAGCACACGGCACAGAGGCAGCCGGTATTTGCCACACAGACGCCACTGATTGAACCAGAGACTCTGGCGCGGCTGTGTGACTCTAGTCAGTGCTGTGTTCATGCTCCACGCGGATAAATCCTTCGTCATCCACCACGGGCCGCACATGCGGCTTTATGCCGAACTCGATGTTGTCCTCCAAGACATCCACTGTGATGTCACAGTCCGTGAGCCGTTCAAACAGGATCCTGCGGCTGAGGGGCACACGGATCAGTTCATCTATCTTGCGGCTCAAGGGTCTGGCTCCCATGCGGCTGTCATAGCCGCGCTGGGCCAACATGGCCACTGCTGCCTCAGTGATCTGGATGCGGATGCGCTTGGGTTCCAGGCTCGCTCTGACTTCGTCCAGGAACTTTACCACTATTTTCTTGATGGCAAGATCATCCAGTTTCTGGAATCGGCAGATCTGGTCGATGCGGTTGCGCAGTTCAGGCCGGAAGAACTCACGCATGGCACGATCTTCTGATCCGGTGCGTTCTAGGTCCTGGCCAAATCCAATGTTGTTGTTTTCGTTGTCACGAGCGCCGAGATTGCTGGTCATGATGATCATGGTGTTTTTGCAGTCCACCCGCTTGCCGTTGCTGCCTGTGATGTGTCCTTCATCCAGCATCTGCAGCAGGATGTTGGTGACGTCAGGGTGTGCTTTTTCTATCTCGTCAAACAGTATGAGCGCGAACGGATGTTTGGAAAGATCCGAGATCAGTTTGCCGCCGCCGAGATTGCCGTCTTCAAAGCCCACATAGCCTGGGGGTGCGCCTATGAGACTGCTCACACTGTGCCGCTCCTGATATTCACTCATGTCATATTTCAGCAGTGTCATGTCCAGGTGCCGGCTCAGCAAGCGAGCCAGTTCAGTCTTGCCGGTACCAGTGGGTCCTATGAACAGGAAACTGGCCATGGGTCTCGTGGTGTGGCCAATGCCGGCAAAGTTCACGTACACCCTGTCCAGTACTGTGTCCACTGCTGCGTCCTGTCCGTACAGGCTCTGCTTGATGTTCTGTTCAAGGTCGCGGATCTTCTGGCTCTGCTCGTTCTGCAGCCGATCCATGGGCACGCCGGCCACGCGGCTGACCTGGGCCATGATCAAGTCACGAGTGACAGTGACCGTGCCTGCATCTTTCACGCGCTCGCGTGCACAGGCCGCATCCAGTAGGTCAATGCTTTTGTCGGGATTTTTCTTGTCGTGGATGTAGCGATCACTGAGATCCACGGCACTGAGTATGGCGTCGGTGTCGATCATGACATCATGGAACCGTTCCAGTCGAGCACTCAGCCCGATCAGGATCTTTTCCGTGGCATCTCGGCCGGGCTCATCTATGGAGAGACGATGGAAGCGCCGCATGAGAGCACGATCTTTTTCAAATGATTCGTAGTATTCTTCCCAGGTGGTGGATGCCACCACCTTCAGCAGACCCTTGGTGATGGCCGGCTTGATCATGTTGGCAAAGTCCATGGTAGAATTGCCGGAGCTGCCGGCACCGCGCATGGTGTGTGCTTCGTCTATGAACAGCACACAACGCTTCTTGCTTTCCAGCGCTGCTATGACCTGCTTGAGTTTTTCTTCAAATTCGCCGCGATACTTTGAGCCCGCTAGGAGGTTGCCGATCTCCAGGCTCCACACTTCATGATCACGCAGGAACTGCGGCACAGCATTCTTGCACATCCTCTGGGCCAGGCCTTCAATGATGGCAGTCTTGCCCACTCCTGGATCACCCACCATGAGCACATTGGCCTTGAACCGCCGTGCCAGCACAGCAATCATCTCATCCAGTTCTGTGTCACGCCCAATCACGGGCTCTAGGCGATCCTGTCGTGCCAGTTCCGTGAGATTGGTGCAGTGTTCTTCCAGGATTTCAGTGGCCTGTTGATCAGTGATTTTGTGATCAGCATGATTATAGTGCTGTTCCCAGAATTTCACGAACTCCTGTTTGTTGACCCCATATTTCATGAGGAAGTAATGCGCATGGCTGTTGGTCTCGCTCATGATGGCCAGATAGAGATCTGCCGTGGTCATGGCTCGGCGTCCTGTGAACAGCACCTGTGTGAGTGCTCGGTTGAACACTCGCTCCAGACCATTGGTTTTCCTGGGCAACACATCAGGATCTGCGGATTCCAGCATGATCACACTGGAAAGATAGGCGTCAATGTCCTGCTGCATGGTCACAACATCAATTCCAAATTTTTGCAGCACCCGGCCAAACGGTGCATGCGCCACCAAGGCTGCCAGTAGATGTTCTGTGAGCACATAGCGATGCTGGCGCTGCCGTGCCAGCGCAGCACTCTGTTCTACGATGTACTCAATTTCCGGATTGTTCTGCATGCTGCTCCTTTTGTCTGTGCCACATGGTGATACCGTTCACATGATCCAGTTCGTGTTGGTAACAACGGCTTTCTAGACCGGTCAAGTGATCCTCGATCCAGAAACCTCTGTGATCTTGATAGCGCACTGCGATTGCATCGGCTCTTTGCAGTGTACACTGATCTCCCGCAAAACTCAAGCATCCTTCTGCCATTGTGAGCAATTTGCCGTCGGCACTCACGATCTCAGGATTGAAACAGAATCTGGTGATACCGTTGACCTGCATCACAAACACACGGAGATCTGAACCGATCTGGTTGGCAGCGAGCCCTATGCCGTGGTGTGACAGCATGAACTCTAGCATGCGCAGGCACTGGGAGTGATTGCGATCAATATCCATAAAGTCAGTCAAGCGACAAGGGGTATGCAATAGATCGTGAGAGAGTTGCATCACTGTATTTATTTTTGGACAGCTCTCTGGATCTCGGCCAACAGGCTGTCTGAAATGTGTTCTGGCAGCCGCAACTGTATGCGCACCAGCATGTCACCAGGTGCTGCGTTGTTGCGCTGTGGTAAGCCGTGTCCACGCACCCTGAGCACAGTGCCGTTCTGTGTGCGTGGTGGCAAGGTCACTGCGATGTCAGTGTCGCGCAGGGTGCGCACCGTGATGTCTCCACCCAGGATGGCCAGCCACACATCCACATCACACACGCACATCACATGTGCTCCA
>Ga0114918_10003537_pt1 | contig 13755 bp, 9 predicted proteins | sample LantaG_FD_87015 | JGI IMG/M metagenome (GOLD analysis project Ga0114918, IMG submission 87015) | Deep subsurface microbial communities from Baltic Sea to uncover new lineages of life (NeLLi) - Landsort_02402 metaG | ecosystem: Environmental > Aquatic > Marine > Oceanic > Sediment | place: Baltic...
CTGGGCTGTACGAAAACGGTCGAAGTAATTCTCCGTCAAGACTACCAGTCCATCGGAATACACCACGGCAGTGACGCTGTAGCCATACTGGTCGACCATGATAAGGCCGATGCCGGCGCCGGCGTCCGCGGAAGGTTGCAGGGTCATCGTCGCCGTTACAGTCCCCCCGCTGCTAACAGGGATCACCGTCACCGTCGGCCCCGACACGGCGGCGCGCCCGCAGTTCGCGGTCACCCCTCCGTAATAGGAATACGTGAGCAGGCCCGTGTCTGCAATAAACGTCGACACCGCCGTCCCCGCCGACGCTTGCCCGCCTGCCATGACAAGTACTGCCAAAACAACATGAATGCCGATTGTGTACTTCATGATTCCGTCTCCTTTCCTCAGCCTTAGTAAGCGCCCCATGCGCAATGCATCGCCACTACCCGATCAGGAAACAACCTTGTGATTATAGCGCCACGCCACGCCGAATCAAAATACGCAAAGCCCAGGGCTATCGTATTAAAATGCTCAGCAAACGCACTTCCGCCCCAGCGTCTTTCCCGCGCAAGCGGGAATCCAGGTAGGCCGAACGCTATCCCCGCTGCCACTTCTGGATTCCCGCTTGCGCGGGAAAGACGCTGGGGAAGCGGCGTGCTATTCTCATTGAACATAGGCGCGTAATTTATACATAACGACATATATTTTGCTGAATACGGCGGGGAATCATTCCCCGCCTACGAGCGCCAAGGACATTGTATTCTGCAAAAATTCCGTCGTTCTGTATAGATGCGTCTGCCCTGCCAAAGTTGATTCCACAACTCCCCGCCCATAAGATAACCCCGGTTCGAGCACGGAACAACAGAAAGGACACCATGAGCGATACTATGCCACAACTCGCGTTAGACGGCGGTGCGCCGGTCACAACCGAGCCGTTTCCGACGACCTTGCTGGGCCCGGCGGCCATCGGCGAAGAAGAAGTCGAGGCGGTCGCGGCGGTCGTGCGGAGCCAGCGGCTGTTCCGTTTTCTGGATCATGCGAACTCGCACTGCACGCGGCTCGAAAACCTTTTTTGCGAAATGACGGGCTGTGCGCATGCCCTCGCCGTCGGCGGCGGCACGGGGTCGTTGATCGCGGCGCTCGTGGGCATCGGCGTGGGCGATGGCGACGAAGTCATTGTTCCCGCGTACACGTATATTGCCTCGGCGGCGGCGGTGTTGATCTGCGGGGCCGTGCCGGTCATCGCGGAAATCGACGACTCGCTGACGATCGATCCCGAAGACATCGAAAAGAATATCACGCCGCGCACGAAAGCGATCATGCCGGTCCACATGCGCGGTATCCCATGCGACATGGACCGCGTGATGGCCGTGGCCCGCCAACACGATCTACTTGTGATCGAGGACTGCGCGCAGGCCTGCGGCGCCTCCTACAAAGGAAAACGGGTCGGCTCGATCGGCGACGTGGGCTGCTTCAGTCTCCAGCAGTTCAAAGTGATCACGGCGGGCGAAGGCGGCATGGTCGTAACGAACCGCCGCGAGGTATTCGAACGCGCCGCGGTCCGGCACGATTCCGCGATGTGCTTCTGGAATCCCGAAGATACGAGCATCGAGCCGTTCGCCGGCGAAAATTTCCGCATGAACGAGATGGAAGGCTCACTCGGCTGCGTCCAGTTCGGCCGCATGGAAGACATCCTCGCGCGGACCCGCGCGCTGTACAAACGCATCGGCGATGGCGTGGCCGGATGCGGCGTCCACTTGCGCACGTCGCCCGACCCGAAAGGCGACTTGGGTATCACGGTGGTGCTGCGGCTCGATACGGGGCCACAAGCAAAATGGTTCGCGGAGGCGTTGCGCGCGGAAGGCATTCCGGCGGGCAGTCTATACGACAAAGGGATCCCCGACCGGCATATCTTCTGCTACTGGGAATACGTCATGGATAAACGATCATCGGATGCCCACGGACGGCCTTGGACGTCGCCCCTGCACGACGCCTCGCGCACCTACCGCCGCGACATGTGCCCGCGCACGCTTGATATCCTCGGCCGCACCGTTACGATCGCGTTGTCGCAGACCTTCGAAGACCGCCACGCCGATTGGATCGTCGAAGGGATACGGAAAGTAGCCGCTGCGCGGCACGTAGCTTAACGCGGTCCCCACTTGAGGACTTCGATGCGGACTGGAACGACGCCCGCCGATAACATGCCGATCTCGGCCGCGGCCGCCTTGGACAGGTCGATGATCCGACCGCGGGTCCACGGGCCGCGATCATTGATCCGGACTTTCACGGTGCGGCCGTTCTCGAGATTCTTGACCAACACAATCGAGCTGAACGGCAGCTTTTTGTGCGCGGCCGTCATCTTGTTCATGTCAAAGGTCTCGCCACTCGCTGTGGGCTTGCCCTGGTATTCGGAACCATACCAACACGCCTTGCCTTTCTCGGTGGTATTCCCCCATTTCCAAGGCAGCACGCTGCATCCCCCGCAATAGACCATGAAAAAAACCAGCGCGGCCGCCACACCGCCCCGTTTAGCTAGGGTTGTCATTGTGCTCACGTCGTTTCTCCTTGGTAATAGCTCACGCGGCATACTTCACGATTTCAAGCTCGGCAGCGGTGTCCGTTTTTGCCAAGAGTTCCTCGACACGTTTCATTACGGGGTCTTCAATGAGAAATTCGCCGCAGCCATCGCACTGAATCACGGGGAGCTGCTTTACAATGACAATGCTCGATTCACTGGCCTTGAACGGTAAATCGGTGACCATGGGCCGCATGGGCCCGCCGCAAACTTGGCATTTCATAACATATTATCCTGTTTCCGTCTTGCGCGACTTTGCTTAAATTATAGTAACAGAAAAACTATCGCAAAACACCTAGCCAAGAATACTTAAAATCTCTTGAATCTGGAAAGCAGGAAAACAGGAAGCATAATAAGAATTCGCAACGCGTCTTCGTCAGCACAGTGTTGTTCGGATGGCCACCTTCATCGATAGACTCTTTTCCCGCTTTCCTGTTTTCCAGATTCGTTGACTGAGAAAGAAAATCTCACATTCTCACATATAGAATCTAACGCCCGTCCGCTTTACATCGCGGCGGGGATTGATCTAGTGTAGCGGCAACGTTGGACCGGAATGGAAGGAGGAATCATGAAAGCGCCAATCGGGATTGGAGCGTTGAGTTTTGCGCATGGGCATGTCGAGATGTATGCGCAGGTGATGAAAGAATTCGAGGATGTGCGGCTGGTGGCTGCGTATGACGACAATGAGGAACGGGGCAAACGGGTGTGCGAGGCGGCCGGGATGCGGTATTCGCCGCATGTCGAGGACGTGCTCGATAATCCCGAGGTGCAGGCGGTCATGGTCGGCGCCGAGACGAGCCGGCATCCGGAATTGTGCGTGGCGGCGGCGCAGGCGGGCAAACACATCCTCTGCCAGAAACCGATGGCGTTGTCGCTCGAGGGGTGCGACGCGATGATCGCGGCGGCGGAGAAGGCGGGGATCGTGCTGGCGGTGGCGTTCCAGATGCGGCATGACCCGGCGAACATCAAGATGCGGGAGATCGTGCAGTCGGGCGAGCTGGGCCGGATCGCGGTGGTGCGGCGGCGGCATTGTATCGGGGTGCTGCTGATGGAGTCGTTTATCAACGGGCCGACGCATTGGCACATCGAAGCGGAGAAGAACATGGGGATGTTCATGGATGACGCGACGCACGCGGCGGACTGGTTCTATTGGATGCTGGGCCAGCCCGTAAGCGTGATGGCCGAGATTGACAACGTGATTACCGACGTGGCCCCGGACGACAATGGGGTGGCGCTGTATCGGTTTGCGCAGGGGGAAATGGGAATCTTGTTCAACAGTTCGACGGTGATGGTGGGCGAAAACACGACGGAGATCTACGGCGAGCGCGGGTGCGTGATTCAAAACTACGGGGACGCCCCCTCGTGCGGCGTGCCCAAGTGCGCTGAAGGGCCGGCGGTGAAGATGTTCAAATACGGCGAGCGTGATTGGCAAACGTTCGATATCCCGATCCCGGACAATCAAGGGGTGCGTATCGCGGCCGTGCCGCGCCCTTGGATAAACGGTCTGCTCGAAGAGAAGCCGCCTACGGTCAGCGGGAAGGAGGCTCGAATAATTGTGGAGATGATCCTGGGGGCGTATCGCTCGGCGCGGGAGGGGCGGCGGGTCCGTTTTCCTCTTTGAATCCCCAGTAGGAGGTGAGGGTCTCGAAGGTCATGTTGACGTCGATGGGCTCGATGTCGGGGAAGGCGAGGTAGAAGTGCATGTCGCCGTCGTAGGCGTCCATACGGCGGTCGCCGTTGAAATCTTCCCCGAGTCCGTTAAGGTTCACTTTGAGGCAGACGGTGTCTTCACTCAGGCATACTCCGGAGAAAAGTGTAATGGTCCCGTCGTGCTTGGTGCGGCCGAAAATGGGAACTTCCAGGGAGTTGTAGTTGACCCATGCGGCAAGGTCTTCCTCGAGGAAACAGGTGTAGTCGAATGAGGCCGTGCCGGTGACGTTGATGCCGAACAGGCGAAAGAACCAGGCGTCTTGGCGCAGGACGAGGCTGAAGGGGCATTGATAAAGGGTATCGTCGCCGATCTGGTGGTAGATCGGGCCTTCCCAATATCCGTTGTAGGTTCCGGTAAGGTCGAAAGGCGGCTGGACGTAGCACCCGGACACGCCAGGCACGACCCCGGCCAACAGTACCGCAAGTACGAGCAGGCCGGACCGCTTCGCCCCACCCTCTTCTTGCGTCATGGTGTGGTTCTCCTTGGATCTGTATTGGACTTATAGGATCTATAAAGATCTACACTATTATTCTTTCTCGGCCTCGATTCGCCGCGCGGGAATGTGAACACCGGTCTGCATATCCTTGAATCCCATACCGGGCCCGACCATGGGGTAGACATGGGCATCCTGGTCCGTCATCACTTCGAGAAACGCCGGGCCTTCGTAGTTGATGAACGCCTTGAGGGCCTTTGCGAGTTCGGCCCGCTCCGTAACCCGTTGGGCAAACTCGAACCCTTCGGCTTGCGCAAGTTTCACAAAATCGCGCCGGCGATAGGATTTCTCGGTGCCCGAAAGGCGGCTGCCATAGTAAAGGTGCTGCCATTGGAGCACCATGCCGTCGCCCCGGTTGTTGAGCAGAAGGACTTTGACGGGCACGTTGTAGGTGGCGGCGGTATCGAGCTCGCCGCCGTTCATGCACAGGCTGCCGTCGCCATCGACATCGATCACGAGCTTATCGGGGCGGCCGATCTTGGCGCCGATGGCGGCGGGGAGCCCGAATCCCATGGTGCCCATACTGCCGGAGGTAATGAAGGTGCGCGGCTGGTGGAAATCGAGGTACTGGGCGGACCACATCTGGTGTTGGCCGACGCCGGTGCACACGATAGCATCGCCGCGGGTGAGCTTGTTGAGGACATCAATAACTTCCGGTGGTTGAATAAGGTCACTGGCCTTGTTGTAAGCGAGGCGGTGTTTTCGTTTGAGTTTGGTGACATGGGCGTGCCACGCGGAAAAATCGCGTTTGAATCCCTTGCCCGCGTCGAGCAGATCGCTTAGGGCCATCTTGGCGTCGCCGACATGCCACCAATCCACGGCTTTGACCTTGCCGATTTCAGCGGCATCGATATCGACATGTGCGATCTTCGCATGGGGGGCAAACTCGGGCACTCGGCTGGCGACGCGATCATCGAAGCGGGTGCCGACGGCGAAAAGGAAGTCGCAGTCTTCGACGGCGTAGTTGGCGTAGGCCGTGCCATGCATGCCGAGCATGTGCAGCGACAATTCAGCGGTTGTATCCACGCCCCCGATGCCCATCAGCGTGGTGACGACGGGCAGTTTGAAGTACTTGACGAAGTCGCGAAGCTCCTTCGTGGCGTTACCGCTGATAACCCCTCCGCCGGCATAGACAAGGGGCCTCCGCGACTTGCCCAAGAGGTTGAAAAACGCCTCGGCTTCTTTGCCGGAAACGCGCGCGGCCTCGAGTTCCCGCATCCGCTTGTCGTATCCTCTCTGTTCGAGACGGCCTTCGCCACGATAGATCCCGACGTGGTTCTGGATGTCTTTGGGGATATCAATGACGACGGGCCCGGGCCGGCCGCTCCGGGCGATATTGAACGCCGTACGGACGGTGGACTCGAGCTTGGTTTCGTCTGAAACGAGAAACACGTGCTTTGCGCACGCACTCATCAGGTTATAGACCGGGGCCTCCTGGAATGCGTCCGTGCCGATGGAGTGGCGCGCCACCTGGCCCGAAATCAGCACCACAGGCACCGAGTCGGCCATGCAGTCGCTAATCGGGGTGGCGCAATTCGTAGCCCCCGGCCCCGAAGTGACCATGAAGACCCCCACGTTACCGGTAGCCCGCGCGTAACCCGACGCCATAAACCCCGCGCCTTGCTCGTTGGTCGCCACCACCAGGTTGAGCTGTTTCCCTTTCGGACGGGCCTCGTTGTAGCGGTACAACGCGTCGTACGACGGCAGGATAGCGCCGCCATTGTAACCGAAAATCGTGTTCACGCCCTCATTGGCGAGAATCTGCATAATCATGTCGGCCCCGGGCATCGACTGCCCCACCAAAGCGTTCTTTCGTTTCTTCGTTGTACTCATTACTACTACTTCCCTGAACTCCAAATATGAATTGCGAATTTCAGATCTCAGATCTCAGATCTCAAATTCTTAATTCTCGTCGCGAGTTATCGGACACTTTCGACCTTGGCGCAAGACTAAAACACCGGGTCAATTCATGTCAACATCGTGTCATGCGCACTCTGAACCGAATAAGACAAAGAGCGCCGTTCCCTCAGGCGGGGATGCCCCCGCCGACTTGTGAACGGCGCTCGTCAGTTCATAGTAGGCGGCAGGCCGATTCACGCTTCCGGAACGGAATCCGAAACCGTATCGCCTGCCTTTTCTTCCCCATCGTCATCGCCGGCAACGGTGGCTGCCGGCTCTTCGGCCGCTGCCATTGGCTCCTCAACCGACGCCAGCGGATCATCATCAGCGGATATCACGGGCGACTCGGGGACTGTTTCCGAGGTCTCAGGCCCGGCATGGTCTTCCGCGACCGGGGCCTCTTCTGGCACGGCGGGAACCTCTTCCGCCACCGGGGCCTCTTCTGCCACGGCGGGAACTTCTTCCGCCACCGGGGCCTCTTCTGCCACGGCGGGAACCTCTTCCGCCACCGGAGCTTCTTCTTCCACGACGGGAACCTCTTCTGCTACAGGAACTTCTTCCGCGACCGGCGCTTCTTCTGCTACAGGGGTTTCTTCCGCTACGGGCACACCGGCAGGGGGTTCGCCCCCCTCGGGAGCCGGTTCGGAAGTGTCCGGCTTCGAGCCAAGTTTTCCGCTCACAGCGGCCATCAGTTCGTTGGCGGCGTCGGCGAGGCTTCGTCCTGCCTGCAACATGGACCGCGGCACAACATCGCCCAACAAGTCGCCGACACTAACGCTCTGTTCCTGGTTTCCCTTGTTATACTCGGCTTGCGTCTCCACATCGAGGTCGCGTTGATACTCGCGGATGCTCAGCGCGATCTTGCGTTCCACCGAATCGATGCCGATAACCTTGGCCATAACTTTTTCGCCAACCGTAAGGATTTCTTCCGGCTTTTGCACGCGCTCGGAAGAGATTTCGCTGACATGAATCATGCCCTCGATACCGTTGTCGAGGCGCGCAAATGCGCCAAAACTGACCAGTTTGGCAATCTCAACTTCGACATGCGCGCCGACCGGTGCATTCGCGACAATCGACTCCCACGGGTCGCGCTCGATCTGTTTCAACCCGACGCTAATTTTCTCGTTTTGCGGATCGATGCTCAGGATCTTGACCTCGATCTCCTGGCCTTTCTCGAGCACTTCCGAAGGATGAGGAACCTTGCGCGTCCAGGAGATATCGCTGACGTGCAACAGCCCGTCGATGCCTTCCTCGATCTGAACAAAGGCGCCATAATCCATGAGGTTGCGCACGATGCTCTTGACGGTCGAACCCACGGGATAACGCTGGCTGATCTCGGTCCAGGGATTCGGCATGGTCTGCTTGACGCCCAAGGCAATCTTCTCGGCTTCGGGGTCCACGCTCAAAACCATTACGTCCACTTCCTGATCGAGCGCAACGATCTCGTTGGGATGGCGTACGCGCCGGGTCCAGCTCATTTCGCTCACATGGACCATGCCTTCGATCCCGTCCTCGAGCTGCACAAACGCACCGTAGTCCGTCATGCTCACCACGCGGCCGCGGGCAACGCCCCCAACCGGGTAACGCGTAACGGCGCTTTTCCAGGGGTTGTCGGTTTTCTGTTTCAAGCCTAGACTGATCCGCTCGCTTTGCGGATCGAAGTTCAGAACCATGACATCAAGTTTCTGCCCCACGGAAACGACTTGCGAGGGGTGTTTGACGCGGCCCCACGACATATCGGTCACGTGAAGCAGCCCGTCGATCCCGCCCACATCCACGAACGCGCCGAAATCGGTAATGTTCTTGACTTCTCCATGGATGATCTGGCCGATCTCGATCGTCGAAAGCAAACGGTTTTTCTCGCCGGCGCGCTGTTCTTCGATCAGTTTGCGGCGGCTCACGACCACGTTGCGGCGCCGCTTGGTCAGCTTGATGATTTTGAATTCCATCGTCTCGCCGATGTACCGGTCGAGGTCGCCCGTAGGACGCCAGGTGAGCTGGCTGGCCGGCATGAAAGCGTCGATCCCGATATCGACTTTCAGGCCGCCCTTGACCCGGCGCACAATCCGCCCTTCAATCGCGCCGTCCTCTTCATAGACCCGCTGGATATGCGTCCAGTTCTTGATCCGATCCGCCTTGATCTTCGAAAGAACCGGCATCCCGTCTTCATTCTCGGGCGCTTCAATGTAGACGTCGAATACGTCACCCACAACTACACTGTCGGGATTCGGAAACTCGTCGGTGGGCACGATCCCTTCGCTCTTGTACCCGATATCCACCAACACCCGGTCCGAACTCACCTCAATGACCGTTCCTCGCACGACTTCACCTTCGATGAAGTTCTGAAGCGTCCCGTTATAGAGTGCCTCCATTTCTTCCGGCGAGATGTCCTCGTCGAAACCCAGATCCGCGTCATCATCATCTGCCAGGGAAAATACCCCGGCGCTGTTTTCGGCCTCCTCTTCGAGACCCGTCTTTTCTTGTTCCACCATAATTGTTGTGTTAACCTCCGTTCTAAGAATGGCTTGCCGCCAAAGCGGTAGCGCTGTAGGATAACAAGCAAACACGCTACGAGTCAAATTCTCCGCACAGTCGCACAGTCCGTAGGCGCGGGATTCGATGGCGTGTATCTCGACATCATCGGCACGTTCGAATATTTCGAGGGCCGTTGACCCTAGATTCGGCAGTCAAAATTGAAGTGTGCCTTTTATGCCATGAGACTTATGGGACTTATGGGATTTCAATCGCTCTCACCCTGCAGGCCGGCGCGGGCGGCCTGCGCCTGAGGGGTGACTATCCACACGGTCCACAACGTCCACGATGTCCAGCGCTTACGCGAATCACCCTATATTCTACTGCCGTTTCTAGGTTGACCGCATTCAAGTAGCGTGCTCCGATTTCCGACACAAACAAGCAGCGGCCTTCCCTGAATTTTGGGAAGGCCGCTGCACCGAAATCTTACTCGAATGTAGACCGCAGACGCGGGCTATACCAGCCCTTGGTCGATCATGGCGTCGGCAACCTTGACAAAGCCAGCGATGTTCGCGCCCATCACGTAATTGCCGGGATCGCCGTATTCTTCCGCGGCCCGGTAAGCCTGTTTATGGATGGCGAACATAATCTCGCGGAGACGGCCGTCCACTTCCTCGCGAGGCCAGATGACGTGTTGCGAGTTCTGCGCCATTTCGAGGCCGGACACCGCGACGCCGCCCGCATTGGCGGCCTTGCCTGGCCCGTATAGGATCTTGTTGTCCAGGAAGACTTCCACGCCGTCCGGGTCGGTAGGCATATTGGCGCCTTCCGAAACGAGCACGCAGCCGTTGCGGACCAGGGTGGCGGCCTCCTCGCCGTTAATCTCGTTCTGCGTGGCGCTCGGGAAGGCGCAATCGCACTTGATACCCCAGGGGCGTTGGCCCTCGCGGTACTCGACGCCGGGATACTTGCCGGCATATTCGCTCATGCGCCCGCGGCGGACGTTCTTGAGTGCCATCACATAGGCGAGTTTCTCGGCATCAATCCCGGCGGGATCGTAAATCGTGCCGTTCGAGTCCGACAACGATACGCACCGCGCGCCCAGGTCGTTGAGTTTTTCCACCGTGTATTGCGCAACGTTGCCCGAACCGGAAACGGCGCAGACCTTGCCGTTGAAATCTTCACCGCGCGTCTCGAGCATGTTCTGCGCAAAATAGACCACGCCGTAACCGGTCGCTTCGGGCCGAATACGCGAACCGCCCCAGTTGAGCGCTTTGCCCGTCAAGACCCCGGTGAACTCGTTGCGAAGCCGCTTGTATTGTCCAAACATATAGCCAATCTCGCGGCCTCCGACTCCGATGTCGCCCGCGGGTACGTCGGTATCGGGGCCGATGTGCCGCGACAACTCGGTCATGAACGACTGGCAAAAACGCATCACTTCGTTGTTCGACTTGCCTTTCGGATCAAAATCGGAACCGCCTTTGCCGCCGCCCATCGGCAACGTGGTCAGCGAATTCTTGAAGATCTGCTCGAACCCGAGAAACTTCAATATCCCGAGGTAAACGGTGGGATGAAATCGCAACCCACCCTTATAGGGTCCGATGGCGCTGTTGAATTCCACCCGGAAGCCCCGGTTGATGTGGATTCGGCCTTTGTCATCCGTCCAGGGTACGCGAAACATAAGAACGCGCTCCGGCTCAACCAACCGCTCGAGAATACGGTTCTTCTCGTACTCAGGATGGCGATCCAACACGGGTTCGAGTGTATCGAGCACTTCCTTCACCGCTTGGTGAAACTCCGGTTCCGCCGGATTCATCCTGATTACACGGTCCATTACATCACTTGCGTACGACACAACTCCTGTCCTCCTGAACGTTTGTTCGTATCTAGCTTGGCCGCGTTCGTGCTTTCTCAGCTAACCGAAAACGCAGGCTCAAGCTGTCTTTTCTGTTCTTCTTATAACTCTTACCGGAACATCATAGCCGGTTCCTATGATTCTACGTATTATCTAACAGATTGTCAAGGAAAAATATTTCCGGCCTGTTTTCTAAATAAATAAGGAGAAATCATTAAGATCGCTTTGCAATTTACACGCATCAGACAAAAATCATTTTTCGCCGGTCTTGAATTCTACCGGCATTATTGCCGGAACAGTTGATCTAAGGCATTTTTTGTGCTAATGTATTGACTCATAATTGAAAAGACTTTTCGGTTTATCCAATCCGCGCAACGAAAGTAGGCGGGGAATCATTCCCCGCCGGGCTGTGGGTAATTGCCAGGGTTTGGCGGGGAATCATTCCCCGCCTACTTTCCGTCGAAAACACGGATGAGTTGGGCGAGACTATGGGCAAGCGCATCCTTCGCAACGTGTTCAAAAGTGCGCAAGGGACCGTCTTGCATAAGATTCAAACAGCATGAGTCAATACACTAGTATCGGGAAACGCTGGCTGGCGGGGGTGCCCCGGCCTGAGCGGAGAGACGCCCTTTGGACACAAAAACACAGCGCAACATGATCGCCATCCTTCGCGCCTTGCGGGACTCGCCGGGGCCACTGGGCGCCGAGCGTATCGCCGAATGCTTGCGGAATTCAGGAACGGACCTGAGCGAACGGGCCGTGCGCAATTACCTCGCCCAAGCCGACACAAACGGATGGACGGAAAACCTGGGCCGCCGGGGCCGGCACCTCACCACGGCGGGCCGCCGGGAAGTGGACGGCGCGCTGGTGATGGACAAAGTAGGTTTTGTCTCGGCGCGCGTGGATGAACTGACCTATCGGATGACGTTCGACGCGCACCAACGCAAGGGCACGATTGTCCTCAATATATCCACCCTGTCGCTACGGAACGCGCGCGCCGCTCTCGGAAGTCTGCTCCGCGCCTACGCGTCAAACCTCGGCATGGGACGCTTATTAGTGGTCGGATACCCCGGCGAGAACATCGGGGAGTTTCGCGTTCCGCAAGACCGCCTGGCCATCGGCACGGTATGCAGCGTGAGCATCAACGGGATATTCCTTCACGACCGGATCCCCATGCGGGTCCGTTTCGGCGGCTTGCTGCAAATCGAAGAGGGGCGGCCGAAACGTTTTACGCAAATCATCAACTACGACGGAACGTCCCTGGATCCGCTCGAAATTTTTATCCGCGGCTATATGACCAGCGTTTTTCAAGTGGCGCGGACGGGTTCGGGGATCATCGGGGCAAGCTTTCGCGAGGTGCCGGCATCGGCGTTGGAGGAAGTACGGCGGCTGGCCGCGCTTTCCGAAGAAATCGGACTCGGCGGTATCTTCGCGTTGGGTCTTCCGAATCAACCGCTCCTGGACATTCCCGTCCCGCAAGGATGCGCCGGCCTGGTGCTGGCGGGCGGGCTCAACCCGATTGCGGCTATCGTGGAAGGTGGAATCACGACGAACAGTTCGGCCATGCACTCGCTGTGCGACTTTGACCGGCTAATCGATTATCGCTCGCTCCAGAATCTTCCTCCCCGTGGGACGAAGCCCTGGAGCAAAACATAGGGGGGCGCTGAAACTGCGGTGGCAGAAACTTGCATGAGCCATGCGCGGAATGGTAAATATAGATGCGCATCGGGGATTTTCCGTTGAGCAAGTCCCCGCGGGGAGTCGCACGTTGTTCGTATCGGGAGGCCGCTTTTTGAGTTGAAGGCGCAAGGGCTTCTCGTTGTATTGGGCATAATGTGGGTTAGGAGACAAAACGGATGAGCCTCAATCTCGCTTACTTCCTGGATGCATCGGCCAAAGAACACGCGGACAGGACGGCGCTGATCCTGGATGATTTTCGGATGAGCTACGCGGAACTGGCCGCAACGGTCAAACGGGTGGCCAATGTCTTGAAAGACCGGGGGGTCAAAAAAGGCAGCAAGGTGGCGATGATGATCCCCAATACGCCGCATTTTCCAATCATCTACTATGGAATCCTTAATGCCGGCGCGGCGGTCGTCCCCATCAACTCCATGTTCAAGAGCAGTGAAATCCAGTATATGCTCGAGGATTCGGACGCCGAAGTCTTTTTTGCTTTCAAGACCTTCGAAGAAGAGGCGGGCAAGGCGTTTAACGAATCCGAGACCTGCCACCATCTCATCATTGTGAGCCCGCCGACGGACACGACCCCGCCGAAAGTGGGCGAGCCGTTTATGCCACTCGTGATGGCGGCGCCGAGCGAGTTCGACATGGTGCAGACCATGCCCGAAGATACCGCGGTCATCCTTTATACCTCGGGAACGACGGGCACGCCGAAAGGCGCCGAGCTGACCCATTTCAATATGTTTTTCAACGCGTACTACGCGAAGGACAACATTGTACAAGCGCAACCCGGCGACGTGGCCTTGGCGGTCTTGCCGTTATTCCATTCGTTTGGGCAGACCTGCGTCATGAACGCCGGCCTGATGTGTGGCTGTACGTTAACGATGCTGCCTCTTTATGAGACGAAGAAGATGCTCGATATCATCCAGCGCGATAAGGTCTCGTACCTGGCGGCCGTGCCGACCATGTTCTTCTGGATGCTCAGCCTTGAGAACTGGAAAGACTATGATCTTTCTTCGCTGAAAATGGCCGTATCCGGCGGCTCGTCGTTGCCCGTTGAAGTGTTTACAAAATTTCAAGAACGGTATGGA
>Ga0114918_10003538_pt1 | contig 13754 bp, 18 predicted proteins | sample LantaG_FD_87015 | JGI IMG/M metagenome (GOLD analysis project Ga0114918, IMG submission 87015) | Deep subsurface microbial communities from Baltic Sea to uncover new lineages of life (NeLLi) - Landsort_02402 metaG | ecosystem: Environmental > Aquatic > Marine > Oceanic > Sediment | place...
TGGAGGTGGAGGTGGAGGTGGAGGGGGAGGTGGAGGTGGAGGTGGAGGTGGAGGTGGAGGTGGAGGTGGAGGTGGAGGTGGAGGTGGAGGGGGAGGTGGAGGTGGAGGGGGTGAGTTGATGAGGTTGAAGAAGAGGTCGAAGAGGTCGAGCTTTTTCTTCGCTCGAACGATCGTTGCTTTCTCGCTTGCTTTCTCTCTCTCTCTCTTTCTCTTTCTCTTCTACCTCTCTCTCTCCACCTAATCACTCACGCTCGACCTCCCACCGGAGCCTCCGCGCTCGCCCAGGCTCGAGCGCAGAGCCGAGTAAGGGGCGAGGTCCGAGGCGAAGCCCCGCGAAGAAGTGGAAGTTGAGGCGAGGGCAGCTGATGTTTTTTTTTTTGTTGAGTCGGGAAGGTGTTTTAGTGAGCTTTGGGAGCATCTGTTCGAGATTATGCATTCACAGCGACGTGCTGGAGATAGAGAAGAAGGCCGTGAAGGGTGCGGGATTGAAGAGCAGCAAGCAAGAGGCGGCGGAGAGAGATGGAGAGAGAGGTGGTAGAGGGGGCAAGGGCGACGACGGCGACCGGCGGGCAGCGTTGCTCTTCTTTCCGGCTCTTCTCGCGAGCAATGCTTCCTACGAATCTGCTCTCTGTCACGCATCAGGGGTTAGCTGACGAATTCAACTTGACGACTGCGAGTCGAAAAAAGTGATTGAACGAGAGGACGAGGAGTAAAAGAGACGGACCTCCCGATTGGCGAAGGAGCGCCGAGGAAGACAACGAAGAAGAAGAAGCCATCGCAATCGCTCGGCCCGCAAGCGCAGAGAGCAGCGGCGAGGCTGCTGCTGTCTGCGCCATGGTGGTGATGAGGGTGAAGAGAGCGCGCTCTCTCTGGTCTCGTGCTGCTGATGCTGCTGCTACTGCTGCTCCTTGTGCTCTCGAGCGCGAGGAAGAGAAAAGAGAAAAGTGGACAAAAGGGAAGCGAGTGAGCGAAGAAAAAAAAACTCGATGCTCTCGCCCCGACCCCACAACTCTGAAGAAAAAAAGAAGAAAAAAAGCGTCCCTTTCAGCTTTCGACTCCTTCTTCTCCCCTCCAGCTCCGCGAGCCCCGCCACTCCACGAGAATGCAGGCCTCGGCCCGCGCCGTCATGGACAAGGTAAAGAGGTTGGAGAGAGGGGTGGTAGAGAGCGAGAGAGAGGAATGAAAGAGGGATTATAAATAGGGCATCGAACGCCGCCATCGTCACCTTCGTTCCTGAGCCGCCTCCCTCCCCTCACCTTTTTTTCTTCTTGCTGTCTTCTTCTTTCTTTCCCTTCTTACCCGTTTTTCTTAAAACAGGCCCGCGGCGCGTCGGGCATCTCCGGCATGCGCTTCGCATCCGTCATCGCCGGGGCGGCCAAGGTGTGGACGGAAGGACGAAGCGAAGAAGCAAAAGCATGCATGGGGAAAAAAAGGAAGCAAACTCGACGCGCCTCATGCCATGCTTTCTTTTTCCTCTCCGTTTCTGACCCTTTCTTTCACCCTGAAACAACGCAAAACAGGCGCCCATGTCCCAGCAGGAGCCGACCGAGTTCCTCAACGACCGCTACACGGCGATGGAGCAGAGGCTCGCGGTGAGGAAGAGCCCGGAGAGGGGGCAGAAGAGCAAGAGATTAGTTTTTTTTCTAGGGTCAACTGTCGTTTTTCTCTTTTTTTTGCAACCCCCCCTTGTCCTTCCTCGCTCACATTCCCTTTGTCCGCTTCGCATCCACCTCCAAACAGATCGTGCGCAAGCGTCTCAACCGTCCGCTGACGCTGGCCGAAAAGGTGAGTAGTAGGAGAGTGTGGAAGGAGGAAAAGCAGGGAACGAAAAGGGAGAGCCAGCAGCAGCCTTTTTTTTCTTTGAGATCGAGGGCTTGCCTCTTCTTCTTCCGTTCGCCCTAGTTTTGTTCTTTCTCTCTCTTTCATCTGCGTCGCTTTTGGCCGCTCGCCGAATCCCCGCTCGCTTTGCGACCGGCCCCTTTCCAGCATCGAGACCGTGCTCGAGGGCCTGGGAGGAACAGAAGAGCGGAAGAAGAAGGAGCAGAGAGAGCTGAAAGGCGAGCGAGTCTCTTCCTCTTTCTTTTTGAATGCTTATTCCTCATTGCTCTCTTCCCAACACTTTCTCGACCTCGACCTCTTCTCTTTATTCTTCCTCCTTTGACACCTCCTCTTCCTCACCTCCCTCTTTCTTTCTCTCTCTCTTTTTCCCTTCCCCACACCTCCAACCAACCAAAACCGCAGGTCGTCTACGGCCACCTCGACGACCCGGAGGGCCAGGACATCCAGCGCGGCGTCTCCTACCTGCGCCTCAGGCCAGACCGAGTGGCGATGCAGGATGCGACGGCGCAGATGGCGGTCCTGCAGTTTATTTCCTCCGGGCTGCCTCGCACCGCCGTCCCTTCGACCATCCACTGCGACCACCTGATCGAAGGGACGACCGCGCCCCAGGAGGACCGCGGCGGGGGCTTTGGTGGAGTTGCCGACCTCAAGCTGGCCGTGGAGACCAACAGGGAGGTCTACGATTTCCTGGCGACCGCGGGTTCGAAATACGGGATCGGGTTCTGGAGGCCCGGGTCCGGGATCATCCACCAGATCGTTTTGGAGAACTACGCCTTCCCCGGGGGCATGATGATCGGGACCGACTCGCACACGCCAAACGCCGGTGAGTAGGATAGGAGGAGGAGGTGGTGGTGGATTTTTTTTGAAACTTTTTTTTTTTCGAAGTCGGGTTTTTTTTCCTCTATTTCAAAAAAAAAAAAAAACTCATTCTTTTCTTCTCTCCCATTCTCTTTTCCCCACTCCCACCCTCTTCAGGCGGCCTCGGCATGTGCGCCGTCGGCGTCGGAGGCGCGGACGCCGTCGATGTCATGGCCGGCCTCCCCTGGGAGCTCAAGGCCCCGAAAGTTATCGGCGTCAAGCTCACGGGCACCCTCTCGAAGTGGACTTCGCCCAAGGACGTCATCTGCAAGGTGGCTGGCATCCTCACGGTCAAGGGAGGCACCGGCGCTATCGTCGAGTACTTTGGCCCCGGAGTCGACGCCATCTCCGCCACGGGGATGGGCACCATCTGCAACATGGGGGCCGAGATCGGCGCGACGACGTCGATGTTCCCCTACAACAAGCGCATGCGCGATTATCTGGTCGCGACTGGACGCACCGCCGCCGCCGACCTGGCCGACGCCTTTGCTGACAACCTCAAGGCCGACGAGGGGGCCGAATACGACCAGATTATCGAGATCGACCTCTCGACCCTGGAGCCGCAGATCAACGGTCCCTTCACGCCGGACCTGGCGCACCCTCTGTCGGAGTTTGCCGGCGCTCTCAAGAAGAACGGCTGGCCCTCGGAGCTCGGAGCGGGCCTGATCGGTTCCTGCACCAACTCGTCCTACGAGGACATGCAGCGCGCCGCGTCGGTCGCCAAGCAGGCCCTGGCCGCCGGGATCAAGGCCAAGGTGCCGTTCACTATCACTCCGGGATCGGAGCAGATCCGCGCGACGATCGAGCGCGACGGGATCGTCGAGATCTTCGAGAAGCTCGGGGGTACCGTGCTGGCCAACGCGTGTGGCCCGTGCATCGGGCAGTGGAAGCGCACGGAGGTCGCCAAAGGTGAGGGAGAGTGCTTTTAGAGAGGAAGGGATGGAGAAAGAGCAGCAGCGAAAACTCCAAAACTCAAAACTCGCTCTGTTTTCTTTCTTCTCTTTCAAAAAAATGTTTTTTTTTTAACAAACTCTTCTAGGCGTCCCCAACTCCATCGTCACCTCCTACAACCGCAACTTCGCCGCCCGCAACGACGGCAACCCCGCAACGCACGCCTTCGTCACCTCCCCGGAGCTCGTCACCGCCTACGCCATCGCGGGGGACCTCTCGTTCAACCCCGAAGCCGACACCCTGGTCGGCGCCGACGGCAAGGAGATTTCGCTGACGCCGCCCGTCGGCGACGAGCTCCCTTCGAAAGGGTTCGACCCCGGGATGGACACCTACCAGGCCCCCGCGGCCTCGCCCGACGCCGCCTCTGTGGCCGTGGACCCCAACTCCAACAGGCTGCAGCTGCTGGAGCCGTTCAAGAAGTGGGACGGCAAGGACTTGGAAGGTAAGGAAAGAAGGAGAAGAGTTCGAAAGTTTTTCTTCTTCTTCTTCATTTTTCGATTTTCTTTTTTTTTTCCCTTTCTCACACCACCTCTTCCTCTCTCTCTCTCCCAACCCTCTCCCCACCACCACCACCACCCTCAATCAGGCGCCCGCGTCCTCATCAAGGTCAAGGGCAAGTGCACCACCGACCACATCTCGATGGCCGGGCCCTGGCTGAAGTACCGCGGCCACCTCGACAACATCTCCAACAACTTTTTGATCGGAGGCCTCAACATCGAGAACGAGAAAGTCAACTCCGTCAAGAACCAGCTGACGGGCGAGTACGGCGGCGTTCCGGACGTGGCCCGGGCCTACAAGGCTGCCGGCGTCGAGTGGGTCGTGGTCGGCGACGAGAACTACGGAGAGGGCTCTTCGAGGGAGCATGCCGCCCTGGAGCCGCGCCACCTGGGCGCCCGCGCCGTGATCGTCAAGTCGTTCGCGCGCATCCACGAGACCAACCTGAAGAAGCAGGGCCTGCTGCCGCTGACCTTCGCCGACCCTGCTGACTACGACAAAGTGGGGCCCTTTGACAAGATCTCCGTGGTGGGCCTGACGACCTTCGCTCCCGGAGTGCCTCTGAAATTAATTGGAGAGAGGCCCGACGGCAGCAAATACGACTTCCCGGTCAACCACACCTTCAACGACAACCAGATCACGTGGTTCAAGGCAGGCTCGGCGCTCAACGCCATGGGCGAGGCGAACGCGAAGAAGTAGAAAGAGGAAAGAGTTTTTTTTATCTATAAAAAGAGAAAAAGGGAAAAAGGAAAAAAAAAAGAGAGAGAAAGAGTTTATGGTTTTTGATGATAGAGAGAAAGAGGTTTTTAGATCTCGTCTTTGTTTTTCTTTTAAGGCGCCTCTCCCTTTCGGAGAGAGCGCAAGCTTTGGCGGGTTTCGTTGGTTTTTATTGCGCGCGCGCGCGCGCGAGAAAGGGGGAGAGAGTTTGTGTGAACGGAAAAAAAAACAGGAAAAAAACGAGGTTTTTTAGAGGTCGAGGTCGAGTTTTTTTTTTCCCCGAGGTGTTGGATTCGCTCATCACTTTTTCTTTCTTTTGTTCTTCCGTTCTCTCCCTCTCTCTGCTCTCTCTCTGCTTCTCTCACGCTTGTTCCGAGAGAGAGCCTCGAGGGAGCGCCTTCTCCTGTCTGCTCCTCTCAGAAGGGACAAGGGAGCTCTTGGAGAGGGCCTGTCGGAGTGTCGAAAGAGAGAGAGAAAGAGCGAGAGAGAGAGCGACGGCGGTGGCGGCTAGATTGAAAAAGACCCCTTTTCGGTGACGCCAGCAGGCGCTTGAGACCGCTCTTTACCTAGAACGATGCAGGTCGAGCCCAGCGGTGGCTTAACCGCGGTCAGCAACGACGTCGACGTTGACATTGCGGCGGCCGACGGGGGCGGCGGTGGGCTCGAAAATGCTCCTCTCTCGATCCGAAGAGAGGTCTTCGAATTCGGCGCTCTCCCTGTCGCGACGTGGCTTCCGCGCCTCGACTCTCCCAATGCGCTGCCGGGGCTGCTGGCAGCGCTGCTGGGCCTCGCGAGCGAGGCAGACAGGCCTGGGGGCAGGCGTGAGTCTTTATTTGATTTTTTGTGTTGATTGAATTGGGAAGCGAAGAGCAAAGAGAGCCATCGATCGCTTGGCTCGACATCCGAACTCACCGCTCTCTTTCTCGTGTTCTCTTTCTCTTCCACTCACCAAAAACAGGGATGGTCCCGCTCGCCGCGGTAGCAGACGTGCTCGGCACGTCGCTGGACCACGTGCAGGTACGAGAATTCAAGGAGAAAGGGAGAGAACGAAAGAAAGAGAGCGATTGAATTGCTTTTCGCTCCTAGTCGCCCTCTTCTTCTTCTTCTCAACCTGGACCTCTTGTTTCCCTTCCTCTCACTTCTCCCCTCAACCAACCAGATCATCGCCGACGTGCTCGACTCCGTCGCCGACGAGGGCGACGCCAACCTTCTCGAGACATCGACGACGACAGCGGCAGCAGCAGAATCGACGCCGACAGCAGCGGCAGCAGCAGCAGCAGCGGCGAGTTCTCCGTCATCGGCGTCGGCGTCTTCTTCTTCCACTTCAAACGTCACGACCCCGGCCGTCGCCCGCTCTGCGCCAGGGGCCGCGGGCATCTCCGCCGTCGACGCGCACGCCCTGGCCCTGTTCCTGTGGGTGCAGCTGCACCTGAGGGCGGCGCGGAGGCCAGAGACGATGGACGTGTGGCCTCCTGGCCCGGGGGAGAGAGCCCCGGCGGGGGCGCTCGAGGCCGCGCCGGGGCAGCCGCTGTCGCCGCGGCGGGTCGCAGCGGCAAACGCTCCTTCCCCCTTCGCCGCCGCCGAAAACGGCACCGCCTCTGCCTCTGGTCACCACCACAACCACCACCAGCACCACCATCAGCACCACAACCACCACAACCACCACCATCGCCACCACCACTCCACGGTCCACGTGTCGCACGCACGGACCTCGCCACTGGCGCGGCGCGAGCTCGCCGGCCACGTCGCGGCCGCGAGGGCTGCGCGCGCCGGGTACGTGGAACACGTCCGCCGCTCCGCCTCGGTCCTCTTGGCTCTGGTCGCCGACGCCCCGGGGGCCTCGGTGGTCCATGCTGCTGGCGCTGCCGCTATTGATGCCGATGCCACGATGGCGGAGGAGGGAGAAAAAAGCAAAGCGGCGGCGGCGGCGTCTCCGCCGCCGCCCGCTTGCTCCGCCCCTCCAGTGCCGACGCACAGCGCCCCGGCCCCGCCGCCGCCCGCGACGCTCACGGCGGCCGAGTTCGACCGCCTGGGGCTGCTGCTGCGCCCGGCCGCGGCCGCGAAGTGGTACCGGAGGCGGAGGAGGCGCAGGTTCGCCTCCAAGGAGGAGGGCGGAGCGACAACGACGGCCGGAGCAGCCGCCGCCGAAGCCCTGGCCGCTCTCGCGAACAGCTCTGCTGCCATGGGAGGAGGAGGGGGCGAGGAAGCCCCCATGGACGAGGACCCCGCGCCCTCCTCTGCCGAGACGGACCAGCAGCAGCAACAGCTGCTGCAGCGGCTCGCGCGGAGGAAGAGGAGGCAGGACAGACCGGCGCCGACGCTCTCCTCGGTCGCCCCGGGCTTTGGCGGCGAATCTTCTCCCGGCTCTTCTTCTTCTTCTCCTTCGTCTCTGTCGGCGCCGACGGGCCCGCTCGCGGCGTGGCTGCGCCTCGCGATCGGCGACGACCTCAGCCCCTCGGAAGCGCTGGCGTGGCCCGTCTCCTCGTCGTCACCCTCGCCTTCACCTTCGCTTGCTGCTCCCGCAGCTGCAATGACGACCGCCAACGGCGGCGGCAACCAGCAGCAGAGCCCGCGCACCCCGACCGACGCCGGGGCCGCTGCCGCGGCGGCGGCGCTCGAGGCCGCAGCCGCCGCGCCTCCGGCGGGCGTGCTGGTGAGCGGGTTCTCCGGGGACGGAGAGAGAGGCGCGGAAGAGGGAGCAAAGGCGGCAGCGGCAGCGGCAGCGGCAGCGGCAGCGGCAGCGGCAGCGGCAGCGGCAGCGGCAGCGGCAGCGGCAGCGGCGGCGACTCCAACGCCGTCGCCCGTCGCAGCCGTTCCGGCAGCGGCGAGTGCTGCTGCTGCCGCGAATTACTCCTCTTCCTCCGACGACGATGACTACGACGACGAAGACGAAGACTGCGAGGAGTGCGAAGCCCTCGACGTCGACGGCGCTGCTGCTCCTCCTGCCGCAGCCGCCGCCGCGAAAGGAGGAGGAGCGCGGAGAAGGGGCGGCGGCCGGAGAGGAAACCCGACCCCGCACCCCCCGTTTGCGCCGTCGGTCGTACCAGGCGCAGTCGACGTCGTCGGCGTCTGCCGCTCCACCGTCGCCCGCGGCGAGGCATCCTTCCCCAGCGGCACGCTCCGCGTCGCCGACTGCCACGACGCGACGATCTACGCCTTGGCGCCCCTGGACAGGGCCGCGGTCGTCGTCTGCTCCGACTGCACGATCGTGCTCGGCGCCGTCGGCCGAGCTCTCCGGCTCGAGCGGTGCGAGCGCGTGCACGTGGTCTCCGCCGCGGCGCGTGTCTCGGTCGACTCGTGCCACGACTGCGTGCTGTCGCTGGGCACCAACGGGAGGCCGCTGGTGCTGGGGTCGTCGAGGGGGCTCAAGTTCGGGCCGCACTGCGCTGGGTAAGATGTTTTTTATTTTTTTAATATTTTTTTTTTGTTTATTTTTTGTTTTCTCAACCCCCATTCACAGTCGTTGGGCTCAACCCTCTCTCGACTTTCCAAATTTCAAACGCAAAAAAAACTAGCTACGCCCGCCTCCGCACCCACATGGCCCTGGCCGGGGTGACCCCGGAGCCCAACAGGTGGGACGCGCCCTGCGGCGTCGGCAGGGAGCCCGTGCTCGCCCCGCCGCTGCCGAGCCCGCCGCCTTCTCCGTCGAGCCCCTCGACCGCCGCGGCCGCGTTCGCTTCGCCGTTCAACTCGTCCTCGTCGTCGGCCTCGGCTTCTGCTGCTGCCGCTGCTGCTGCCACCGCCGCTGCCGCCAGGGACGCGGCCGGTGCGGCCCCGGCTTCCCTGCTCGAACCAGAGAAGTTCGCGCCGCTGGTGATTCCGTTCGTGGGAGGTCCTGGCCCGCTCTGCGGCGGCGCGGCGCTTCCCGACGGGTCGAGGCTGGCTGCAGACGCCGGCGCGTTGCTCGGCCTCGCTCCGGCCGCCGCCGCCGCCGCCGCAAACGCTAACGCTTCAACTCGCCTCGCTTTCAACAGCAACGAAAACTCCAACCCCACCTCCCCGGCGCCCTCCACGCCCTCGTCCCCGACGACGGCGGCGGCGGCGGCGGCGGCGGCGGCGACCTCTGCTCGCCTCGCCGCCGCCTCGCCCTTTGCGCTGCCCCGGCGGTACGCTCTGGCGCGCGAGCGCAAGGTCTCCGCCATCGCCGACCTGCGCTCTGCCGTCAGGCGCGCGGCCCTGAACGAGCGCGCCACGGCGGAGCTGCAGGCGAGCATCCAGGCGCATTTCAAGGAGTGGCTGGCGTCAAGCGGGCACATGCGGCACGGTGAGAAGAAGAGTGATTTTTTTCCTTTCAAAGTCGGTTTTTTTCCCGAAGAAACTTTCAAAACTCGAAACACGCTCACTCTCTTTCTCTCTCTTCCTTTTTTCCAAATTCTCTTCCACTTCACAACCAAAACAAAAACAACGCAGTCTACGACCTCGCGAGGCTCGAGCGCGAGGAGGCAGGGAGGAGCGGCGGAGGCGCGAGTGGGAGCGGGGCTTGAGAGAGAGCGACTTTTTTGCCTTTCCTCGTTTTTTTTCACTTTTCCTTTTTCTCGCCCCGGTCCCGAATTTGCTCTTTTTTCTTTTTCCTTTTTTTCTCGCGGTTCCAGCGCGAGGCATCCACCTAGATCAGAATTCAAAAAAAAAGAGAGAGCGAGAGCCGCCGCGCGAGGTTTGCGCCCGCTCTCGAGTGTGCAAGAGAAGAAAAAAAAAAGAAAAAGAAAAAGAAAATCACCTCGTCTCCTCTCTTAAAAACTCGTCGAAGAAAAAAGAAAAGAAAAGAAAAAACTTCGATTCGTCATGGGCCTCCTCCGCGGCCGGAGAGGCATCTCTATCCTCGCCGGGGCCATGCTCCTGACGGGCACGATCAACACGATCGCGACCAAGCTTCAGGTTAGGAGAAAGACAGGGCGCGGAAAGAGGAGGGGGGGGGAATCGATGGAACAAGAGGGGACGGGGGGGGGGGATTCGATCTGACGGTGCCATTGCGTTCCCTCTTCTCTGCCGCCGCCGCCAGAAGATTCTGGGCGTTTGATGCCATCTCCGACAGTACACGCCCCGCCGCGCGTGTCGTGCGCTCTCGCTCAAACTGTTCGACCCACCAAAAGAGCACCGGAACCCGGAGAACGCGCCGGGGATGATTGCATCGCGATCGATGTCGTCGAAAACTCACCCTCTTCTTCTTCGACCTCTTCTTCGACCTTTTCCTCCTTCCTTCTCCCCTTCATATCAGGACACCACCGTCGTCGGCAGAGACCCCAAGACCAACCAGCCCGTCTACTTCTACCACCCGGCCTTACAATCAGCGTTCATGTTCTCGGGCGAGGCCCTGTGTTTAGCACTCCACGCCTTGCTCAGCGCCAAGGCCAGGAGGGCGGCCGCGGCGGCCGGGCGGCCTCCACCACGCCGGAAGGCCACCCGCGCCACCGTCGCCGCCTTCGCCGCCCCGGCCCTGCTCGACGCCACGGGAACCACCCTCATCAACGTCGGGCTCTTCTTCACGGCGGCGAGCACCTACCAGATGCTGCGAGGGACGCTGGTCGTCTTCGCCGGTATCTTCACTGTCACTCTGCTGAGGAGGAGGCTGCACCTGCACCACTGGCTTGGCATAGTCTTGATCACCGCAGGCGCAGCCCTCGTGGGGGCCTCTTCGGTGATTTACGCCAGTCAAAGTGAAGCAGCGGCGGGAAGGGTGGGGAATGGAGGACCAATCAGCGCCTTCTCCGCTCTTTCGTTCTTCTCGTCGTCTCCTCCTTCAAGCCGCCCCGCTTCCTCCTCGAACCCGCTCCTGGGGGACCTCCTCATCGTCGGGGCGCAGGCAGCCACCGCCTTGCAGTTCATCACGGAAGAGAAGATGCTCTCGAGACACCGCGTGCCCGCCTTGCTGGCCGTCGGGCTCGAAGGTGTTTGGGGCCTCTGCCTGTGCGCCGTCGCGCTGCCGGCGCTGACGCTGATTTCCTCCGGTTCCCTGACTTTTACTGAAGCTCTCTCGAACCCTTCCCTGGCCCTGAAAATCGTCTCCGAGGCGGCGCGAGAGGCCCTGGCGCAGCTCTCGGCCTCCCCGCGCCTCCAGCTCTCGACGGCGGCCACGGTGCTGTCCATCGCGGCCTTCAACTTCTTCGGCGTGAGCGTCACCAAGAGGCTGAGCGGCGGCTCGAGGGCCGCGGCCGACGCGGCGCGCACGCTGCTTGTCTGGGGCGTTTCCCTGGCTTTGGGCTGGGAGAGCTTTCATGCCTTGCAGGTCCTGGGCTTCGCGGTGCTGCTGGCCGGTTCGTCGCTGTACAACGAGCTGATCCGGGGGTGCCTGCCTCCGGTGCCCGGGTCGGGGGTGAACTCCTCGAGGCAGCAGCAGCTGCTAAGGCAGCGGAGAGCAAGCAGCACCTCTGCGCAGAGGAATCCTCATTCTCACCAGCACCACCACTCCCACAGGAGGAGGCCCTCCTCTGCCGGCGCCGCTGCCGACGTGGAGGAAGGAGGGATGCTCTCGGCGCCGCTGCTCTTGCCGCCGCAGCAGAGGAGGAGAGAAGCGCTGGCGGAAGGGGAAGAAGAAGAAAATGGGGTCGAGGTCGAAACCCTGGACCAAGTTGTCGCAAACGCTTCCGCTTCCGCTTCTTCCGCTTCCTGTTCTTCCGCTTCCGAGGACGAGAAGGACTCGAGACCTTCTTCCTCTTCTCACTGGCGAAGAGCGCGCTTCGCCCCGGACCACGAGCGGCCCCCGCCGGCCACGCTCTCGACCCCGCCGAGGCCGACGCCGCCCTCGTCCTCGGCGGGGCCCTCTTCTCTCTCGACCTCTTCGACGACGATGACGACGACGACGACGACGACGACAGCTGCTCCTTCTCTCGCCCCTCGCCCCGGCGGCATCCCTTCTTCTCGCCCCTTACCGGCAGCGGCCTCCCAGCACCGGATCCACCACCACCATCGATATACGCTTGCGAGGTCGATGAGGCTGTTCCCTCCCGCTGCGATGTCGCCGCACTCGCTGGCGAGCCCCCTGCCCTCCGGCGCCCGCGCCGGGGAGGACTATGGTTTCAGTTACGGAGGAGAAGGAGTAGAGGGAGGGGAAATGGGCTCGGAAGACCGGGAGATCGATCAGGCCCTGTGGGGGGACTACCTCGACACTCCGGACGCGAGCGGGCGGGGAGGGTGAGAGAGAGGGGAAGGAGGGAGTTTTTTTTTTTTTTTTTTTTTTTTTTCGCGCTCGCTTCGGAACCTTCTTTTTTTTCTTTCGAGAGTTCTGACCTCTTTTGATTTCATATCCGACCCTCTCCAACTCTTTTAAAAAACAGGAACGCCGCGGCGGAGGCCCTGAATGCGGCTCCAGCGGCAGAGGCAACAGCGGAGGCGATCGCGGCCGCGGCGGCGGCGGCGGCAGCAGCAGAGGCGCAGCGGCGGCAGCGGTAGAGAAGCTGAATAAGAGGAGAAGAAGAGGTTGAAGAAGAAGGAGAAGGAGAAGAGAAGCCTTTCTTTTTCTTTCTTTGCGCCGCGTGTAACATCGAAAATTTCAAAACGAGAGGAATCAATAAATCAATCGCCGATATCGATGGCAGCTGGCGCGCGGGCGGAGGAGGAAGAGAAGAGAAGAAGGGAGTTTTGTCATTTTATTGCCGCCGGGGCAGCAACGACCGCACGAATTTCGACAGCGCGAGCGGCGGCGAGGAAAAAAACAAAAAAAAACAAGTCACTTTTTTTCAATTGATCTTCTCTCCCCCACCTTCTTCTCCCCTTCTCCCCTTCACCATGACCGTCGACACCTCCAAGCTCTCCAAGTATGACTTCCTCCCCTACTTCCAGGGCGAGAAGCTCCGCATCTGCGTCACCGGCGCCGGTGGCTTCATTGCCTCTCACTTGGCCAAGCGCCTGAAGGCCGAGGGCCACTACGTCGTCGACTGCGACTGGAAGCGCAACTCGTACTTCGCGGTGGGTCTTCTCTTTTGTTTTTTTGGGGGTTGGAGGGGACGAGCATAACATCATCATCATCATCGATGAAGTCCTCGTTGCATCGGCTCTTCGCCGGAAAAGAGAGCGCGGCAGGAGCAAAGGTGTCGGAGAGTTCTGCTTTTTCGCTTCTTCTCGCTCGGCAACAACGTTGTGGCGAATTGACGGCGGCCAACCGAAAAAGCAAGTCCCCCTCGTTCGCGTCGTGCTCCTTCGATTTCGCACCTCTCTTTGCACCACCATTGCTCGGCACGCGCTTCGAAGACGCCGCGTCGCCTCTGCTAAAAGCAGAGGAAAAAGAACGACGGGAACCGGCCGAAGTTCGAGCGACTTCGATGGCATTGAACTCGATACTCGAGAGAGAGCGAAAAAAGCGAGAAAGGAAAGGACAGCGCCGTCAAGCCACGCACCCGCGTCGCATGCGCCTTCCGCTCGCCCCCTCCGCCTGCGATTCCGATAGATCGCGCGCCTCTCGATGTCGATGCTTGCTCGGAGCATCGGAAGGGAGCAAAGAAGGGCGCCACGAGGCTCCATCTGAGGGGGCGCGGGCGAATCGAAAGTTTTTTGCCCGCCGCTTGCTCTGCTGACCTCTCGTTTCCTTTTTTCGCTCTCTCGACCTCTCCTTCTTCTTCTTCCTCTTATCCCCCGAAACTCGAAAACTTCCAAAAACAAAAACAGGAGGAGGAGTTCTGCGACGAGTTCCACCTCGTCGACCTCCGCGTCTACGACAACTGCAAGAAGGTCGTCGCGGGATGCGACCAGGTGTTCAACCTCGCCGCGGACATGGGCGGCATGGGGTAAGGAAGGCTGAGAAGAGGATTTGGAAGTTTTTTTCTTCTTTTCTTCTTTTTCGTCCGTCGACCTCCACCTCTCGACAACTCACCTTCCCCTCATCTTCTCCCCTCCCCTTTCTCCCCCCCCCCCCCCCCCCCACCACAACACCAACACCAAAACACACAAAACAACAAAATCAA
>Ga0114918_10003539_pt1 | contig 13753 bp, 18 predicted proteins | sample LantaG_FD_87015 | JGI IMG/M metagenome (GOLD analysis project Ga0114918, IMG submission 87015) | Deep subsurface microbial communities from Baltic Sea to uncover new lineages of life (NeLLi) - Landsort_02402 metaG | ecosystem: Environmental > Aquatic > Marine > Oceanic > Sediment | place...
AAATTCGGGTTTTTAATTTAGAATGATATGAATATTAACCAGCAAACATTATTCCGTATGTTACCCAAATCCCAATGAAGAAGAATACTATGTGGGCAATTCGGATTATACCCAAACCTTCTCCATCTCCAAAGCGTGGTTCAATTATTTCATAGTCTTTAATCTTCGGATAGCGTAGAAATCCCGGGTTGCTATTCTTAACTAAAATTCTGCGTTCAATACAAGTTCGTTTAAAGCTATAAATTAATAACCAAGTAAAGATTGCTATAAAGACAAGTCCAAGCACAATGCGAACCATATCCTTTCCCACTACTTTCCAAGCAACGAGTACCATAGTAAACTTACCTACATCAGTTCCACCGAATTTATCTGCTACATCTACAACGGCAGTCAAGCCTTCTTTGATTGCAGTACCGACTTCTCCACCGACACCAACCCAATTTCCATAGGTTTCTAATTTCTTTTCGAGTTCGGCAATTTTGAGGTCAGAGTAATACTTAGCTTGTTGCTCGGCAGTAAGATAAGTTGAGGGGTCGCCAACCTTTTGTGGCTGGGTTTGTGCTTGTACATTGATACCAATGAATAGCACCAGCATTAGTAATCCAAAAATTTTTTTCATCTGTGTGTGTTTTTAATTAATAATAAGAATGTGTACAATTATACGCTTTTTATTTTAGATTTGTTACATTAAAACTCAAAATAGTTCTTAGCCAGCATCAAATCGTCTGTCATTTGGAATCGTGCTGCACTTACCTTTGTCATTTTCCAACCCAAGCGGACAATACCACTATGACATAATGCAATGTATTCATAAATCATTTTCTTCTGGATGTCTGTCATATGGACATTGGTCTTACTTATTCTGTGATTAAGACAACCAGCGAACTGAACATTGTTGTCGTGTATCTTTACCCAACCAGCTTGTTCCAGCCAGACATCTGGATTATCATCTTTATCTGCTGGTATAATACCAGCTTCTTGCAATGCGTCTGCAATCTGGTTGTGCAACATATTGGCTATCTCTCCATTAAGAGCATAGTATTTGCCTTCTGGACTTAGCCAGCCAGCACTATAATTGGACATTATATCCACGGGTTCAATGCCTTTGGACAATACTTCATCAATATCTCTTGATGCTTCCAGATAACCAGAGAGTACATTATCTTCAACTTCTTCCAGAAACAATCCAAAATCTTGTGTTGCCAGACCTTGCACCTTCTGTGCCAGAGTCATAACCTTACCAGCATCGAAGCTGATATCCAGATTATATAAGTTGTTGATTTTTCTGGATAACTCTGCTAATTTAAAGCTGGTTTCAATAAACTCTCTAATGATTTTAATTAAAAACCGCATCTGGTTTAGTTCCTCGTCTTCTTGTAGTTCTTCAATAAGGTCTTCATCATTACCATAGATGAATTTCAGTACTGCTTCTGTGCTGAACTCCATACGATATGAACTACGGTATCTGAACTTGCTTACAAGCATATCCAGACTTTCTGTAAGGTCAGAGCAATGCTTATCCATTTGAATCCGTTTCTCTTTGAAATGCTTTACGAAGTCAACTTTAGGATAGATGCTATCCAGATGCATATACTCGCTTCTGTCAACAACGACAAAGGTTTGTTCTTCCTCGTCAACCAGAATGAGTTTGTCGCCCTTTAAGAGTGCCAATTGTAGTTCTTCTGGGCATCCACCACCAAAGCTATCATTGAACACCGAAAGTGCTTTATCAATGTTGTTTTCATATAAGAAGTGTTCACTTGCGATTTGCATTAGGGTTATACCCATATCTGCTCCTACTCTGAAATGTAATGTTTGGGTTTCCATTGTTGTAAGTGTTTTTAATTAAAATTAGTATGCGCTTGTTGGCATTTTTTGGTTCAGTTCATAATACTGACTTTCCCATTCATCATCTTCGGGATTGGTCAGATTAAAATAGTATCGTTTAAGTTGTTCTGCAATTTCATCGAGTTCAGTTGCAAGGCTTAATTCAACAATCTTATGCTTTGCTCTGATAGTATCATTGGCACATACTCTGCCTAACATTCCACCACCTAAGTAGTTCTGATATGCTGACATTCTTTCGCCTTCATAACCTAAAGTTGTGAGGTCGATTTCAATTCCACCACCTCTTGAAGTGATTTCCTTTCTCAGCGTGATTTCTTCAAAGTTAATTGCTTCCATTGTTGTAAGTATTGGTTCATACAATTATACGGAAAAAAACCCAAACTTGTTACAATTAAATCATTTTTAATTTAAAATGGTTGGAAATTGTTCTCGTTTCTTAAATGAATAACCATACTGAATTCTTCTGTCCTTATAGAACTTCCAGAACTCAACAAAGTCTTTCTCACCTTCTTTATTAATTAAGATAGATGCAGTTGAATAGCCTTTGGTGTAGCCTTCGTTAAACCAATCTCGGTGTCGTTCGTTCGTCCAGATATTCCAAACACCATTAGCCATAGTTCTGGTCTGGAACTGATTATTGAACACGTGGTCGAAGTGCTGCAATATTTCTTCCTCTGTTAAAGGGAATATATTATCTTGCTTGTGGCTTTCCATTAGATTTTAGTTAAGATGTCAATAAGGTCTTCTAAGCTACATTCAGAATAGATGCCATAGTGATGTCCACCCTCTGACATAAAGGTAAGTTCGCCATTGATAATTGCAAGTTCTGTGTAATCAAATACATTTACTTTAAGTACATTAGTACTCATATATTTTGATTCTGTTTTGCTATCCAGAACTTCTTGCCTTAATGCTTCCAGAACTTCTTGTTCTAAATCATCATAGCGTTTGGATAATAATTTGTATTTCATAGTTGTAAGTATTTGTGTACCTATTATACGGATTTTAAATAAGAATTGTTACAACTATTCTCCGAATACGTGTGAAGCAAATTCTATTACGTGTTCATCGTAAATATCAAAGATGTCACAAACCAGAAATGAATCTACTTCAAATTTAAACTGATAGAACTTATTCAGTTCGTGGTTCACATAGACGAACACATACTCGGTGTCGTGTTCAATCTTGTTAATGGGTTCGTCTATCTTATAGACTCTTGACTCATCGTTGCAAGTAACAAGTACATTACCATCAAAGTCTATGGACATTGCCCACTTGTCTTCGTTAAACCCTATGTAGTTAATTTCTCTCATTGTGTTTTAATTAAAATTAGTCTTCAATAATTTCTCAATTATAGTCTTGTGTTTTCTCACCTCTTCTTGTGTTGGTGGATGACCAAGCAGTTTTTCAAATTGTCTGAATTCTTGTAGTTTCATAGTTGTAGGTTTTTAATTAAAAGTTATAGATGTGTTTGAAATCCACAATTCAGACATTCACAATAAGGTTTGCCACCTTCTTTGATTAATACACATTCATCAGGGAACAACCACCATTCATTCTTGCCACACTCTGGACATTGAGCATCCTCTGTGCCCATACGTTCAGCCATTGTTAATTGAAGTGTGCCCCTAAGTTGTGGGTAAACGTGGTCGAGTACATTGCCCTTGATTGGCTTTAACTCTGCTTGATAGAATTTTGGTTTCATAGTTGTAGGTTTTCAATTAAAACTATATTCCCGTGAGTTTAACAACTCCCTCATCATCTTCGGTAAGCATAGGGTCAAAGATGAATGGGTCAGGAATTACACACTCATCATCTTCGGGAAGCACTTGTTCAATGTAGCTTGAATCCAATGCGAACATTCCACCGTTGTCGTGCTTGAATACGGATAATGATACTTCGCCTTTTGAATCGGGGTCAACTACTGTTATCTCGGTTACAAATTTTGCAGTGTTCATTGTTGTGTGTTTTGGTATAATCATTATACGGATATTATTTGAACATTGTTACAATTCTTTTTAATTAAAAAAGGGGTGGCAGTCTGATTAACTACAACACCCCTTTTAACACTTACAACATAGAATTATTCTTTTATGCTTTGGACAATGCCCTCTTGTATTTTGATTGCTCTGCGTATAGCGAAGAAAGGCAATGACTTTTCTTTTTTCAGTTTGTGTAACTCATTCAGTACATTAGTTGCAGTCTTAATCTGTGTTACATCTGCTCTCGTGTACATTAGCGTCTGTATGATTGTGATTGCGTTCATCGTATTGTATGTGTTGGTTACTTCTTATACGGATATTCGGTACATTATGTTACAAAAACGACCTACAATATTTGCAGGTCGTTTTTAATTAAAAGTGGGTGGCTATTAGTCCTCTACCTTGCGTTTCGGTAGTGCTTCGTTTAATGCTTCTTCAATCGCATCTTGAAAGCTAAATTCCGTTTCATCATTTGTGTCTGTGCAATCGGGGACTAATCCTTCCTTAACCAATTTGTCAAGGATAATAATCGCTAAATCTTTGTTGTCTTTCTTTGCCATTGTGTTGGGTGTTTGTGGTTAATACTATCCTAATTCGGCTTGTAACATACCTCTGCATCTGCTTATCATACCTTTAACGCTACCCATTGGTATCTCGCAAATCTCGGCTATCTCTTTGTACTCTCTTTCTCTAAGGAAATACAAGGTAGCTACCTTGCGATATTTAGGTTTAAGGCTACGGAATGCTTTAGCTACCTTATGCTGAAATTCATTGCTTATTGCAAGGCTATCGGCTTGTTCAGTTGCTTTAAAGGTAAACAACTCTTTGCCCGTTTCTGCATCTGCGAAGTCAGAAGTACAGATTTCTCTGTCTGTATGGTCAACTCGGTAATGGTCGCTTATACAAGTATTGGCTACGTTTCTAAGCCACGTTGTTAGCTTACTTTTGCTTTCATCAAAGCTATTCATATAGCGACATACCTTTTCAAAGGTATCAATACAGATTTCCTCTGCATCTTCGACACAATTTACTTTGAACTTAATGTAATTAAGTATCTCATTGAAATGCTTTGCATAGATAGAATTGAATCTCTCTGCATCTGTAACATTCAGATTAATAACTTGTTGCGACTTGGGATTGAATGCTTTCTTGGTTTCCATATCTGTAAGTGTTAGTGAATAATTAAGATTAAGACTACAAATATATATGTAAAGAATTTAATAAACAAATAATAATGTGATTATTTTTGCATTATTTTGTAACACGACTGAATATCAGCGAGTTATAGATAAGTCGATTTCCTTATATATATGGTATAGCTTTTAGTTAAAAATAGTGAGGTAAATATATGTTGATTATCAGCGAGTTAAGAATTATTTTCGTTTTTAATTAAAAATAGTTGTCCAAATGTTTGGTAGTGTCAAACCTTATTCCGATATTTGTATTGTCAATATGACACAACACTTAATACTTACAATTATGACAACAATGAGAAAAATTAAAAAAGGAGCAATGATTTGTGGGATTGATGACATTTTATTCCCTGTTGAAGTTAGAGATGAAGAAATGGCATCTAACAAAGAATACTCCAAAAGAATCGTTGGTCAAATCAACGGTGCTGACTTCCTTCTGAATCAGTGTTCAGATATTTACAAACTCGTTCCTAATGCAGATGTATTCCCAAACATTGAAGCAGTATTGGACGCTCACGGAATTGAGTACACAGTAACGTACAAGCATATCAACCACGTTCGTTTCTATGCTGACTACAAAATTACTGACGCACGTTATTCATACACAATGAAAGGTACGAATGATGTGATTATGCCTATGATTAGAGTTCAGCACTCTTACAATGGTCTAACTAAGTATCGTATCATTTTTGGTTTCTTTCGCTTGGTTTGTTCCAATGGTGCTACTATTCCCGTTGCTCAAATGAAAAGGTTTAACCTTGTTATCATAGGTAAGCATACAGAACAGATTGAAAAGTCTTTTGGTAAACTGAATGAAATGCTTATTTACTTCGGTGCAAATGCACACGCTATTAGTGGAGCAATAACCGAAGAGTATGAGAAACTTGGCGATGCTTGGAGAACTGCTCCCGAACTTAGATTGGAAGAAGTATTAGAGGCTTGTAAGATAGCAATCATTGATAACGCAAAATTCAATACCATCAATGATATTATGAGCAGAATATCTGCCGAAGCCAATGAGGTAGGATTGGGTTACAATGGTAGAATTAATGATTGGTTAATCTACAACGGCATCAATCAGTATCTGAATGACAATAGCCGTAACATTGCTACTCCCGAAGTAAGGATGGAAAAAGATAGCAAGGTGCTTGAGTATATGTTAAATACAATAAGCTAACATCAACTCGGACAATCTAAAAGGGGTGCTAATAAGCATCCCTTTTTTTATGCGTACAATCTACCCTATGGCTTTCGGACAATGTAGATAACTATCGGACAATGTAGAAGTACATTGAACATTGTATAGATTGAACATTGCTTTGCTGGGTAAACGCTTTTAATTAAAAGTAAATCTGATGTTAAGCAGATGTTGTTCTTAAATAAAAAGTAGTGTTATAATATATCCATAACATATCCATATATATCCATTTAAGCTATCGTTTTTAATTAAAAAGAGTTAATGTATATCATTGGCTCACTATTGGCTCATATCGTCTTATTCTAATTAGAAAGAGATTGATAGTATTTGTATTACATCTACTACATATTGTGTAGTGTATTGCAAACATATATGTACGGCATATATCCGTACACTTACACATACTAATGTGTATGCACTTACACATACATATCACACATAGCATATACATATGCAGATACATACATATGTGCTGGTACACACACATACACACGCATAGGCGTATGCACACATACACACACGTAGGCGTGTACACGCACACGCACCCATACACACACATTATAAAACCATTGGTAATAAAAACGAATATTTGACAATTCCAAATCTTTTAACACTTTTCTTTCCAAAAAATGCTGAAAAACATAAAAGCATATAGCTATTGTTTTTAACTAAAAATAGTTGCTCTGTAACTTACTGATTATCAATAGCTATAAAATTATTTTCGCTTTTAACTAAAAATAATTGCCTAAACATAGTTGATAATCCAAAGTAATGTTTTATATTTGTACTGTTGCTACGGCAATACGCTCTTTGACTTCTTGTGTTAGATTCTACTCCGAATGGATGTAAGGCACTGTGAAACAGTGGATTGAGAGATTTGAAACCGTTGTGAAACGTTAAGATTCAGAAAGCCAAACAACTTACTGCCAGTATGATAGAGCCAAACGATTAGGATTGTACCAATGGAAAGAGCGGTGCAAGGGCAAGACAAGACCTAACAAAGATAATGTTAATTTTTATTTATTCATTTAATACTTACAATTATGAAAAATTTTATTGTTATGTTAGTTGCGAAAATTGTCGCAATGTTTACAGAAGTTAATGGTGCTACCTTTATTGGTTTGAATTATACCAATGCTAAAGGGGAAAATGCTAACCACGTTTTGATTGCTGATGCAAGTTATTTTAATGCTTGTAATACTGCAATGGAAACCTTAAACTCTCTTACTGAAAAAGACTTTTCAGCTATTGCCGAAAAATACGATGTTGTTAATTCTTCGGGAACAAAATATTCGGGTAATGTTAAAGGTAAACTTTATCTTACTACGGGTAAAATTCCTAAAGAGGGTACGAAAGCAAGGGAAGAAGTTTTGAAGTCAATTAAGACTACCAAAACACTTGCTGAAATCAGAGATGAAATGGTTTCTACTATCCTATTGAATAGGAATAAAGAAACACAATCTTTACGCTCAAAAGACGAGTGCGAGAAGTACGAATATGTTACCAATGGCATAAAGGTACATAAGACAACTAATGAAGTTGTTATTTTTGCCAAAGCACATAGCAAGGTAATCCTTGTTAAAGGTGTTTACAAGGATAGCAATAAGGAAATTGAAACCTTGCAAAAAGAGGCAATTTCTAAGTATTGCAAATACGTTTTGGATGCAGAATTGCCAAACGAAAAGTTTCGCAAGTTTTGTGTGAATGACGAACAACTCAAAAGAGTTAAAGTCAAAGGTACTGAAATTACCATAGCGTAATTTTACAAGCGGGGCAGAAATGCTCCGCTTTTTTAGGTAAAAGATATTGGCTTTTTAAAAGCAAGGGTAATTAAGCCACCTTGCAGTTGTGTAAGTTTACACGATTAATTTTAAACCTTAATTTAATACTTACCATTATGAAATTTATTCCTTCAAAGTATCAACAAGCCGTTTATAATCATATTGAAAACGGACAAGGCAATGCAGTTATAGATGCAGTTGCAGGTAGTGGAAAATCAACAACTATTGTTGAAGCTATCAAATTAATTCCTAAGTCTAAAACTCTGTTATTTTTGGCTTTCAACAAAGCAATAGTTGAAGAACTGAAAATCAAAATTGGTAACTTACCAAATGTTGAAGTTAGGACTTTACACTCTTTAGGTATGTCAGCATTATTGAAGTCTTTTAAGTTTCAAGTTGATGCTAAAAAATATTCACAATATGTGAATGATGCTATTAAGTTTGGCAGTATGAAAGCTACCATAGAATTGGTAGAAGAAGAAACCCAAACCTACAAGCAAAATATTCTTAAACTTGTTGACCTTTATAGGGTAAATCTTTGCACCGATTTAGATAGCTTAGAATTGGTTAGAAGTAAGTACGAGATAGCCACCTTAGACAACGAGTGCGAAATGGCTTTAAATGTCGTTAAATGGGGCTTAAATCAAGTTTCTCGTATTGACTTTACGGATATGATTTACTTTCCAAATGTCAAAAAGGTAGTTTTGCCACAATTTGACTATGTTTTTATTGACGAATGTCAAGATTTATCTGCTTGTCAGAGAGAGTTATTTCTGAAAGCAATTAAACCTGATGGCAGATTTGTTGCAGTTGGCGATGAAAGACAAGCTATATATGGCTTTGCTGGTGCTGATGTAGAAAGTTTTAGGTTATTACAACAACTACCTAATACTACCTTATTACCTTTGTCTATCTGTTACAGATGCGATTCAGCGATAATCGAATTGGCAAAAGAAATTGTCCCACAGATTGAAGCGAGAGATAACGCTCCTTTAGGTTTGGTTGAACAAGATGTTAAACTTGCTCAAATTAAGGATGGCGATATGATTCTTTGCAGAGTTAATGCTCCTTTAGTTGGACTTTGTATGAAGTACATAGGCGAAGGTACAAGGGCATACGTTAAGGGCAGAGATATTGGTGCAAACCTTATCAATATGATAAGCAAAACCAAACGCAGAAATATTAACGATGCGATTGAAAGCATACATAAAGAGGGCAAAAAAATTACTGCAAGGATAATGAGAAAATCTAATTGCAGTATTGAGGAAGCCACCACAGATGCGACCTACCAAAACTTTTTGGACAAAGTACGAGCAATAGAAGTATTGGCAGAGGGTTTGCAGTATGCAGATGCAGTTTGCAGACGTATTGAAAGCATCTTTAAGGATGACCAAAAAACAGGTATCTGTTTATCTTCAGTACACAAGGCTAAAGGACTTGAAGCTAATAACGTCTTTATCTTAATGAAAGACAAGTTTTACAACAAGTACGCTATGCGAATTGATTGGATGGCAGAGCAAGAGCAAAACCTTGTTTATGTAGTTTACATGAGAGCCAAACATTATTTAGGCTTTATCGCTCCCAACGAGTTTACAATGGACTAAATTGTAAGTTTAGATAAGTGAAACCCAAAGGGTAGTAGTAGAAATACTGCTACCCTTTTTTTATGCGATTTAAAGCGATTTAAAGCATAGTAATATAAAACCATACTACCACACCACCCATAGGCTAAAGTCTTTATATACCACCTCCCACCTACCTTAAATAGCCACCTCCCACCACCACGTTAAACCACCCATTACTCCACCCATAGACCCACCGTATCCTCCCCCCCATAACCCCCTGGGAATCAGGCACTTAGACGGGTGGGGTGCTACATGAGTAACTTTTAATAACAAAAAAAAACCCAGAAAAAAATCTGGGTCGGTCTAAATTAAAAGGTCTAAAAATTTTCTAAAAAAATTATGGAAATCCTGAAAACCAGTTAGTTATGACCTATCGACATCATAAAATATCGTTGGTACGAATTCGAAATGGCTGTTTTTGTTCTGAGCAGCATCGAGTATTTTAAAGAATTCCTGTAGCTTATCGTCTTCATTATATTCACGCATTAATTCCAGATTAGTTGAAGCACTATTAGCTAAACCAAACCTATTTGTTTTACCTACTCTATGCCAAGTTATGAATTTAGTTATGGTATAGATTTGCATCTGCGTGCCTAATCCAAAGACATTTGCGAAACCCTCGTGCATAAATAAGCCATCGTGTTGTGCCACATATAGATTTCCTTGGGTATCTGTTACTGCTCTTACATCGGCTTCGAAATTTCGCAATGACAACGGATTTTTGTATATTGGTTCTTGAGGTGGATTCTTAACATATGAAGGAAACTCAATATACCCCACAAGCTCTCCCATTTCTGAATTATGTTTTACTGCTGCCTGAGTTTGTCTCAGATATTCTTTTTCCAAGTCAGGGAATATTCCTTTATTTGCCAGATATTTATCACCTACACCTTCATTAAATTCATAATATCCGTATTCATCACTTCCAGACATTTCTTCTGGGTCGTTCTGATAATAATATGGTTTAAAATCAAATTCTGGATGTTTTTGTCTTACTGCAATTAAATTTCTTTTAAATGCCTCAATCTTTTCTGGTTTTTGTTCATCTCGGATACCTGCAGCAATTGGAAAACCACTGCTACTGTCTGAGAGTCCGAATTCATTTGTGTTGCCGATTCTATGCCAGACAATAAAGTTATTTACATCATAAACATCTCGATCACCCACGACATTATCCATACCACCATGCACGTAGTCACCATTAATTTTTCCCACATATAAATTACCTTCGCTATCACTAAATGCTCTTACGTCTTCATCGAAATCTTTTAGGCTACGGGGATTTTTAAATATTGGATGTTTAGGATTGACTGGATAATAATCACCATTATTATTACTATATTTACTTGCATAACCCACATGTTCTCCCCATTCTGGTTTATCTTGTACTGCAGGGTCTGTTTGCCTGAGATAATCTTGGTTAGTATCTTTGATGCCAAATGCTTTTTCGGCATATCTATCTCCTACACCTTCCTGAAGAGTTTTTGTTCCGATATACACATTAGGATATTTATAACCTTCGGGAAACATTTCTAATAACTGTATGGTTCTATGCCAGCCTTCCCATAAATCATAGCCATCGGGTTCTCTATACATAATGATAGGTTCTTTAGGTATGCCGTTCTTCAGTATTAATTGTTTTTGTTGCTGATGACGTTCAGCATCTCTGGGCACACCAAGAGGATTAGCACTACCACCCTTTCTATCTGCAAGCTTTTTTTGGGTTTCTGCTGAGAATATATCCTTTTTAATTAAGAAGTCATGTTTTAGTTCCCATTTAATATCTTTATAATAATCAATAAACTCTTTTTGCTCTTTAGCGGTATTAATGCCTTTGACACCATTATAAATCATATCACGTAACACATGGTCTGGGGTATTAGGAAGCTGTTGTTTGATGTAATTCAATAAACCCGCTCTGGTTTCCTTTAATGGAATATTGGTTCTTGGTGTATCAAACACACCCAGTTCTTCTTGTTCCCTATAGAAGCTATCGGCAAACAATCGGGTTTCTTCTAATATGACTTTTAATATGTCCACGATGATAAATACTTGTAAATATCCTTATTTCTTTCTAATATTCTTGATATTCAATACAAGTAATACCACACCATTTACAGCACCTATCACCCAGCTTATCATTTCTTTCCAATCGAAGGGTTCTTTAGTGGCTATAACAGGCACTTCTTCCAGTACAGAAGCAGGTCTTCTGCTTTCCATTTCTGGTCTTGTTAATATTGTGGTGTCATTTGTTATAGAATATCTTTCTTGTATCGGGTATTCGATACTCTGTGCAGATTTTTCTACTGGTTTTAAGTCTGGAAATATTGTTAATCCAATTATTGCTACAACTGAGACCGTGAACATGAGTCTCACCCATTTCTTATTTAGTTGTAATATTTTTCCTGCTTTTGTTTTCATGCATTTACTTTAGATATAAATACGTGAAAACAGCGAAGATGACCAGCTTAAATCTCGACTGTGATTTTATCTCCCAGTTTTAAATCAGGATAATCGTTATAGTTCAATTTCATCTTGCCCCTGCATATTCTCCTGACAGTACTTGGTTTTAATCTGAAATAATCTGCACAATCGCTGACACTATTAAAGGTTTCAACAACCACACCACCCACATATTGGTTTACGCTATAAGTGGTTCTGGTTTTAATATAAGGTTTGGCTTTGCTTATTTTAGGTACTGTTGACCTGATTTCTTTTGCTTTGAACTTAGGATATTTTATGTTCAGTGCTTGTGTGACCTTCTCACCGTATCTCAAATCATATTTATTATTAATTATTGCACCCCTGCAGAGTCTCTGAACATTTTTATTACTTATCTTTAGTTTATATGCACAGTGATGGGTATTGTCATAGGTAGCTTTGACGCTACCGTCTTTATTATATCTGACAACCGTATATCTGCGTTGTCCCAAATCTTTTCTTGCTGCACGCAATTCTTTCATGCGTGCCGACCTTCTTTTATTTTCCTCAGTCCTGATAGCATCTATATTTAATTTATTTGGCACTACGCCAAAATAATCAACAAGTGCTGCTTCCCAAAACCAATATGAACCATGTCTTAGTCTGCCTTTAAGACTTCTGGCAGCCAATACATCATATAATCGGGTTTCACCAGCACCTTTAATCACCACATAGTCTCCAAAGACTTCAGTAGCAACAGCTTTTCCCGATTTCCAGACCTTTATTAGATTGCCCTGTTTATCGTATTCAAGTACACGTTTGTATTTGCTTTCACTGAGTTTTTGCAACGTATTAGCGTCTCTGGTTTTGCCTTGCCAATATCCTTGAGTACCTTCCCAGAAACCTCGTTTGCCATCAAGCATCCATTGTGCATTAAGCAAAGGGTGTTCGTCTTTATACTTATCTACTACTTCTGTTAGTTTCTCGTCATACCAATCATTTTCATTACAGGTTTTAAGTGCGACTACTTCTGTGCTGTTATTAACAAATACCTGACGAATATCATCACTATGATACTGACGCTTGGCATCGCTGTTATTCATTACGTCATTTACTTGTACTTCTTTACAGGTTTTGCCTATGTAGTGATAGGTGTCACCTGTTTTGACACCATATATTACTGCTTTATTACTCATGGTTTAAGTTTACGTTTAACACTATAGATTTGATATAAACTATTTTCTTTTCTTCTCTGATTCCAGATTTTCAGACATACATCACAGAAACTGTTACCGCTTTCGTGTACACATATGATTTTCTCCAGCAATGGGTCGTAGGTCACCCAGACGTATTTGGTTTTGGGTTTAGGTAAAGTATCTATTTCTACTTGTTTGCCATTGGCACTATCACAAGGAGGCAAAATTATATCTTTGGGTATTTCGAATCTGAAGTTTTCCATTGCACACACAGGACAGTCGAACATGCTATTTCCTCTGTGCTTCGGGCATTCGCCATATGCTGGACTTTCATTCATTGTTTTCGGCTTCAATGATTTCCTGTACTTCTTCCTGTGTTAGTTCTTTTCCACAGACCTGACATAGTTTATACTTAATGCTACAGGCTTCACAGATTCTGTCACAGGGTATATGTGGTGTGCTTATTACGCAGTCACAGTTCTCGCAATTACCTTCGCTGAAGGCATGCA
>Ga0114918_10003540_pt1 | contig 13749 bp, 11 predicted proteins | sample LantaG_FD_87015 | JGI IMG/M metagenome (GOLD analysis project Ga0114918, IMG submission 87015) | Deep subsurface microbial communities from Baltic Sea to uncover new lineages of life (NeLLi) - Landsort_02402 metaG | ecosystem: Environmental > Aquatic > Marine > Oceanic > Sediment | place...
ACGATCCATGCGCCAAATGGCCCAGGAAAGATCTCGCGAGTGGTAGCATCATCCGGAAGGTAATGCTGGTCATAATTGAACGTCATAGTAGCATACTCTCCGGGAGTCATGTACGCATGTACCACAAAATGGTCGTCGGCCTCTCCGTACGCCCAAATTGGAGGCGTGAGGGGAACATCAGATCGCCATCCCCACCCCGTTGTGCGTCCATTGAAGACTTGCATAGGAATGCCGTCAAATAATGGTATCGGAGTTATTGGGGGGCCTAAAGTCACCACAGATGTGGGGGTAAAAAACTGGTCAGCCTGAACAGGCCAGGCGAGAAAAGGCGAGGCTACTGTACGTGGTGTTCCTGTTGGTGTCCAGGTCCACTCATATTCAATCCGTGTCCCCATGCTGGCCAGGGAATCCTTCAGGGCCTGTGCCTGTTCCCATGTGGCCATCTGCCAACTATTTATGCCGCCGTAGCCAGCGGTATTCATGCCGGCGATAAAACCCTCTTGCTGGATCCTGGTCATGTCCAGCGTGTCTGTCAAATATGGGTACCAATACAGGTCGTTTGTGCAATCATACACGACTCGCTCCCCACCGATACACATGTTTGTTAATCCAGCCGTGGCGGCATTGCTAATGCATAGGACAAGCACCGCACACAGCGTAACAGTCAAAAGCATTTTTTTCATTTCTTTCTCCTTTTCGTTTTCTTCAATCCTTTGGTTAGCAGCTATCCTTAACGTCACGAAAGTCTGACAACAATTTCATGAACTTTCAACTCGAAGGGCCTTGCGCACTGGCCCTCCCATTGTAGAATAAGTAAGGCCGCCAATCAGGTAAGATTGCATATACCCTACACTCAGTGGCAGAAACAAATGCGGGTTAAAAGCAAACGACATGCTCGACTCATGGAGCTAAGCAATTGGTTGCCATAACACCATTTCCATATCTCCTGCCAGATTGACTCACTGTATTTCTCTCTTGTCCCTTACCTAATACTCCTTAGGTAGTTGCCCAGGAACTATGGATACTTAATACATCATGAAGTCAAAATGTACGGAATTCAGCCAACTTCACTTATCTATTTATACCATATTGCCTATATTGAAGTCAAGAAAATATTTAAAATTGCCGAAACGCACATCCATTTTGTCAGAAGATCCTTAAAATTATGCCATGAAGAAGCATTTTCCGGTCAATTTCCGAGCTTTTTCCAAGAAAAACTAAGCAGGATTGAGGCTTTGTAGGAATGTGCCAAATAGGAATGGCCCTGCTAACAGGAGCAAGCAGGACTGGAGGGCCCAAGGGCTAAAAGGGCTGCAAGCGTCAAACTCGCAGCCCTTTTAATCTTTGACTGGTATATGTTTTACAACGTTCTGCGACGACGCAGCCAGTTAACAAGACCCAATCCAATACTGCCCAATAACACAGCGCCGGGGGCAGGAATAGGATTTATGGTCAAATTATCTATTGCAAACCGGCTGGCAGCCTGCTCGTTGAAACCAATAACTGCTCGACGAATCCGTGTCCCGCTATAAGTGAACTGGCCTTCCGACCAAAGCACCAGCGGAGACGTATTCCCTGTGAAAGTGCCGATAAGTGCATAAGATGAGTCGTAAAGTTTAACCACGTACGCCGATGTCGCGTCATAGTAGGAGTTTAATGCTACGCCGAATTCGAGCTGATCAGTGGGCGTCGAGAAATCGAGGGTAAGAATACCTGCTGTAGTACCCTCCATTGACGGATCCTGCAGATAGGTAAGCGTTCCCGGCCCGATCCCGTTGTAGATAGCATCGGTCGAGGGGCTCCCGCCAACCTTGAAACCAAACGTTATCCCCATGTAGCTTAAACCGTCAATGGGTTGCGTAGGCAGTTCATCGAACGTCAATGTGAAAGCGGCATTTGCTGCTCCTGTCGACATCAGTACCAATAAAATGCAAATTGTTACGAGCTTCTTCATTATCATTACCCTCCTCAAAATTAAGTTTAATATTCGAATATAAATATTCCGGGACAGGCCTTTGTGCCATATTCGGCGGCCCTCCAGTTAAAAAAGGATACAAACCAGGCAAGTCACCGTCGTATTGAACAGTAAGAGAAATATATGAAAGATTCCCCCCTGCCCCCAGATCCATCCGCCCCGCCTGTCCCTCACCAACTTATGTAAAGTATTTTACCATATTCACATACTCTCGTCAAGAGAAATGTTCTCGAATGTGTCAGATTTCGCGTCTCTGGCGTGAATGCGAAAGATGTATAGACTATCCTTATTTGAACTTAGAGGCGGAGTTCCGAAAATAAGCGGCAAAATGATTCTCAATAAGCGATCTGCTGTTAATCCCCGGTAAACTATTGCAGCAGCGCTCGAACTGAGGTATCCTTATATAGATTCGGCAATTAATGATATTATTAAGACGGCCGGACAATTTTAAGGAGCAATTAGACATGAATTTGTCCGATTATTTCGAAAATGTGCAGGGACTCGGCATCCTGGCTACGGCCGATTCGGATGGGATGGTCGATCTTGCCGTTTACGCCAAACCGCACGTAATCGATGAAACCACCATCGCGTTTGTCATGCGCGAGCGTCTGACCCACCAAAACCTTAAATCCAATCCGCACGCTGCTTACATGTTCGTCGAGAAGGGCGAAGGATATGCCGGCAAAAGGTTGTATCTGACCAAGATCCGGGAGGAAACCAACACATCGGTAGTGGAAATGTTCAGAAAGAAACAGCCGGAGATTTGTGCTTCTTACGATGATTCGAATAAGTATCTCGTGCATTTCCAGATAGACGATATTCGGCCCCTTGTGGGTGACATAACATAAAACCCGGCGGCGTTTAATCTTGCCGCGATGAATTCCTGAACGATTTCCTTGCTGGAGACTGGATATTTGATGGATCATATTATATCATAGCCAAACCAAAACTCCTGGCTCCGTACTCAGGTGCAAGATCGAAATTTTTATCGAAGAAAGGATTATGAAAATGAAAACCAGGCAGAGAATCATATTGCCTATCCTTCTTGTTAATCTGTTATTTGCCGCGTTTGCCTTCGGTCAGAGCAGACGCGAGATTAATTTCCCCGATATCATGGGTTACAAAACGCTAAAGTGCGACCTGCATATGCACACAGTTTTTTCCGACGGCTTGGTGTGGCCCCCGGTACGAGTCGACGAAGCCTGGAGGGAAGGGCTCGATGTAATTTCAATAACCGATCATATAGAGTACCAGCCCCATAAGAAGGATATTCCGACCAATCACAACCGTCCCTATCACATTGCCCTCTCACAAGCGCGAGAGAAAAACATCTTGCTGATTAAGGGCACAGAAATAACACGGGAAACGCCGCCCGGGCATTTCAACGCTATCTTCCTCCATGATGTAAACTCATTGGACACTGAAGATCTTTTCGATGTCATGAAGGCAGCCGCCAAACAGAACGCCTTTATTTTCTGGAACCATCCCGGCTGGAAACCCGAACACAAGGGATGGTTCGACACTCACACCACACTTTATGAGAACAAATGGATGCACGGGATCGAGGTCGTCAACGGCGATTCATATTATCCCGAAGCTCATCAATGGTGCCTCGAAAAGAATCTGACCATGATGTCAAACTCCGACATCCATCAACCGGCAACCCTGCTCGAAACGTCTCCCGGCAACCACAGGTCGATGACCCTGGTGTTCGCCCGTCAAAGAAGTATTGATGCCGTCAAAGAAGCCCTCGTCGAAGGAAGGACTACAGTCTGGTTCAATGACCAACTGATCGGCAGGAAAAAATATCTCGATGCAATTTTCAAAGAGTCCGTTGCAATCGGCAAGCCGTACAATAAATACAGAGATACAATCTGGGTCGAGATTAAAAATAACTCGGACATCGATATCGATTTAGAAAGAGCCGGAACGCAGGGACCGGGCAAACTGACGCTGGCGGCGAATGCCACAACGATCCTGAGGACCGGAATCGGCGCCAAAGCCGACGAAGCACCGGCACAAATCGAATTGTCTTATACCGCCCGCAATTTTCTAATTGCCCCGGACAAGGGCCTGCCCGTGACATTGACCATCCGTCTAAAGTAGGTCAGGGTAATAATTCTTCGCCGCACCAGTATCGAGAAGTGTTTTTGTCCTTATGCAGCCAATCGGCGTGGCCGTCGAAGAAAAGATTGTTACAGCCGTCGCCACGATGCCGCGAACGGGCGACACGCCGGTGCAGGTTGCCGACTCCCGTAGTTCCGTCCGAGGAGGGCAAATGCGTGTCCGACCAGACGTCCAGAATGTTCCAATCGTCAAAAATATTCAGTTCATATTCGTCCCGGATTACCGGCCGCCATTCCCCCGCTTCGTTGTCGGCCATATAAATCCGCAAAGCCGGCGACTTGATCTCGGTGAGCTTGCTCGGTGTATCCTGCTGGTTTCCCTGCTCCCCATTCGTTAAGCCCGGATCATCCATATCCCATGCGTTAACGACATAATCGATGGTCTGCTCGGCGTTGCTGACGCCGTTTAGTCCTACTCCGTCGCGTGGAAAGGATGGACACTGATAAACGTCAACTTCCCGGTAATTTGTGATTCCTTTAAAGTCATTGCCTAAGTACGGGATGAACTCCAGGATCCATTTGACCTTATCATCCAATGCCCGAGGGATGAAATCATCGTTTTCAAGAGCGTAAGAAGTCATGGCAATGCCGATCTGCTTTAGGCTGCTCAGGCAGTAAACGGTCCTGGCCTGCTTCCTAACCCGCTGCAGGGCCGGCATCAAAATACCCATCAGGAGCGCAATAATGGCGATTACTACCAGCAATTCGATCAATGTAAACCCTCGTCGTCTGTGCACTACTACACCCCATCTATCCATAATTAATTGCATAAATGACATTCACCTGTACTGATTATACACTTTTCTTGATAATAATCAATGCAAAAGACAGCAACATAAAAGTTGACAATGCACAACAAACTGGGGAATTTCGCCCCACCCACCTTGTTAAGCCGTCTCGAAATTGGCTTTGATTGGCATTTCCTATTGACAGCAGAGCCCGCGGAGAACGCAGAGGAAACAGAGTCTGTAATTTCATAGTCTGTAGCCAGTTACACCTACATGAGTCTTTACACATCAAAAACCTCCGTGCACTCAGCGTTCTCGGCGGTAAAACAACCGAATTGGCTTTGTTTTTTCGCCGTCTCGGACCATCAAAATCTCCATAAACCATTATCAATATTAACTTAACGCCAATTTACCCATTTTAAAATTGGGTTTGTTTTTTCAAATCGGGTTTTCAACCCCCAGATAAATCTGGGGGCTAAACGAGATTGGCTTTGTTTGGCTTTGTTTGGCTTTGAATTGGCTTTGTTTTTTCGCCGACCCAAAGCATGAAATTCTTCATAATACCCTTTCTTGTATATACTTAAGCTCATTTTGACCATTCGTAAATTGGGTTTGTTTTTTCAAATTAACCACGAATAACCACGAATAAACACCAGATTTACTCTTATTTTTGCCTCATTTTGCAACTTAGCAGCGCAGGGGTGCGGGCTAAACTGTATTCTGACCCATTAATTCTCAATTCTAAACTCACCATCCTGTTATCCTGTCTACTGTATTCTATTTGTTCTACATTATACGAACCGTCATGCAAAAGGGCGGGCTAATTCCAAATAAATCTCCGATACACGGCGTCCTCACCGCATATTGCTTAGTGAGTATTGCGTATTGCGTTCAGTGGATAATCATTTTAATTAACCGCAGATAAAAGCTGATGGACGCTGATAAATACTATCATAAGAAAAAGATAAAAATCTGTGTAAATCCTGTCCAAAAAGTATTTTCCACTTTTCTTTCTTGCTCGACAGCGAGACGGCATCTATAATTGAGCATAGAGGATATGACAGCTTTGAAGCGGCAACGTCGTAGTTTGTGCTTTCTTGCTTTCTACAGTCAAGAAGCTTGGGATGTTATACGGAAACCATATAGATTTTAATCGGTGACTGTCTCTGGTTTCCCTATTATGGTCAAACAATTACAATTGAGAGAAAGGAGCGTTAAAAATGAAGAATATCTGGTTGCTACTGACGACTTGGTTTTTGCTGATCTCGGGCGGATTGTTCCTTCAGGGATGTCAATCTAGGCAAACGACCATAGTCCAATTGGTCGAACCCACACCGGTCGCTACAGAAGAGGGTGTGAAGCTTGAAACTCGTCCTGGGAAGACTCTTGCCTATTTGGAAATAATCGAAAGCTCTCCTAATGTCAAGAGTGTCACGCGTCTAACCGAAAATGAAGATAAATACTTGGTTATCGGCCCTCCAATTTTATCTCCAGTTGAAGACCTGATGATTTACTGGGAAATGCCGGTCAAGATCACAGTGGATACTTATGGTAGTACAAGGTTGAGTAGATATAGTAATATTTACAAACAGAACATCGGTTCGCTGGCAAAAACAAAGATGACCTCTGGAAACAGAACTGATTCCTTTCCAGCTTTTTCCCCCGATGGCACTGAAATAATATTTAGTTCCAATCGGACCGGGCCTAATCCTACCTTATGGCGAGTCGCTCTAACCGGAGGAGGTGGAATCATCAAGATCACGAATACATTGGCAGAAGATTATAGCCCGTGTGTTTCCCATGATAAAGCTTCCATTGTGTATACTTCTAATCCTCTCGATGCGGATGAACCCCAGATATGGAAGATAGGCTATAATGGACTTTTGCCAACGCAGTTACGAGTTGGAAGAACGCCGCATTTTTCGCCGGACGGTACAAAGATACTCTTTATTCGTGTGGATAAAGACAGTCAAAAAGACCAGTTATGGTCTATGCGGATAGATGGTTCCGAGGAAACACAATTGTCAAGCAACACTGACTTCAATATTGAGGATGCCAGATGGTCGCCCGATGGACAAAAAATAGTCTACGCATCAAGCGAGGGAGTCGATTCTCGAGGAAGGCAGAATTTTGACATTTGGATTATGGATGCTGATGGCACTACAAGAACTCAACTAACCACTAATGGCTCACGCGATGATAGTCCCTGTTGGGATCGGAATGGCAAGTTCATATATTTTCGCTCGAACAGAGGGGGAGCTTGGAACATCTGGCGGTTTGAACCCGTGGTGCCCTAAACAGCGGAAGTCTTAAACAGAATTTGTCTATGCCAAATGCAGCGAAGAGATTCAGTCAGACTATAACGTATCTCCTAACATCGCACGATCGGATAAGATAGTGACGAAGAAAGGGCAGTGCGTGAGGGAATACTAGGGACAAGGGACAGTCACGAATGGCGGTTCGTTAAGGGATTGTTGAGTAGAAAACTCCCGCATCGACAAGAGGGGGTAATAATAGGGACGTATACTATTTTCAGGCTTCTTTGATGAGCAGTAGGTCAACCGAAAAGTAGAAATAGGCCCAAGGTTCAAAGAAGAAAAATCAGGCTGGAGTTGTAAATAATCAAAAGTAAAAGAACTGAATAATGTAATATAAATAAACGTTCCTATTAAACTGAGCATATTATTGGAGAAACGAAGAATGAAACATATAGCTTCAATTATTGCATGCTTAAGCATAGTATTAATAAGTGTTGGCTGCCAAGAGACACATCAAGTCAATAGAAGCGCGTCAGCAGTGCAAGCAGAAAAAGATTTCGAAAAAACACTTCAAGATGCAATTACTGCGTCAGAACGGTTTCTCACACCTTACCGCACTAACGGTCTTGTGATATTTAAAATAAAGCCTAAGGGAGCTGCCATATATATCAATGATGGCGAAATAGGCTTCAACGTATCTCGTCTTCTCATTCCGGCAGGTACATATCATATGAGAGCAGTTTGGCCCAACGGGAGTAGTGTTGAGAAAAAGGTATTCGTACTTCCAGCTCTCCAAGAACCCCCTTCATATAACTGGAAATTTGAACGAAGTGCTTGGAAGGGTAAGTCAAGTATTGATTTCAATGCCCCATTACATAAAACAGAAATAGTTCTAAATAAACCGGAATAGCATTGTACGGAAACAGGTCCTAACAAATCAATCCTGAATTAAAGTAGTACAGCACCTTTTTCAATGAGTTGTGCTTGATAATGAGAGGTTTTGAAAGAGGATAGCGGTTGGCCTGAATTACTGCGAAGCTTTGGGACGCTGTCATTGGCTGGAGTCTTGTGTTTTGTCACTTTTACCTTTGCCCTCCTTTGACTTCACTCTCCTGTGACGGGGTTAGGACATGTTGCGTATGTTGTATGTTGTGATTCGACCCGGCACCACAAGGGTGTGGGCTAAACTGTTTGCAATCCGCGACTACAGGAGTCGCGGCTAATCATCAATTCACCAATTCGCTAATCAACTCAGCCGGTCGTTCCATATCATCGTGGTAGTGAGTCGGGGAAAGGGCTGTTTTGGGGGATATGGCCGGTCAGGAATAATACTGGCGAAGAATAGTCAAAAAGAGTTGTACTTGTCAGCGAAAGTTGCTATCTTAATAGAAGAAAAGATCAGCCGTTAAGCCAGGTCCTTTTAACGGTAAGAATGTCTATTAGAAGCAAAAGTAAGGAAATCTATATGAATATCTATGCAGGAAATCTGTCCCCCGAGACAACGGAAGACGATTTGCGTAAGGCTTTTGAAGCTTTTGGCCAGGTCGTATCCGTCAAGTTATTAAGAAACAGGGCTACGGGCGAATCAAACGGAATTGGGTTTGTGGGAATGCCGGTTGCAGATGAAGCCCAAACCGCAATCAGCGAACTGAATGGCAAAAATTTGCAGGGAAACACCATTAAGGTTGAAGAGGGTAAGAGGATAATAAGCCATCGCAGTGACCAAGGCGTAAAAGAAGGTTTCGGCGGCGACCGTGGTGACCGTGGCGACCGTGGCGACCGTGGCGACAGAGACAGACGTGATAGTTCCGAGCGAGGTGGCCGTGGCGACAGAGACAGACGTGATAGTTCCGACCGTGGCGGTCGTGGCGGACGTCGCTACTAACAACTAACGGTCAGTCTTACCCAAGAATTCCCTATACGGGGAATTAAAGGTGTTCGGTACAGTTTTCGATGAGTTATGCTCGATAATGAGAAGGTTTTGATAGCCTGGAGGATGGGCAGAACTTGCTCGTGCTGCGGGATAAAATGCTCTTGCGTGTTGATTTGAAAGAAAACCCGCCGAGTGAATCGGCGGGCTAAATATTTTTTAGATTGCTGTGCATCGAATATACCGCGAGATACAAGTCACGAATCACGCTGCGGAGCTTTGGGATGGCGAGAACGGCTGGAATTGAGTATAGTATCTTCGGAATTAAGGAGCGCTTTAGTGAAGTGTAGATGGAAAATCGCAGTTAAGGCTTTGCCGGTAATACTATTGTTTGCTTTTATTATTAATAGTGCCGGGGCGGCTGATCCAAATAATGTTCCAGCCCGGCAGGATCGAACCAAACTTAAGGTTACGATAGATCCACGTGTAGAGCTGATGGGCGTTATATTTAACCTTGCGGGTAATCCGGAGTATAACAAGTGCAAGTCGAAGCCATATATGAAAAACCTTACCGAGCACTTCGCCGGGCATCGCGATCATCCGGCAGTGAAAATAGCAAAAAAACTGCGTGAGACTCGCGGAGTCAGCTATGATGCGGTGATGGGCATGGCTGTGCACATCGAGGATATTAATAGCTGTGGCGAGATAGTACCTTTTGAGCCGAGGCCGGAGACGCTTGACGGCAGATGGCGGATCGATGAGGCCCGTGAATTTCTTGGCAATTGCCGTGACTTTGTGAAAGAGACTGATTTCAAGGCGTTCCTCGCGAAGAACCAATCGCAATATGATACGGCTGTGGCAAGGCTTCAGCAACTTATTGATACGAAGGCGAACCTGGCCTGGTTTGATGAGTTTTTCGGGTCGAGAGATGATGTGGACTTCAACCTTGTAATATCGATACTTAACGGGCCGGGCAGTTACGGCTGCCGGGTGAGGCTCGAAGGGCGAACGAAAATATACAGCGTGCTCGGCGCATGGCGGATCGACTGGCTCGGCTGGGGCAATCCCACGTTCAGCCCTAATGTTGTAGGTACGGTGGTGCACGAGTTTGGCCATTCCTATTGCAATCCGCTCGTTGAAAAAAATATGAAAGACTTCACGTCTTTTGGCGAGAAATATTTTCCGCGAGTCGAAAAACAGATGAAAGGCCAGGCGTATGGAAGTTGGCAGACCATGATGCGAGAGTCGCTGGTAAGGGCGTGTGAAGTGCGTTACGCGATGGCTAACGACGGCGGAGAAAAGGCAGAGCGGATTGCGAGTTATCAAATCGGTCGCGGATTCCACTGGATGAAAGAGCTTTCAGAATTGCTCGGCCAATATGAAAAGCAGCGGGACAAGTATCAAACGCTCGATGCTTTTATGCCGAAGATCGTCGAGTTGTTCCAGAATTATGACGGTCCGCCGGAAAAATAAGAAACAGAAATCCGCCGAGGAGCTCTTTGAATTTTTCCGGATGATAACCCGTCTCAGATTCCGGTGCTTCCACTTCAGGAGCCACGAATTTTGATGAGAATACTGTACAACACCGGAGTCGCAACGAGAGAGAGGAGCACCGATATACAGACTGCGCCGATCACGGCAATTGCCAGGGGCCTGAGCATGTCGGCGCCGGAGCCGACGCCGTAAGCCAACGGCAACATCCCCAGTGCCGTTGTGCCGGAAGTCATCAATACTGGCCGCAGTCGCCGCTGCCCGGCCCGAACCAGGGCGTCCTCCATTTTCAGGCCGGAGCTGTGTAGTTCTCCCGCGAAGTCAAGCATGAGAATGCCGTTCTTCGCCACAATGCCGACGCCGATAATTGCTCCCAAAAGCGAGACGACATTGAGCGAAGTGCCGCTAATATACAAAGCCATGACGGCGCCGAACATCGCCAGGACAGCGCCAAATACGATTGCCACCGGCCCGGCAAAAGTCCGGAATTCCGTCAGTAGTACCGTAAAAACCAGAACGATGGCCAGGGCAAGAACCACCAGCAGATGGCTGAAGGATTCCTGCTGCTGCTGGTAGAGCCCCCCGAACTCAAGAGCCTCCGGAGGAATAGATCTATCCTGAGCCAGGCGGTTGCGAATTTCCGCCATTGCGCTGCCGAGATCGCGGCCTTCCAGGCGGGCCGTGATGGCAACGACCTGTCGCATATCTTCCCTTCGAAGCTCAAGCTGCCCCGGTTCTTCGACAACATCCACCACCTGCGATAGTTTGACCAGGGCTCCATTCGGACAACGCAAAGGCAAGTTTTGCAGGCTCGCAACCCGGTCGATATCGCATGGGTCCGCGACGACGCGGATATCGATGAGGCGGTCGCCCTCTAAAACCGACGAAGCGGTCTGGCCGAACATGGCCGTCTGGACAGCCGAAGCCACATCATCGGCAGTCAAACCAAACCGCTGCGCGTTTAAGCCTCGGAGCCGAAAACTCAGAGACGGGCCCGTAATCATCAAACCGTCAAAGGTATCCACTACTCCCCTGACCTTTTGGATAGTCTGCTCGATCTGCGGGGACTTTTTCTTGAGTAACTCTATGTCGGTCGAGAACAGCTTCACCTCAATGGGCTCGGGTGCCCACATGAGATCGCCGATCAGGTCGGAGAGGATGCCGGGGAACTCCCATTGAAGGCTGGGGACTGCGGCATTAAACCTGTGCCGAAGCTCGGAAATCACTTCGTCGGTCTTCCTCTTACGGCCGGGTTTGAGTTTGACCAGGAAGTCTCCAGTGTGAGGTTCGGCAATAGCCAGAGCCAGGCGTGCACCGGTGCGCCTGGAGTAGCTCTCAAGCTCGGGAATAGTATGCAATATCTGCTCGGCCTGCTTTAGTTGACGATCGGTTTCAGCCAGGCTCGTTCCCGGTCTCGCCACATAGTCAATAACAAAGCCGCCCTCATCCATCGCCGGCAGAAACTCACTTTCGAGCCGGGTATAGATGTTTATACCCGCAAGCAGGATAAGTACGCAAAACACCAGCGTGATCCAGTTGTGATGCAGTGCTATCCGAACCGTATGTCCGTAAATCGATATAAGCCAGCGCAGCACGATTCCGCCTTGCTTGTCTTGTGGTTTTGCCCGCTTGCTGTGACTGCCCCCGATGAACCATGCCGCCATGGATGGTGTAAACGTCACTGCCAGTACCAGCGAGATGAGCAGCGCGACAACCATTGTCATCGCCAAAGCTCGAAAGAACACACCCACGAGGCCGTCCAGGAATGCCAAGGGTATGAATACGACTACGGGTGTGAAGGTCGAACCCAAAAGCGGCCTGATGATTTCTCCTATGCCCTCTCTCACCGCCGGCACACGGGGGACGCCACTGGCAATCTTGGCGTATATCACCTCCACAACCACTATGGCATCGTCGATAATCACGCCGATAGCCGCCGCGATTCCGCCCAGAGTCATCAGATTGTAGGTCAGTCCCAGAACCTTGGCTATGATCAACGTAATCAGAACCGTTGCCGGAATTACCAGCGTCGCCACAAAAGTTGTTCCCCAGTCTTTGAGAAAGAGATACAGCACCATAACGGACAGGAACAACCCGAAAATGATCGCTTCCCAAACGCTCTTGACGGATTCACGTACTATCAACGACTGGTCATAGAAGAATGCCAGCTTCAGGTCGGGCGGCAACTGCTTTTTTAGTTGCTCCAGTTCCAGCTTCAGCTCCCGGGCGATGTCGAGCGTGCTTCCGTCGGGCTGACTGCGAATATTCAACAGCACTGCTTCTTTACCATCCGCGGTAACGACATTGAAGACGGGCTCGGGTCCACGCTCGACTCGGGCAAAGTCCCTGATACAAATCGGATGACCCTTGTCAACCTTGACAATAAGGGCCTCAATATCTTCCGGGCCGTGCACGCGACCATCGACCACGGTAAGGTAAAGCGTGTGGTTTTCCTCATGCATACCGGCCGGAGCTATAAGATTCCTTTTTATCAGTGCCTCGGTTACGTCGGAAAAACTCAGCCCGGCGGCCTCCAATCGCAGCGTATCGACGATCACGTGGTATTCCGGTGTACGTCCCCCGACGAGATCCACCCTGCCTACTCCCGGGATTCGCAGAAAGCGAGGTTTTATCGTATAACGGGCTATCTCCCAGAGATGAGTTGTGTCGCGCGTTTCGCTGGTAAGACTTACACCAATAATTGGGAACGCCGAAAAGGTCAAGCGGAAAACGTTCGTTGTCGCCGTCGCCGGCAAGGTGCTGCTAATCTGAGAAAGGCGGCTGAGCACGTACAATTCCGACTGGATCATGTCCACCTTCCAATTGAAAAAGACACTGACTTCCGCGGAACCCCGCCCGGTCGCGTCACGGATCGTCACCACGCCTGGAATATCCTTCATGGCCTCTTCGATAGGACGGGTAATGGTCGCCATCATCTCATCGCCCGGCATAACACCATTGTCCACCAGAATAACAACTCTTGGAAAGTCGGTTTGTGGGAACACCGAGGAAGGAATCTTCATCGCAGAATAAACACCACCCAGGCACAAGGCGAATACAACAAAAGCAATAGCTATGGCGTGATGGGTGGAGAATCGTCCCAACGCCGACGCTCGAACCTCCAAATGGCTCTGTCCCGGAGTCTCCTCAGTATTTGAAAGATTAATATCTGGCATTGAAACCTTTCTTTTGGCCTCTCTTATTCGTTCACTACCCTGACCTTGGTTTCAGGGGGCAGGCCATACGCGCCTACCGTCACTACCTGCATGCCCTCATGAATTCCCTCTCCCTGCACCTCCAC
>Ga0114918_10003541_pt1 | contig 13748 bp, 17 predicted proteins | sample LantaG_FD_87015 | JGI IMG/M metagenome (GOLD analysis project Ga0114918, IMG submission 87015) | Deep subsurface microbial communities from Baltic Sea to uncover new lineages of life (NeLLi) - Landsort_02402 metaG | ecosystem: Environmental > Aquatic > Marine > Oceanic > Sediment | place...
CTTTGAAATTAGGATGAAACATTTTCCCCTCCCCAAAAATGGCTTCCGTAAACTATACAAGGGTGACAATTCGGAGTCAAATTGACCACTGCTTTGTAATTGGAAATTACCTGTTATTCCGGATTCATCTTGTATTGGAAGAGACTTCCAGTGGATAAAATTGCCATTCCGTACTATAATTACCAGGCTACACGTGCTCTCCTGATTGGTGATTGGGCGAAATTGATTTCTGTGCGTGGTGCAGCTTTTGTGGGGAGCTAAATTCAGAGTAAGTGCAGTTAATAATCGTTTAAGGAGATCGAAATGCGTTGTGGATGTATTGCTGTAGGTGAAGTACAGTGCGATAAGTGTCACAGGTTCCTGGAAAGTGGTGAGCGATATTTGTTTAATTATGATGAACAGGAAAATACCCAACGTTTGTGCACTGATTGCTGTTTGAAATGTGGCTACTTCTCTTATGAGACAGAAAAGGGGAAACAGGTAGCTACATTCTTATCTCAGGATTAGGCAAGTTGGAGTGAATTTCTTGCCTGGTGTATTCTGTGAGTGAACGTATCTTTATAGGTGTTGCCTGGCCTTATGCCAATGGCCCTTTGCATTTGGGGCATATTGCTGGTGCGTATCTGCCAGCGGATATTTTTGCTCGTTATCATCGTCTCAAAGGCGATGATGTGTTAATGGTTTCAGGCAGTGACCAGCATGGAACACCAATTACAATTCGGGCTGAGCAAGAATCTACCTCGCCCCGGGAAATAGCGTCTAAATATCATCGGCAATTTGTCGATTGCTGGCAGAAACTGGGCATTTCCTTCGATTTATTTACCACTACCGACACTGCAAATCATGCTCAGGTTACTCATGACATATTTCTCACTTTACTCAATAAGGGTTATATTTATAAGGACAAAATGCTTGAGGCTTACTGCCCTGGCTGTCGGCGCTTTCTCCCTGATCGTTACCTTGAAGGAACGTGCCCTTATTGTGGTTTTCTTAAAGCGCGAGGCGATCAATGTGACGAATGCGGCAAACCATTAGAACCTTCAACCCTTGGGGATGTGCATTGTTATCTCTGTTCCACTCCGGCGCAATTTGAAATGAAAGAGCATTTTTTCTTGCGCCTCAGTGCTTTTCAGCATAACCTGGAAGCGTGGATGAAAGAGCAATCTCACTGGCGGCGCCATGTCCTGAGTGGCACATGGAAATTTTTAAATGAGGGACTAAGGGATAGAGCTATAACTCGTGATATAAATTGGGGAGTGACTGTACCGCAGCCGGATTTTGAAAAGAAACGCATTTACGTATGGTTTGAAGCTGTAATAGGTTACTTATCAGCAAGCAAGGAGTGGGCAAAATTACGCGGCGACGATACGGCATGGCGAGCGTTTTGGGAGGGTGAAGCCAGGGGTTTTTACTTTATTGGCAAAGACAACGTTTTTTTTCATACTCTTGTTTGGCCAGCAATGCTTATGGGCTATGGTGATTTAAACCTCCCTTATAATGTTCCAGCCAATGAATTCTTGACCATCGAAGGAAGAAAACTTTCTACGAGCCGTAATTGGGCTATTTGGCTGCCTGATTACCTGGAACGATATGACCCGGACCCGTTGAGGTATGCTTTATCAGCAGGTATGCCCGAAACGAGCGACAGCAATTTTTCCTGGGATAAATTCGTTCGTCGTAATAACGATGAACTGGTGGCTATTTACGGTAACTTAGCTCATCGTGTCCTTACCTTTACGTATCGTAATTTTGCTGGGGTAGTACCTTCGCCAGGTGAACTTGATGAACAAAGCCAGACGTTGCTTCGTGAGGCTGAAGCTACCTTGAATGAAGTCGATAAAGAGCTGCACCGCTGCAATTTCAGAGAGGCGCTTAAGTGTGCTATGTCACTGGCTCGAAAAGCCAACCGCTATCTCGATGTCCAGTCTCCATGGAAAATGATCAAAGAAAACCCGGATGCTGCAGCCATGTCTACTTATACCGTTTTATCGGTGTTGTCAGCTCTAAAAACTGTGCTCTACCCTTTTCTCCCCTTCAGTTCGGAGAAACTTCATGTCCTTCTTGGTTTTACAGGGAGCGTGCAAGAAACTGGATGGAAGATTGAATCACTGCCGCCCGGACAGAAGATTCTTCAGCCACAGCCATTGTTTGTTAAGCTGGATGATAGCATCATTGAACAGGAAACTAATAGAATCGGCAACGTATCTTATTGACGGCTCTGTGAAGGTTAGATGCTTGGTGTGATTACCCACTGTTATTTTATGTAGCTGGAAGCTGTCTGTGGTGTTAGCCCCTCAAATAGCTTGTTAAGAGCATCGCCTTCCAGTGTTTCATGGGTTATTAGTTGCTCGGCAACTTCTTTTAATTTTGCTTTGTTCTTGGTGAGAATTCGCCTGGCAACAGTATAGGCTTGTTGTATAATGTTGTGTACTTCTTCATCTATCTCTTGGGCGATTTTGTCGCTGTAGTCTCTCTGTTCGCTGATTTCGCGTCCCAGGAAAACAAGTTCCTGTCTTCGTCCAAAAGTTCGTGGTCCTAACTTGGAGCTCATTCCATATTCAGTAACCATTTTTCTGGCTAGTTTGGTTGCCTGAGATAAATCGTTCTGTGCTCCTGTTGTTATTTCCTTGAATTTGATTTCCTCAGCAACGCGTCCGCCCATGCTTATTGCTAATTGGTCCTCGAATTGGGAACGAGACCACAGGTAGCGGTCCTCAGTGGGCAATAGACGTGTCCATCCTCCTATAGCTCCCCGAGAGATGATGGAGATTTTGTGTACAGGGTCGGCGTTGAGCAGCATTTTGGCTGTTAATGCATGTCCGCTTTCATGATAGGCTGTGATTTCTTTTTCCTTGAGGCTTATTCTTCGGCTCTTCCTTTCTGGCCCAGCAAGCACGCGGTCTATAGATGCCTCAAGTTCCTCCATCTGGATATCCTTCTTGTCGTGCCTGGCAGCCAGAATGGCTGCTTCGTTAAGTAGATTAGCCAGGTCGGCTCCACTGAAGCCCGGCGTTTCTTTGCCTATTGTTTCCAGGTTGACTTCTTCAGCCAGGGGCTTATTTTTTGCATGTATCTCAAGAATGGCCGTGCGGCCCTTGATGTCAGGTAAATCGACAATGATATGGCGGTCAAAGCGTCCAGGGCGTAGCAAAGCTGGGTCAAGAACATCTGGGCGGTTAGTGGCAGCGACGATTATGATATTGGTATTGGTGTCGAACCCATCCATCTCGGACAGAATTTGATTTAAAGTTTGCTCCCTTTCATCATGTCCTCCGCCTAAACCTGCGCCGCGGTGTCGTCCTACAGCGTCAATTTCGTCCATAAAAATGATGCAGGGAGCATTATGTTTAGCTCGCTCAAAAAGGTCTCTTACCCTGGCAGCGCCGACGCCGACAAACATCTCCACGAATTCGCTTCCACTGATGGAGTAGAAAGGCACATTAGCTTCTCCTGCTATGGCTTTGGCCAGCAAAGTTTTACCTGTTCCTGGTGGCCCTATCAGGAGCACACCTCTTGGTATCCGACCTCCTAAGGCATGGAATTTCTCAGGCGATTTGAGGAATTCTACTACTTCCTGGACTTCTTCTTTTGCTTCCTCTATCCCAGCCACATTGTCAAAGGTTACATCGGATTTGTTTTCGGTGTTTAATCGTGCGCGGCTTCTACCGAAATTTAAAGCTTGCGTGCCAGCTCCACGGGCTGAGCGGAATAGAAAATAGAATAACGCTCCAAACAACACAAGTGGTAAGACAAATTGTAAAGCTAGCATTCCCCAGTTGCTGCCACTGGGTTTGACATTTATTTCCACCGTGTTGAGGGCTATGCCTTCCTCTTGCAACAATTCCCGTAAGTCAGTGTAGCTGCCACCGAAACCTGATTTAAAAATTTCCTTGCTATCTCGATAGCCCAAAATGTTCCCATCATTCAGGGAGATAGCATCGATTCTTCCCTCTCTGACTATTTTTACAAACTCATCAGTCGTCACAGTTTGAGAAGCGTCATTGTACTGTACAAGAACTAATATTAAGCTTAACATAGCTAACAGAAGTAGCAAGTAAACAATACTGTTAGGTAACCGTTTCATTTTCATATTCGTTTCGCTCACATTATAGCAAAGGTGCCCTGAATGGGGAAATCACAAACTGCATGATAATCGTTAATGAATTATGAGAGACTGTTTGTGGTAGGTCAATTATAAAGGTGGTATAATAAAAACAACAGGTAAAAAGGGGGGTTAATTTCTTCTGGAAACGGAAAAGATAGCGCGTTTAGTTACAAAGATTGCTTCTGAAAAGCAAGCAGTTGATATTGTAATGCTGGATGTAGGGGAGGTGTGTTCATTTGCAGACTGTTTTGTTATTTGTAGTGGAGATACCAATCGCCACATTGAGGCTGTGCAGCAGGCTATCGTTAGTGAAATGAAAAAGAATGGCGTGGCGTCACACCATAATGAGGGTACTCCGGATTCAGGTTGGATGCTTGTTGATTTTGGCTCAGTAGTTGTTCATATATTCACATCGGCAAAGCGGGATTACTATCAGATGGAAGACCTCTGGTGTAAAGGGATTCCTGTGCTCAGAATCCAGTAAAGGAAATTTTAGCCAATCCATTTATCGACATCTTTGTGATAATCGAGAATTTCCTCTGCTGAGAAAAAGATGTCTATTTCCTTAGCAGCATTCTCTACTGAGTCGGAGCCGTGAATTAAATTATGCTCGATGTCGAGGCCGAAGCTTCCTCTGATAGTGCCGGCGTTAGCTTTAGCAGGGTCAGTTTCGCCCATTGCCCGCCTTATTACTGCCACTGCGTTTTTGCCCTGGAAAACTATAGCGATTATGGGACCTGAGGTAATGAAATCCACTAGCCTGTCAAAAAAAGCTTTACCTTTATGGATAGCATAGTGGCGATGAGCCAGTGCTTTATCCATTTGCAGCATTTTCATAGCTGCAATTTTTAGCCCTTTCTTTTCAAGGCGAGCGATTATTTCCCCTGCTAGTTCCCTTTGTATAGCATCGGGCTTGATGAGTACCAGGCTTTTTTCCATTTTTCCTCCAGACTATACCCTTTGCAACAGGGTAATTAAATCTATATCTTCTAAGGAGATGGCTATTCTATCAGCTTTTCTAAGGTTTTCTTCAGGGTAGGTGTTAGTTATGGCAAGACATCTCATGCCGGCAGCTTTAGCTGCTTCAATACCGAAGGGGGAATCTTCAATTACGATACAGTCTTCAGGTTGAGCTCCCAGTTTTTCCGCCGCTAGAAGATATACCTGTGGGTCTGGCTTGTTTTTAGCCGTTTCCTGACCGGAAACGATACAATCGAAATACTGTCCTGTATTGAGTTCGTTATTGACTAAATCTATGCTTTCCCTTGGGGCTGAAGAAGCCAGTGCTAATTTGAAGTTCCCCTTTTTAAGCGTATTCAATAGCTTAATTACCCCTGGGAGTGTCTTTATATTGCCTTTAATCATCCTTTGGAAATTCACCTCTTTTTCCTGTGCCATAGCCTTGATGTCCTCTTCCGACAATCCTCCGCCTAGAAATTTACGAACTACGAAGTCGTTTCTGGCGCCAAAGAGCCTGTTAAAGTCTTCCTTAGAAGGCTTTAACTTCCTTTTAGCGAAAGTTTCCTGCCATGCAGCAATATGAAATTGCTTGGTATCAGCGATAACTCCATTCATATCCCATAGAACTGCCTTTTTTGACCATCTCCAGATATAGAACATGCAATTACCCTCAAGTATAGTCGTGCCATCTTCAAGGGCAAGCACTCCTCTGGTTTCCACTAGTCTTTTTGTCGATTTGGTAACCCATGCGGAAATTTGGATTGGTTCTCCTGTGGGGGCTATATGTCTAAACCTCACCTGGCTCCTGGTGGTAACGCCAAAATCGATTCCATTGCAGAGAATGGCATAAGCGGTTACCTCGTCAAGAAGAGTGTAGAGGATGCCCCCGTGAGTAACATTTTCCCAGCCCTGGTGGAGTTCCCCTGGAGTAAACTTCGCCCTGACTTTCTCTCCATCGTAAACAGGTTTCAGTTTCAGACCTATGGGGTTGTCCTGTCCGCAGGCGAAGCAAAGTTTGCTATCACCAAGCTTAAAATCCAATTTTGGGATTTGCATTAATAAACTTCCCTTTTCCTGGTTTTGTTATATGGGGAGGGCGAAGATACAGAGGTTGTAAAGTAGCTGGATCATCTCGTTCCCCATTTTGCAATCTTTGCCAACCCAGTGTAGCCAGTGGGCCAGCCCTGGACAGAGTGTTAGTTAGTGGTATTATAGCTCGTTTGCCCAGGTTTTGTCGTGTCTCGTTTACTATGTCGGGGAGTAATTCACCGCAAAAAATAGTTCGACGATGTATTCGCTGGCATAAGTCTTTGAGTGTGGCTAGATGTTCTTTTTCCAGACAACGCCACTGGTCATTTTTTTGTTGGTAAAGAGCGGTAGCAATTTTCTCTCTACCGGCTTTGTGAATGGGGCATATGGGCAAATCGGTGTAAGCGAATGGGTAAGCCTCATTTTCCAGGGTGCTTATACCAAGCAGGGGGATATTTAAGGAAAAAGCTAATCCTTTCGCTATGCTTACTCCTATTCGTAGTCCGTTGAAATTCCCTGGGCCTTTAGCTACAATGACCGCTTCTATGGAACCCGGTTTCACTTTAGTTTGCTGCAGTATATGTGCCAAATTTGGCGTCAGCTCCACTGTGTGATTTTGAGCCGATTGCCATGTTAATTCGATTAAAACTTCACCCTTATGTGATAAAGCAATGCTTGCAGTATTGGAAGAAGTATCTATGGCTAATTCCATGTCATGTCCTTGTCTAAGACTGCCTTGAGCTGTCTTATTAATTCTGAGTAGTGCTCACCTTTGGGTTCAAGATGTATAATGCGTTTTGTTTCACATTCGGAAACGTAGCTTAGTTTTATAAGTAAGTTGCTTTCGGGTAGTAATTGTAATCCCTTTTCCGGCCATTCGATTACACAAATTCCGTCGTTATATAGATATTCATCCAATCCTAAGTTAGCGATTTCCTCGATGTGGTCAAGGCGGTAGAGGTCAATGTGATACAGGGGCAGTCTGCCGTGATATTGCCTGATTATGACAAAAGATGGGCTGAGAGCATACTCCTTTGTGTCTAATCCCCGTGTAATGCCCTGGGCAAGGCAAGTCTTGCCTGCTCCTAAATCGCCCATGAGGAGAAAAACGTCACCTTTTTGAGCCAGCTTGCCTAAATGGCTTCCCAAAAGTTGAGTTTGCTTTGAACTATACGAATTTATCTTCAGGGATTTCACTTCGAAAGTGCTCCCACCCTCTATTGTTAGCAGGGATGGTGTTTCCTTTGTGGTCCAGTAGAGTTATTCTGTCTGGAAGAGCTTCTTCCACTATATCGCCGATTATGGCTATGGGATAATTTAGAGCCTTCCTGACCTGGGCAATGATGTTCCTGTCAGCGGTGAAAAGTAGCTCATAATCCTCTCCGCCGTATAAAGCTAACTCACGGTAGTCAGGGAAGTTAGCCTTAACCAGGGGATGCACAGGAACTTGCGCTACTTTTATTTTGGCGCCGACTTTACTTGCCTCACATATGTGTTCAAGGTCAGCGATGAGCCCGTCGCTTATGTCTATAGCGGTCTTGACTCCGTGCTGGGCTAAAATTTGCCCCTCTTTTATTCTGGGCACAGGTTGCAGGTGGGCTTTTCTCAAAATCCCTGCAGTTTGAGCATCCAGATTAATTTTTTCCTTAAACATTTTCAGGCCTGCTGCTGATAGGCCTAAGCTCCCTGTAACAGCTATCTGCTCACCAGGCGTAGCCGTTGACCTTTTCAGTATTGACCTGGTTTTTGAACTGCCAAATACGGTGATGGTTATGACTATGTTAGGAGCAGTGCTGACGTTCCCTCCAACTATGGCTACCCCGAATTTTGCAGCTAACGATGCCGTACTGTGACAAAACTGGGCGACATTTTCTACTTCAAGTTCGCCGGGCAGAGCTACAGAGAGCAAGGCGTATTTTGGAGTGCCGCCCATAGCAGCTATATCACTTAAATTTACTGCCATTGCTTTCCAACCTAGCTCCTCCCAGGTGATATTGTTTAAGTCGAAGTGAGTTCCCTGGACCATGCTATCCGTGGTAGCTAATTGTATGTGGTTATCGCCTTGCCATGCGGCAGTGTCGTCGCCAATACCTATTAGAAGTTGTTGCCAGGAAGTTTGTTGTATGTTCTTGAATTTGCCAGTGATGTCATGTATAAGTTCTATTAAAGCAAATTCACCAAACTCTGATAGCTTCACTTCCGGAAGTATAACATTCACTTTGACGTAGCTTCAACTTTAATAATCTTTTATGCCATCGCAAGAATGAGACGGGGGTAAACCTCACTACTACATGGTGGGAGAGTGCATACCCTGTTTTTCCTCTCCCTTGAACAAATACATAATCTATCATGGAGGTGTTATAGTTTGCCACCATGAGATGCGCTATTCTCAGTGATATTCATGCTAACCTGGTTGCTTTCCAGACCGTGCTCGAGGATATGGAAACCAGAGGGGGCTTTGATGAGATATGGTGTTTGGGGGATATAGTAGGATATGGCCCTGAACCTCATGCTTGTATTAAACTCCTGCAGCAATATAAAAATGTTTCCGTTGCTGGCAATCATGATTATGCCGCTATCGGCAGAATTGATATTTCGAGTCTTAATACTGATGCTGCCATAGCTTGTCGGTGGACAGCAAGGCAATTAACCAGCGAGGATGTAGATTATTTGCAGAGCCTTGCTGTCAAATTAACACAGGGCAATTTTACTCTGGTCCATGGCAGTCCGCGGCAGCCTCTCAGGCAATACTTGATTTCAGCGGTCGATGCTAATGATAATTTTAGCTATTTTGACACCAAATTTTGTCTTGTAGGGCATTCTCATGTACCGCTGGTTTTTCGACAGGACAAAAATGGTAATTGCTTTGCGGCAGGGATTCCTGATACAATGCAGCTGGAACAGGAAGACCATCGTTTAATTGTTAATCCTGGAGGTGTAGGCCAACCTCGTGATGGTGACTCAAGGGCCAGTTATGCTCTTTATGATAGCGATGCTCAAGTTGTCCATCATTATCGAGTTGGATATGATATAGGGGCTACTCAAAAGAGAATGATGGAATGTGGGTTGCCTGTGTCATTGGGTCTTCGCTTAAATTATGGTTGTTAGCGTGTTATAATGAGAGGAAATTTATTTTCTGGTGGTTAAATGAGTAATTACGAATTAGTGACATTAATTAGCCCTGAAGTTGATGAAGGAGAAGTGTCCGAAGTCATGGACAAGGCGCTTCAGTTTATTACCGAGAGAGGAGGAGTTGTGGGGGAGACGAAGCACTGGGGAAGAAGAAAGCTAGCTTACTCTATAGAGAAATTTAAGGAAGCTGATTATAGTTCGACTCTTTTCGAACTGGAGCCGGGATTGCTTAAGGAATTTGATAAGAATCTTAGAGCTTCGAAAGAGATTCTGCGACATCTCGTAGTGAAGGTACAAGGAAGAATAGGAGGAGTAATAAATGGCGAGCCTGAATAAAATTATCCTCATAGGTAATGTAGGTGCTGACCCCGAAATGCGTTATACACCGGACGGTAATGCAGTGACTTCTTTTAATATAGCTACCAATTATCGCTATACCACATCTAATGGAGAGCCGAAGGAAGAAACGGAATGGTTTAAGGTAATTACGTGGCGTAAACTGGCTGAGCAATGCAATCAGTTTCTTGCTAAAGGGCGCCAGGTTTATGTCGAGGGGAGATTGCGTACCCGCAATTGGGAAGGGCAAGATGGGCAGAAGCATGTTAGCGTTGAGGTGGGGGCGAACCGGGTAATTTTTCTTGGTAAACGTGCAGTGGCTTCTCTTCCAGAGGATGGTGAGACAGTGGCTTCTCTTCCAGAGGATGGTGAGATTGAACCCGGGGATGTGCCTTTTAATTAATTTTGAGGAGTTGCAAATTGGTTAGCAATAGTACTAGCAGTAGAGGTAACGATAGAAATGTAAGGAGGCGGAGGGATTTTATTCGGAAACCGGCGGTTTGCCCTTTTTGCACAGGGAAAGCAACCATAGATTATAAAAATGCCTCCTCTTTATCTCAATATATCTCCAGCCGTGGTAAAATCGGATCACGTCGGAGAACTAAAGCTTGTGCTAAGCACCAGCGGAAATTAGCAAAAGCTATAAAGAGAGCTCGATTTTTAGCTCTGTTACCGTATGCACCAAGCCACATCTGGGAAACGGGTGGTGTAGGCTTACGGCGACCGATGTTTTAAGATAACTGCATATGCCAAAACGTACTTATCAACCAAAAAAAATTCCTCGCAAGCGTAAGCTGGGATTTCGTGCCAGAATGGCTACTCGCGGCGGTAGGAAAGTGCTTAAGGCTCGACGTCTTAAAGGGCGCTGGAGGTTAACGCCAGTTTAACCGTGCCTTTATGAAAGCTTCCTGGGCTTTAACTAAAAGAGCGCAGTACGTGTTGGTTTATCGAAAGGGGAGCACATATATAGACAGGTTAATTGTGATGAAGGCGTTGCCCAATGGATTGGATTTAAGCCGGTATGGTTTCTCGGTAACTAAGAAAGTGGGCAAAGCGGTACAGCGCAATCGATTGAAGAGATTGCTTAGACAAATAGTAGGTTCGCAATTGCTAAAATCAGGATGGGATATTGTCTTTATTGTTCGGCGACGAGCAGTTGATGCTGACTACCACCAGCTAGAAAAAGCAGTAGCTGGTTTATTATCTCGGGCACGTCTATTATAAGGAAGCGGTGAGACAACTAGCGCTAAAGTTAATTAAATTGTATCAGGTAACGATATCAGAAGTTACTCTTCATTCTTGTCGTTTCCAGCCTACGTGTTCTCACTATGCCTGTCTCGCCCTTGAGAAATACGGCTTTGCTAAAGGGGGCTGGCTGGTGCTTAAGCGATTGGCTCGCTGTAACCCGTTTTCTGAAGGTGGCTATGATCCTGTGCCTTAATTTATTGTTTAGTGTATTGAAATGAAAAACAAAACGTTAATTGCTCTGGGAATTTTTTGTTTACTTGCCTTAAGTGCTGGTGGCTGTATGGGTGGGCAATCCAAACCTCAAGGATTCTCTGGGGTCGTATCTTATGATGGAATTCTCTATTTAGGCTCCACAGATGGCAAAATAATGGCGATAAACCCTTCAGCGCGTGACCAGGGCTTGCCGTTTCCCTCTTCGTCCAGTGGAGAATGGCCTTTCACTTTCATTTTGCCTTCCAAGGGTACGTTGTGTGGCAGCTCGTCTGTTCCGGTTGTTATATATGGCACACCTGTTACAGCTAACGGCATGGTTTGTGTTGGCATATACAACGGCAAAGTTTTAATGCTGAATTCTTTAATCAGGAGCCAGAATTTGCCCTTTCCACAGGCGAAAGATGGAGAATGGACTTATCCCAGGACGGATGACGCCATAGAACCTATTGTGGGCAGTCCTGTGGTAGCTAATGACACTGTCTATGTGTGCAGTTCGGATAGCAGAATCTATGCACTGGATATGGCTTATGGCGATGAAAAGTGGAGATCTGCTCCTCTGGATGGCAAATTATGGACAACACCACTGGTTGATGGAGGTACGGTTTATGTGGCTACTTTTGATGGCCATATCTATGCTTTGTCGGCCAGCGATGGCAGTTTATTACCATGGGTCTTTGAAGCAGAAGTAGGATTTGTTTCGGCTCCGGTGCTTTATGAGGGCACTATATTTGCAGGCTCATTTGACCGCAATCTATATGCTGTGAAAGTGGGCCAAGACAAGCCGCTGTGGGAATTCACTGGTGGCAATTGGTTTTGGGCAGCTCCAGTAGTCGATGGTGATATTGTTTATGCTGGCTGCCTTGATGGTAAATTGTATGCTATTAATGGCAGGACGGGTAGCGAATTATGGGAGTTCGATGCTGGAAGTAGCATTGTTTCTTCGCCAGCCATGGCAGGTGATTTGTTAGTGGTGACTTGCGATTCTGGTAAGTCTGGTGATGTGTACCTTGTTAATGCGCAAACGGGTGACGGACAGCGAATTAGTAACCCGGATGATCCACAGAATGACGAGAGAGAATCTATTGATGCTTCTATCAAGGGGCATATTTGTGTACAGGATGGCATAGCCTATATTTGTGCTCAAAATAATTGCCTCTATGCTGTAGATATTGCTCGAGCGAGAATAAGTTGGAAATTTCCCCTGGATATTGAATAAAGGCTTGTTAACATGGTGAATTTGTGGAATTTGATTATCCTTGACCCAATGCTTAATGGGTTGGTTGCTTTAGCCAGCAGTTTGCCTGAAGAGATAGGAGTTGGACTGGCTATTATTATGCTCACTATTATAGTTCGCCTGGTACTGCTGCCTCTTACTTTAAGACAGCTCAGTTCTACTAAATCATTGCAAGGCATGCAGCCTAAGATTCAGGAGCTGCAAAAGAAATATGGCAGGAATAAGCAGAAACTTCAACAAGAAATGGCGAAAATCTACAAGGAGGCTGGCGTTAATCCTGCAGGTTGTGTATGGCCCATGTTAGTCCAGTTTCCTATCTGGATTGCTCTTTATCAATCTGTTATAAGAACACTGGCTACTGCCCCGGAAAATTTACTTGACCTGGCGCAGCACCTTTATTCATGGGAAATAGTAAACAGTGCGATTCCCCTAAATAGTTATTTTCTGGGACTTGATCTTGGACAGCAGGGTAGTGCTTCGGGGATTGGTGGCTTGTTTTTAGCTATTTTAGTTGGCGGTACAATGTGGGTGCAGCAGAAAATGACGACTGCTCCATCCACTGACCCCAAACAGCGATCACAAAGTAGTATGATGTTGTTGATGATGCCACTTATGTTTGGCATGTTTGCTTTGATGTTTCCCTGTGGCTTAGCTCTCTACTGGCTGATTTCCAATGCGATTGGCGTTATAACTCAATATTTTATTGGTGGTGGTTGGGGTTACCTGTCATTTTCCTCTACAGCGCAACCGATGGCTAATCAAGGTGTCAGGAAGGTGCGATAGAAAGGACATTGCTTGCTTGAAACGAGTTGGCAGGATCGAGGATTCGTAAAATGAAAGAAGAAGAAATGGAAATAACTGCTGCGACTGTGGAGCAAGCAATTGAGAAGGCAGAAAAACAATTAGGCATAAACCGTGATCAATTTGAAGTAACAGTTATTAGAGAGGGTAAGTCGGGAATTCTTGGAATAGGTGGCGAGGAAGCGGTGGTGAAGATAGAATTGTTAGCTACGCAGGAAAAAGGTACTCAGGTAGCTGTAGAAGTGCTGGAAACTTTACTCAGATTAATGGGACTGACAGGCACAGTTGATGTGTCGGGGAATGAGGAGCGGGTAGCTTTGGATATTGAAGGTGATGACCTGGGCATTTTAATTGGTAGACATGGGCAGACCTTAGATTGCTTGCAATATATTGTTAGGCTCATAGTGAGTGAGCGAGTGAAAGTCTGGGTGCCATTAAATGTTGATGTTTGTGGGTACAGAAAGAGACGTTACGATTCTTTGGACGAGTTGGCCTGGAGGTTAGCAGAGCAGGTGACATTAAAGCAGCATCCTATAAGTTTTGACCCAATGCCGCCTGCCGAACGTCGCATTATTCATTTAGCTTTAACTGATCATTCTGACGTCGTTACTCACAGCACAGGTGAAGGCACGGACAGAAGAGTAGTCATTTCATTGAAAAGAAGCTAATTCATGTTCCACAAGGTAGATA
>Ga0114918_10003542_pt1 | contig 13746 bp, 5 predicted proteins | sample LantaG_FD_87015 | JGI IMG/M metagenome (GOLD analysis project Ga0114918, IMG submission 87015) | Deep subsurface microbial communities from Baltic Sea to uncover new lineages of life (NeLLi) - Landsort_02402 metaG | ecosystem: Environmental > Aquatic > Marine > Oceanic > Sediment | place: Baltic...
AAATCTTGGAGTCGCAACCCAAGCCGCTGAAATACAAATGGAGCAAACCGATCTTGCTTTAGCTAGTACTTTAGATACTTTAGCAGCTACCGGTGCTAGCGCTGGTGGAGCAACTGCTCTTGCTCAAGCCGCGTTGCAGAGTAAAAAAGGTGTTGCTGCAAATATTGAACAACAAGAAGCTCAAAATGAAAAACTTAGAGCTCAAGGAGAACAACAGTTGCAACAAATGAAAGTATCAGAGCAACAAAGACTTCAACAAATTGCTATTTCTGAAGGACAAAGAGTTCAAGCCGCTGAAGCTGCTGGACAACAGTTTATGTTCCAAGCAGAAGAAAACAGAACAAACATGGATCTTAACAGAGCCGCTGGTTTACAAGATAGGGCAATGGCAAACGAAGCTCAAGCAAACCAAGCCCAAGCCGCTGGTATTGGTGGTATGATTTCTGGAATAGGAAACTTGGCCGGGTCATTCATAGGAGCTCAAGGAGCTGCTGTTAGTGGTGGTTATAATTTGAATGGTACTCCATTATAAACTTTTTAAACCAAAATAATTAAGAAAAATGGGAGCATACGAAAATCCAGCATTAATCGTTGATAAATCAGCTGAAATATTAGCTCAAGGCTTTAAAGAGGCTTCTGCGGGTATAAGCAAAGGTATACTTGCTCTTGGTCAAGGGCTTGGTGAAAAAGGTAAAGCAGAAAGAGAAAGAGCTCAAGAACTTGAGGACAAAAGAAACTCGCATTTTGCTAAAACTTCTTTAGATAAGTTAAATGAAATACAAGAAAAAGCTAAAACAGCTACAGAATTAAGAAAAGACGATGATGGTTATGACGCTAAAGTTTTAGGATTTGTTGCTGAAAATGGACAACAATACGCCGAAGCCTTTGCAATAAAATCTTGGCCGATGTCGACACAAGAACAAAAAGACGCCGCTGATAAAACTATTTTTGATTTTGAAAAAGGATTGGGTGGTTTTTTGATTATTGGTGAAAATCAAGGACTACTAAAAACGCGTCTTGAAAATAGAAACAATCCTAATTATGTTGTTGCCGGAAATAATGATCAAGAAAGAGCAATAAATCAAGCTGCTATTGATTATGAATCAGGTGTTAGTAATTTAATTGTTAATGAAGAATTTGACAATAATAATCAAACAAAAAAATTAACGTTTACAGTAGATGATACTCCAGAAAATAGAGCAATGTATGGAGAAGAAAATATAACTACTGCTAGTGATGGAAAAATACAATTCACAAATACTTTTGATTTTAGCAGTGATTTATCGGGTTTTTTATTAGTAGAAAAAGCAAATATAAAAACACAAGCACAAGGTTTTGTAAATGAAAGTTTAAAAACAGATAATAAATTAAATCCAAATATATACACAGAATCAGAAACTTTTTTTGATGATGGAAAAACAAAAGTAATTACAAATCAACAAACATTTAATTATACCGATGCGGCAAAAGCAATAACACCGCAGATTGGAGCATCTATAGAAGCTTATTATAGGGCAAAAGGCGATAGTAAAGACGCGGCCGCAAACATGCTTGCATTAAAAACAGCTTTGATGAATGACTATGGTTTTAGCGCTAAAGACGCGGATATTTTAATAACAAACGGAAATGCAAACACAATAACATCAGCGGTAGTTGATTCAACGCTTAAGGGTTTGTTTAATCTAGATGGTTCTGAAAAAGTTGTGAGTAAAGACGGTACAATAAGATATATTAAAAAAGACGTATCTAGAGAAACAGACAATCCAACAGACATGGATTCTTTTAAAGAAACTTTACAGAGCAAGTTTAATAGATTCAACGAATGGAGTAAAAATAAAAAAGGAGTATCACCGCTTGAAAATCAACCACCTATATGGTCTCCAGATGGAAAAACAGAGTTTATTTGGGACTCAAAGGGAGAATATTTTACTGTACAGAAATACGTTGTAAATCCTGATACAAAACTGCCTGTGCCAGACCCCCAAGCTGGTAAAGGCGTTAAGCTTAATAATTTTGAAGACATGATGCTTTACATGGGTGAAGGAATATAAAAACATATATGAATATGAAATACTTTTATCAAGGCAACGAAGTTTCAATAAGTGAAATTGAATCAGCAGCGGTGCAATCGCTAATGTCTATTGAAGATTATATTAAAAAATTTAATATAGAGATTGTTGAGGACGAAAAAAATATTGTTGAAGAAGAACAGGATTTTCAACAAGCCCCTCAAGAGGAGACCGCATTTGTGGGGCCAGAAAATCAAATAGAAGCAGTCGATACGGAGTCTGTATTGGAAGATACTTCTTTGGAATCATCAGAGAGTGAAAAAGAACCAAAGCAAAAAGATTTAGATCCAGATCCAAAAAAACAACTTAAAGACTTAGAAGCTTTAACTGAAGAATACAACTCTTGGAAAAAAGGTAGATCTGCAACTGAAATAGCTTATTCTCAAGAAAGCAAAAACTATCAAGATAAAATAACAGTTTTAGAGCGCGACTTAGTGTTTAACAATACTGAAGAAAATGTAATTGCTTATTTAAAAGAAAAAGCCCCAGGCTTAATTGTTGGTCAAACAGGTAGCAGAGATGTATTGGCTATTTATGATCCTGTAACAAACGAGAAAAAAGAAATAAATCTAAGTGGCGACCCAGTTGAAGCTCAAGAAGCAGTTGTTGCTTTAATAGAAGCTGAAAATAATTTAAGTTCTCAAGATAAGGCTGCTAACGCTATTTTAAATAATACAGATATATTTGATTTGGATGTTTTTACAAAACCAACATTTGATAAAGACTTAAATGAGTCTTTGGAAGGAACTGGTTTACAAATAAAATATTTAAGTGGAGATGGACCAAGAGAAACATATGCAATATATAGAAACGGAGAAGAAATACGTCAGGTAGAAGGTAGACAAAACGTTGTTTCTTGGTACAAGGAAAATTTAACAGAAGAAGACTTAAAAGTAGCAAAAACAAACGCGTACAGTACCCAAGTTCAATTTGCTAAACTGTTGAATACTGAAGAAGGTAGAGTTATTGAAACATTAAACGACAAGAAAAACTTTAATAAATTATCTAAACAGTATTATGAAAATAATTTTTATAAAGATTTAATTGAAAACGTAAACGATTCTAATAATTTTACTCAAGAAGAAATTGATTTATTAGAAAATCATTTTATTCAACAAAAACAAAAAAGAGACGAAAGACAGGTTGATAGAGACGCTTTAAAAATGTCTTATAAGACAGATAATATACCAACTACACCAACATACACGGATGAGGAATATATTAATATAACTAGAGACTTAACTGGACTTCCTCAGGATCTAATAAACAAGCTTTTAGAAAATAATATATACGATCAAAATGCTGTAAACGAGTTTGAAGGTCAAAATCTTTTAATGATAAGAGACCAATACGTTGGCTCTAAAGTAAATACTTTTGCAGAAAAAACTTTAATTAATGGCGGCATTAATCAACAAACATTAGCACTTGGGGTTACTTTTGATAAAATTGATGAGCAAGAATTTAAGCAAGAAAAATCTAAACAAGCAGAAGGACTAGTTGCATATGAAGAGTCTCTTGATGATATTTATTATTCGCAACTTGAACAAATATCAAAAAACGTGCCACAAGGCACAAGCATAAAACTGCAAAAAATAAACGGCAATACAATTGTAACTATTTCTAATGAAAGAAATTTAACTGGAGAGGAAGCCGAAGCTTCTAAACAGGCTAGACTAGATATATTAGAGTGGCAAGATTCTTACAATATATATAGCTCTGATCTTGATCAAGCTAAAGAAAATTACGTTAAATCTATCTATGATTATCAAGAGTCTAAAAGCGAAATAACAAATAAGTATGTAGATATATTTAATGTAGCAAACAAAGAGTATGATTTAGACGCTGTTTTAGCTAAAGATATAAACGATGCAACGGCTGGTATACTTTTAGCCGTTCCAACTTTATTTGATTCAGAGTGGGCTATAAATGAGCAAAGAAAATTAAACAAAAAAAATCTGCAATTTGAAACAATGCAGTCGTTTGATGAAATTTCTTCATTTGGTGGTCTTTTAAGATTTAGTGGTAGAACTCTTGCTCAACAAGCTCCTAATATAGCTTTAGCCGTTGGTACGGCGGGAGCTGGTAACGCACTAGGGCTTAGCACTGCTTTAACTGAAACCGTTGTTGCTACTAGTTTTGGTCTTAGCTCTGGAACGCAAAAATATAGAGATTTAAGTATTCAGCAAGACATAGTTAGTGCTGCAAAAGATCAACTTGAAGTATTAGATTGGGCTTTAAAATCCGGTAGAATATCTCAAAAAGAATATGATAAAAAGTCTTTAGATTTAAATAAAACAATAGCAAGTAATTATTTAAGTGACACACAAATAATTGGGGCATCTGTAGCTTCTGGTTTAATAGAAGGTGGTGTTACAAGACTTTTTGGTACAATACCAAACTCAACAAAATTAATAAAAGATATAACTGGGTCAGGATCTGCTGTTAATCCAATTAACTTTTTATATAAATCAAACTTACAAAAGTTTGGTGTAGCTGGTAAAGAGTTTTTAAAAAGAGGCGGTGGAGAAGTATTAGAAGAAGAGTCAATATACTTTGGAGATACAATAATATCAGAAGGATTAATATTAGGCAGAGAAATGGATTTTAGCCAATGGGATGATACATTGGTTACCGCTTTAATGACTTCTGGAGCAATGAATGGACCAGGTATTGCATATGGCGCTTTGTTATCAAACAACGTTTCAAGTAAATTTGAATCTGATATTAGAGAGTTAAACTCAGATATAAAAGGATTAATTTATGCCATAAATAATACCGAAGATCAAGCTCAAAAAGATTTATTATTAGCTACTGTAGCGGAGAAAATGGGATTACAGTCTCAAGCTGTAGATGGTTTGTCTATAGACGTTATGGCGCTAGGAGCTGAAAATCAAGAAAAAATTATAGCATTCAACATGTTGTTAAAATCAACATTGGAAAAAGCTGGTGTTGTTAATGGTGATACTCAAGATCAAATAGATCAAAAAACAAAAGACTACATACAGGGTTTAAAAAACGAAGGTAAAAATACTGAAGCAGAAAATTTTGAGAACGAGTTATCTCTTTTAAACAAACAAATAAATCAAGTTAAAGATCCAAAAAATTTAGATTATAATAGAGTAGAAGAAAATTTTGGAGAAGTTGGTCGTATTATATCTAATAATCTAAAAGAAAACAACGTTGATGGTTTTAATTCTAAACAAAAACAAGAACAACTAGCAATTGTATTAGATAAAATAAGAAATAAAGTTGTTAATCAAAACGTTGCAAGAGCAAAAAACAATCCACAGATAGTAAATACTGTAGAAAATTTCAAGCAAATAGCAAAAAGTGAAGGAAGATCTTTTAGCAAGCAACAAGAAGACGCTATGTATAGCATGTATGGAAAACAGCTACTAACAAATAGAAGTAGAGCTATTTCCGTTGCCGTTGATGTTGATACAAAAGCTAATCAAATACTTAGAGAAGATCAAGCCGCTAATCTACAAATAATAAAAGCTGAAAGCAAAGATGATTTAGATCTTCAAGTACAAGAGCTACTAGATAAAAACGAAATCACGCTAGAACAAGCTAACGAGTTGTATCAAAGCTTTGAAAAAGATGCTTTTGGTTTTATCATTGGAAACAAGTATATAGTTAGAGATGAAGCCAAAGCTAGAGAAAGATTAGACAATGGACTTTTGCAACAAGGAACAGTCGTGCTGCATGAAATGGCTCACTCTATAGATAATAAGGCTTTTACAGAAGAAGAAATGTCTGAGTACGCTAATAACTTGCAAAAAGCAATATCTGAATCAAATAATAATGATTTAGTACAAATAGACGCCATAGTTACAAATTTGCTAGATAACATGAGCAAGTTTGAATCTGAGGTTGGAAAATCTTTTAACGAAAAAAGTTTAGAATATAAAGATGAGTATACAAAAATAACTCAAGAATATTTATATGCAGATAATAACAAGTTAAACTTAGAAAAAGAAGCTAGTTTATATAGAAAAATAACATCGAAGTTAGGTGTTGGCGTAGAAATAAATACACCTGAAAAAGCTTTAGAGTATGTTTTAGCTCATAATCATGCTTTTAGAAATGGTAAAAGACTTTCATCATTAGCTGCGGCTAGAGTTAAAAAATCAAAAGGAAGAGTTGTTGAAGGTGCTCAACTTTCTGAAAAAGCTAGAATACAAGAAGAAATAAACGCTTTGTATGCTAATGCTACAGAAGAAGAAATGAACTCAGAAGAGTTTGAGCGTAAAATAATTAGATTAGGAAGAGAGCTACAGCAAGTTGATAAACCTAAAATAGAATTAACAGCAGAGGAAATAAACAATAAAAACAAAGCTAATTTAGAAATATATCTTGATCCAAACTCAACACAAGCTCAAAAAACAAAAGCAGCTGAATCTATACTAAACGACAATAAAGGTCTTATTTATAATTCACTTGGCTATAGTGTTACAAAAGGAGATATAGATCCACAAACTATAAATAGCGAAGTTTTTGTGTACCTCGTTGGAAACGAAGGTTTTGCAAGAGGAGAAAAAGGAAGATATGGTAGAGGTATATTAAATACTTTTAATCAAAATAAAGATTCTAAGTTAAGCTCATATATAGCTGAAAGATTTAAAAAGATTAAAGCTGGTTTATATCAAGACTTAATAGGTAGACAAGATGTTGCAACAGTTGTTAGTATCGATAGTGACAACGTTTCTGAGGTAATGGCTGAAGAAAATAATTATGACGATACTGATGTTACAAATAAAATAATAAGTCTAATTGATCCATTTAATCTATTTACTATTGTAGATGAAAACGGAAAAACAGTTCAAGATCCTGTTTTTAGAAATAAATTTAAAGAGGCATTAAAAGCTAAACTTGAAAACCTGACAATTGAAGAGTTACAAAACTTAGATTATGCAGAGATGTACAAGAGTGGTATTGTTCCTCTTGAAATTTTAGCTGAATATTTTAATATACCTGCAGATCGTTTAATAGAAAAACAAAGAAACCTTCAAAAAAAAGATCCTGTAAAAGACATACAGCGGTGGATATTTAAAAACGCTGACACGTTAATTAGGTTAATGCAAAAAGGTAATACAGAGGTTGGAAATCTTGGGACAAGAATTTCTTCTAGAGTATTGCAAAATGCTTTTTACGAAAAACAACCTAAAAAGATAAACAATCAAATACAATACAAATTAAAGCCAGGAATAAAAAGAGCAGATTATCTGCAAGTCCATGGTATTGTTGGCTCTAAAATTGATCCTACGTTTATTCCTTACAGAGACACAGAAGCTCAAGCAATAAAAGGTACCTTAGAAATGTTAGGTAGAAACCTAACTAGTTTAATTGGTAGAGAAATTGTTGATGAGTTGGTCGCTGAGAAAAAAATAACAGAACAAGAAGGTATTAAGGCAAAAGTCTCAATGGCTAGTGGAAAGTCAAATAGCATGTTCTCTGAAGTTTCGAAAGCAATAAATCCTAACGGAGAAATTGAAATAGTAGATGGCCAACTTAAAACAGTTAAACTAAGCAAAAACCAAGTAAATAGTTTTAAAAACAATATATCTCTATTTGCAGAAGAATATGCTAATAGCAATTTTAATTTTGAAAAAGCTTATAATAAAGTTTATGGTGAAAAAGTTTTCGGCAAAAAATCATTTATTGTAAAAGGATGGTTTGAAAATATTGTAAATAAATATAGAAACATAGGTATACAAGAAGACCAAAGCATAGAAGACTATTTAAATAGTAAGTTATTTGAAAACGTTGACGATGGAAATGGCGTAATGTTAGTTTCCGGAACACCTATTAGATATATAGATAAAAACGGTAATTTTACTATTACAGGAAAGAAAGTTATAGATTTTTCAAAAAGTATTTTAGATGCTGAAATTAAAAAAGCTACTACAAACGAAGATAAAATTGAAGCAATACAAAATTTTTATTTAACATGGGGTTATGTTTTAAAAGGAGGAGAAAAACTTATAAAAAACAATAACTTATTTTTTGACAATATTATAAACGAAGTTTTAGAAAAAAACAATATAAACGTAATAACAGTAACTGCTAAAAATAAAGTAAAAGGGACTGATATTATTTTTGATGATTATCAATCTGATAATGTGACTATAATATTAAATCAATCCTTAACAACAAGAAAAGATCAAATAACAACTAAAACTAGTATTGGTTTTTTAAATAATAACCCAAAAGTTAGCGACAAAAAATTTATATCTTTTTCAATAAAAAACGATCCTACATATAAAGATCAAAGATATAATTCTATAAACAATATAGGCTCTTGGAATAAACAAGCTTCACAGTCAGAAGAAATATTTAAAAACCAGGTTGAGCAAATATTAAAGCTAGATGATATTGAAGTAGCAACAGCGTTTTTAGATTTGTCTTTAAAGAACATGAGATCTCCTTTAAAGTTATTTCCAAAAATAAAATTGTACGAAAAAGGTTTAACTTCAGAAAGTAAAATAACATACGAGCATACATTACCTTCTTCTTATTTAGCAAGAACTTTAATGTCTTATTTTGTTGGAGATACTAGTTTAGATGTTTTAAATAAAGTTATAGACTCTAGTTACGTTAGTATTGTTTCAGAAGAAACAAATAATAAGCTAAATAAAAAATACAAGCAGACAATGCCAGAAAACTACAGACCTGGCGATGATCCTATTGTTAGAATGGAAGAATCAGGAATTAATGTTTCTGAAGATTTTATAGATGTTCAAAAACCAACTAATACGTTAACAAACTTTAGTGAAGTTAGTTCGTTAAGTCAGACATTTAATGGTTTTATAGAAAATGTAACAGATATACCTTCTGATAAAGTTTACTCTAAAGCTAGAGCTGAAATGGCCGGTAGATCAAGAGGTAAAAATGATTTCTTTATTCCACCATCAGCAGAAGATTTAGTTGGTTTATTGTATAAAACCTTAGCTAAAGGTAAAGAAGGTGAAAAACAAATGGCTTGGTATGATTTACATATAACAAAACCATTTGCAAGAGCAATGACACAAATATCAGCAGATAGGGTTTATACAGCTCAAAGATATAAAGACATTAAAAAAGAACTAGGTATTATACCTAAAAATTTAAAAAGCAAAATTGAGCAAGAAGATTTTACATATGAACAAGCTATAAGAGTTTATATATGGTTCAAGCAAGGTGAAACAATACCTGGTTTAGATAAAAAAGATGCTTTAAAATTAAAAAATATTATATCGCAAGATCCTTTGTTAAAAGAGTTTGCCGAAAAATTAATAGATATTAATGGATCGTTTGGCTATGCAAAACCTGATGCCGGTTGGACTGTAGGAACTATAACAACTGATTTATTAGAATCAATAAACACAACAAAAAGAGCTGAATATTTAAAAGAGTGGCAGAAAAATGTAGACGAAATATTTAGCGAAGAAAACTTAAATAAACTAGAAGCTGCCTACGGATCTGAATATAGATATGCTTTAGAGAATATATTAAGCAGAATGAAAACAGGTAGAAATAAAGCATATGGTACTGATAATATAACAGGTAGGATTGACGCTTGGCTAACAAATTCTATTGGTACAATTATGTTCTTAAACACTAGATCAGCAGTGCTTCAAACAATATCGGCTTCTAACTTTATAAACTGGAGCGATAACAATCCGTTTATGGCAGCCGCTGCTTTTGCAAATCAACCACAGTACTGGAAAGACTTTTTAATGCTATTTAATTCTGACTTTTTAAAAGACAGAAGACAAGGTTTAAGACTTGAGGTTAATGAAGCTGATTTAGCTGATTTAGCAAAGCAATCTGGTATAAGAGGTGTTATTAGTAAAATATTAAAACTTGGATTTACACCAACTCAAATGGCTGATAGTTTTGCTATAGCCACAGGTGGAGCCACTTTTTATCGTAATAGATTAAAAAGATATTTAAAAGAAGGTATTGATCAAGACGTTGCTGAAGAAATGGCTATGAGAGACTTTAGAGAAACAGCAGAAGACTCACAACAGTCTAGTCGTCCGGATAAAATTAGTGCACAACAAGCAAGCGCAGTTGGTAAGTATATATTAGCATTTGCTAACACACCAGCTCAATACGCTAGATTAACAAAAAAAGCCTTTTTAGATTTAAAAAATGGTAGGGGAGATGCTAAAACAAATGTATCTAAAATAATTTACTATAATTTTGTTCAAAACCTAATATTCAATGGTTTACAACAAGCTTTAGAAGCTTTGATGTTTGACGATGAAGATGACGAAGAGTTAACACAAGAAGAAAAAGAAACTGCAAAAATTAAAAAACAAAAAGACATGCAGCTTCGAGTGGCCAATGGAATGGTTGATAGTGTTCTTCGTGGAATAGGTGTTTTAGGAGCTATAACTTCTGTTGTTAAAAACGTTGTTATAAGAGGTATTCAAGAATCAGAAAAAGACAGACCCGAATATGCGGAAGCATTAACAGATGAAATGCTTAAAATATCACCGCCAATATCTTCTAAATACAGAAATATTAAAGGAGGTATTAGAAGTTATGATTACAATAAAGACGTTATGCACGAAATGGGATTCAATTTAGATAATCCAGCATACTTAGGCGCTGCAGATGTTGTTTCAGGATTAACAAACTTTCCATTAGATAGATTGCTTTTAAAAGTGTATAATGTAAGAGCCGCTTTAACAGAAGATCTTAATACAGCACAAAAAATAGCTTTGTTAAGTGGTTGGTCTAAATATAACTTGGGAATTAAAGATGTTAAAATAGAAGAAATAAAAGAAAGACTTAAGACTGAAAGAGCAAAAGCTAAAAAAGACGAAACATCACGTAAAAAGCAAGAAAGATTTGAAAATCTATTAAAAATGACTTTAGAAGAAAGATCAAAATTTTTAGAAGAAGAAGCAAAAAATAAAAAAGAAACAAAATCACAAAAAGAAAAAAGATTATTAAGAGAAAAATTATTAAAAATGACTTTAGAAGAAAGAAGTCAATATTTAGACAGCATAAATAAACAAAAATAAAATGGCAGAAATATCTAAAGACAGCAAATTTACCCTTAGTTTAGAGCTAATCGTAATATTAGGTGGCGTAATAGTAACAACAGCGGGTATGTGGTTTACGCTTCAGGCTGAAATTGAAGAAGCAAAGAAGTTACCACCTAGCGAAGTATCACGCACTGAATACGATCTTAAAGATCAGTTGATTCGTGAAACGATAATGAACACTCAAACAAAGGTTGAGCAGAACAGCAAGAAGCTAGATGATATAGATGAAAAACTATACGAACTAATTAAATCAAAATAAAATGAAAAAATTAATTTTAATTGCAGGGTTATTATTCGGTCTAAACGCAACCGCTCAAAAATTTGATTTAGTACAGATTAACGCAGATTGGAATCAACAGAATAATTTAACGTTTAAAGATGTAAATGGTATACCAATTAAATATGCAAGGCTAGAAGATCAACCACTGCATTTTAAAGCTACTATAAAATCTGTACCTACACTTATACTTTATGTTGATGGTAGACTTAGTTATAGTTGGCAGGCTGGCATTGATCTGAAATGTCCTGCTACAAGAGAGAGCGTGGCTTATGTAATTGAAAAATTTAAAAATTAATAAATGCAAAGAATTAGTCAACATATATCTTATAAGGAAGCTACGTTTTCACAAACAGCAACTCGTAAAGATATTGATAATACCCCAAGCGAAGAGATATTAGAGAGAATGCGTATAGTTGCTGAAAATATCTTTGAACCACTTAGAGCTCACGTAGGAGGTCCAATTAAAATTAATAGTTTCTACCGATCCATTATGCTCAATACTGCGATAGGAGGCTCTAAATCAAGCCAGCACACGCGAGGCGAAGCAATTGATTTGGATGATACGCTTGGATGTATGTCAAATAAAGATATGTTTGCTTTTATTAAAGATGAATTAGACTTTGACCAGCTTATTTGGGAGTTTGGTGATGATGAAAATCCAGCGTGGGTGCATGTAAGTTACGTATCACCAGAAAATAATAGAAGACGAATACTTAAAGCTTCTAAAGTAAATGGAAAAACAACTTATAGTGTAATAAATGTATAGTTATGAAAAAAAGTAAAAAACCTTGTTGGAAAGGATATGAAATGGTAGGAATGAAAAATAAGGGAGGCAAGAAGGTTCCTAATTGTGTTCCATTAACTTCAAAAAAGAAAAAATGAAAAATTTTATTGACAAATTAAAATCAGCTTGGAACAGCTTGATGTATAAACTAATGTTTAAGAACTATAAATAAGGAACAAAATAAAATGGGCGTACCATACCCAAAAGTTCCTGTAACCAAAGGGGATCTCAAAGCGAGGTCCCCTTTTTTGATTACAGACTAACTAAACTAACTACATGAAAAACTATATTATGCTATACATTATCTGTTGCAAGGCCTAACTTTAGGTTATTATAATAACTAATGGTTATAACTTTTGGCCTTTAGTTTATTTTTTTATCTTTTTATAAACTAATAGTTTACTTAAACGCGTTTTTTTAAACTACCCGTCACAAGACAAACAATCCGGATCCATAGCGGCAGCCGCAATATCTCCTCTTAGTACAGATTCTGTACGCACATAATATAATGTTTTAATACCTTTTTTCCAAGCTTCCATATGGACTTGATTAATCCACTTTGGTGTAGCTGTGCTTGGAAAAGCTAAATTTAAACTGACAGACTGATCTATATACTGTTGTCGTATTCCCGCTTGATTAACCAATTCAAGTTGATTAATCTCTTTAAACGTTTTGAAAACTTCCTTAGCAGGAATATCGTGCGCCATTTGTATATTATCCAGTTCGTCAATATCCTGAACCGAACCTCCGTCAGCCAAGATCTTATCCCAGATTTCATCAGTATTTAATTTGTATTTCTTTAAAAGTTTAACAAGTGTTGGATTCTTTCTTATAAATGTTCCTTTAGCGCTTTGTTCAGTAAATACATTAGCCGCCCAAGGTTCGATGCCAGGAGAAACATTACCAGATAACTTACTGTTACTAACAGTTGGTGCGATTGCCCGTAAATGAGTATTACGCATACCAGTGCCAACACACCAAAGAGGTTCGCCATAAGTTTCAGCCAAAGCGCGCGATGCTCTTTCAGACTCAATTTTAATTTGCGAAAATATCTTCCGAGTTTCAAACTGAGCAAGTAAACCTTCAAAAGGAATACCCTTTTCTTGGAGATAGGTGTGCCATCCAAGTACACCCAACCCCAACGCGCGCCCTCTCTGAGCACTACGAACGGCATTTTCAAAACCTCTAAGTCCTTTCGCTCTTTGAATAAATTCCTCCATAACCCCATCAAGAAACCAAATGGCGTCGTATATAAGATTAGTGTCTTTCCATTCTTCATATCTAGCTAAATTAACAGATGATAAACAACAAACAAAGCTATGGTTCTCATCTGTATGCAGTGTAATTTCACTACAAATATTAGTCATATGAACCTTTAGTCCGTTGTCTTTATATGCTTTTGGATTTGCTTTATTAGTGTTTCCTTTAAAGAGGATATAAGGCTCTCCTGTTGCTTTACGCTTCCTAAGTAATTTATTCCATCTAGACCTGGCTTCTGTATCTCCTTGCTCAAGCTTTCGCATAAACTTATCACCAACAACTGCGCACTGATGTAAGTTAAGCGACTGTCTG
>Ga0114918_10003543_pt1 | contig 13745 bp, 14 predicted proteins | sample LantaG_FD_87015 | JGI IMG/M metagenome (GOLD analysis project Ga0114918, IMG submission 87015) | Deep subsurface microbial communities from Baltic Sea to uncover new lineages of life (NeLLi) - Landsort_02402 metaG | ecosystem: Environmental > Aquatic > Marine > Oceanic > Sediment | place...
GCGGCAGCGGCAGCGGCAGCGGCAGCGGCAGCGGCAGCGGCAGCGGCAGGAGCGGCGACCGACGACGACCCCGTTGCTGCTGCTCAGCCCCTCCCTTCTATCTACCAGCAGCGGGACCGTGGCAACTCAAGGTCGTCGGGCGCCGTGATCTTCGCCGCGCCAGCAACCACGAGAACAATAAAGCGGCCGCGGGAAGAAGAAGAAGAAGAAGAAGAAGAAGAGGAAAAAGAAGGAGAGTTGCCGTTGCCTCCTCCTCCTCCTCTGCCGCCGCCGCCTCCGCCCTCAAAGGCTCCTCGACTTCCCCTTCCTCCTCCGCCTCAGCAGCCGCCGGCAAAGATCACCGCCCCAGTCCGCGGCGTCGTGCGCAGCTCGGGCAAGTGGGGCGGCGTCGTCGCCGCCGCCGCTTCCATTGCTGCTGCTCCTGAAAAAGAAGAGAGGAAATGAAAAAACGAAAGTGTAACAACAAAAACCCGAAGAAGAAAAAAAACTTTCTCCCTCTCCTCCTCTCTCTCTTTCCCCCTCTCCTCCCTACCCTCCCTTCCTCCTCCCGTACACCTGCGGCGTCGCCTGCCTCGTGGCCCACAGGGTGATGTCCCCGATCTGGCAGTTGGCGGGGCGGGTGACGGCGAAGACGACGGCGTCGGCGCAGTCGTCGGCCGTCAGCGCGTCGATCCCTTCATAAACCTTGTTCGCGCTCTGCTCGTCGCCCCTGTAGCGCACGCCGCCGAACTCCGTCTTCACCGCCCCGGGGGAGATCAACGTCACGCGGACCTGCGAGTCCACCAGGTCGCTGCGTGCCGAATCCGTGAAGGCCAGCACGAAGGCCTTGGTCGCGCAGTAAGCGGCGCCTCCCCCGTAGTGGTAGCTCCCCGCGACGCTGCCTACGTTGACGACGTGCCCTCTGTCTCTAGCCAGCATCCCGGGGGTCACCAGGCGGGTGAAGCGAGACAGGGCGAGGCAGTTTGTCTCGACCATGACGGAGACGTCGGCGTCTTGCAGCTCGGAGACCTTTTCGACTCCCAGGGCCAAGCCGGCGTTGTTGACCAGGATGTCGATCTCTGCGAAGCCTTCGGGGAGGGTTGTGAGGAAGTCGGACACCGCCTTGGCGTCGCGGACGTCGAGCACCGCGGTGTGGACCTTGAGATCTGGGTGGGAGGAAGAGGAAACGGAACCCGAGAGAATCTCCGCCTTGAGGGCCTCGAGCCTCTCTTGCCTCCGGGCGACGAGGACGAGGTTGCACCCCTCTTTCGCCAGTGCCTTTGCCGTGGCGGCTCCGATGCCCGAGGAGGCCCCCGTGACGAGGGCGCACCAGCCGGCGATTGACTGGGAAGGCATGTTTGGTGGAAGGGGAAAGGTTGGAGTTTTCTCTTCTAGTCGGGGTTGAAGAAGAAAAAGGAGGTCGAAAGAGAGAGATCGATCGATCAACAAAGAGGTTTTCTGTGGCAGGCTGGGTTTTTGCCTCTGCTTCTCTCTCGCGTTCTATCTCTGGAAGATGGACAGATCGAGAGAGCAATTCCCTTGGATCTAGGAGCAAAGCGAGCTCTTGGCAGTGAGAACGACGGACTGCGAGAAAGTGATGGAAAAAGAAAGTGATGGGTTTTTTTCGTTTTTTTCCGTTTTTTTCTCCATTCAAGCCACAAAAAAGCAAACATCAGCTCGCCTTCGAGCGAGAGCGAATCCTTCTCTTTCCCCCTCCAAAAATGAAGGAGCCCGAGCCCGCTCCTCCGCGCGCCGCGCCCGGAGCCGTCGAGGGCTGCACGACCCTCCTCGACCTGGACGTGGAGACGCTGCGATTGGTGAGGCGGAGGGCGCAAAAAAGTTCAACAACTGAGTCTACGCATCTCGACCGAAAAAACGACAACGACGACTAACTCTCTCTCTTTCTCCTTTCTATCTTCTTCAACCCCGACTCTTTTCAAAAAAAAAAAAAAAAACAGATCGTCGAGCGCCTCCCCGCGAGGGACGTCGCCTCGGCGGGGGCCTCCTGCACCTTACTCCGCGCCGCTGCCTACGAGGGCCCCTTCGCCGAGAGCCTCTGGGAAGGGAGGGCGAGGGCGGCGCTGGGCACCTTTGCCGCGGCGCTGCAGCGGCTCGACTTTCTGTTCCAGGAAGGAGAGGGAGAAGAAGCAGAAGAGGAAGAACAAGAAGAGGGAAAAGCGCTCAGTGAGCCCCTCGCCGAGCCGCGGGACTCGGCGGAGGAGCTTGCAAGCAGCAGCAACAACGACAAAGAACCCGCCGGAACAGAGGCCCGAGCCCTCCTCCTCGCCGCGGCCGACGCCGCCGCCTCGAGGGCCCGGGCCAGGGCCGCCGCGGCGACGCGCAGGGCCCTTTTGTGGGCTTCGACGGTGCGAGACGCGCACTCCTTCATGATTCCAGGGTTCCGGTGGAGTAAAAAAGTCGCGCTGGGGCTGCAGGCGGCAGTCGAGGAGGAGGAGGCCCGCGAGAAGAAGAGGGACGACGACGAAAGCGAAAGGGAGGAAGCGGCCGCAGCAGCGACGGGGCAAGCTCCTAGTCGCCTCCGCTTCTTCCAGCCCGCGGCGATGCCCCGCCCACCGCTGCGCCGCGCCCTGGCCCGCTCGGGCCACGCGGCCACGCCCGCGGCAGCCGTCTCTTCTCGAGGAGGCGGGAAAACAAGAGGAGGGAGAGGAAGGAGGACGACGAGGGCGCGGCTCGTCGTCACGGGCGGCGTCTCCCGCGATGGAGGGACGAGGGGCGAGCTCGACGTGCTGGTCGTCGACGCTTTCGGCTCTTCGGACTGCGATTCCGAGTCGTCTTCTCGTTCTCGTTTGCTCCTGCCGAGGGTGACGCGCCCGCGGGTCGGCACCTGGAGGGAAGAAGAGGAAGAAAAAGAAGCCGACGAAGAAGAAGAAGAAGAAGAAGAAGAAAAGGGCCTATCTCGCAGCAACGACGACAACAACGACAACAACGCTGCCACCTCTTCTCCTTCCACTTCCGCTCCTTCCGCTTCCACTTCCACTCCCGCTCCACCCCCCCTTCCTCCTCTCTACGTCCCGCGCGCCCGCTTCCGCCACGCCGCCGTCGCCCTCGACCTCCTCTCCCACTGCCCGCTGGCGGCGGAAGCCCTCGTGGCTGCGGGCGCGGCCCGGGACCTCTTGGATTTAAAGAAAAGAGGCGGCGACGCCTTTTTGGTTTTCGGGGGTTACGCGGCGGAAGACGGGACCGAGTTTGGGCAAGGGGGTACGTTGGAGGCCCTCTGGGTGAGCAAAGACGGCAGGAGGGCGACGTGGGCCGCGCTGAGGACGCTGCAGCGGGAGGGATTAGCAGGAGGCGGAGGAGGAGAAGGAGACGGAAACGGGAACGGAAACGGAAACGGAAGTGCCCCCTCTGCCCGGTTTCACCACTCGATGGAGCTCTTCCTGAGCCACGACGGCATTAATAATGCAAAGAGGCCGTGCCTGGTGGTCCTCGGGGGCGAGGGGGTAGGGGTCCGCGCGAGCGATTTCGGCGATTTCGGCGACGGAGGAGGAGGAAGTGGAGAAGGAGGGGGCGGCAACGCCTTTGCCTCTCTTCCATCTCTTTCCTCTTCCTCTTCCTCTTCCTCTCCCTCTCCCTCTTCCTCCTCTCCTACCTGTCCGACGACGGCCTGGGTCCTGGACCTGCTCTCGCTGACCTGGAGCCGCAAGCTCACCAGGCCGGACCCTCGGGTGCTGGCGCTGGCTTCTCTTTTTTTCTTGGGAGGGGCCGGCACGACGCCCGCGGCCGAGGCAGCGGCACGGGCGGCGGCCTCGGCCGCGAGATTGCGCGCCGCGGGGCCCGGGGCCAGGGCGCTGCACCTCTCGACCACGAGGGCTTGCCCAAAGACGGGGAACCCGCAGCTGGTGGTGGTCGGGGGCTACAGGACGGGTCACGACGAAGGCGGCAGAGGAGGTCGAAACGGCAACGGCAACGGCAACGGCAACGGAGGCCACGGCGGAGGCATCGGCGGCACAAACGCCCGCGCCGCCGGCGGCGGCGCCCTTCTCGGCCTCAGGGGCCAGCTGCAGTCGCTGGTGCCCTGGGCCCTGGATCTAGCGACCTGGCAGTGGCACGCCGGTCCCGCGGCGCTGCAAGAGGCGAGGGAGGCCGTGGAGGGGGCCGCGGCCTCGGCTGCGGCTGCGGCGGCTTCAGTGGCAGAGGAAGGCGGAGGAGGGGGGGCGACGTTCGGCCAAGTCTTCCCCCTTCCCGCTGGCTCGTCTCCCGTTTCCGCTGACGCCTCTTCTTCCGACTGCTGCTGGTGCCCTCCAGCGAGGCAGCGTGCCGGGGCCTGGAGGCTCGGGTGCGACGTCGTCTGCGGGGAGACCTTTGACGACGACGACGGCGACGAGGAAGAAGACGAAGAAGAAGGTGGAAAGAGCGGCGGCGGCGGCGAAACGGAACGCGAAAAAAAGAAAAAGAATAACAAAAGGAGGCCGCCGCCTCTCCGCCTCGCCCCGGCCCCTTCCCCTACCCCGCTCTCCGACGCCGCCCCCTGGCTCGTCGTCTCCGGCGGGTCCCCGGCCGCCGGGAGCTTCTTCGGCGACGCGCACGCGCTCCACCTCCCCTCGCTCACCTGGAGGTGCGGGGAGGGGAGGAGGGAGAGGGGGCAGCAGCACAAGTCAGACAGGAGCGAAGAAGCTTTGACCTCTTCTTCTTCTTCTTCTTCTTCTTCCGCTGCTGCTGCTGCTGCTGCTGTTCTTTCTTCTTCCTCCTCTTCCTCTTCCGCTCCTTCACTGCTGGTTCAGGGGAGGCCCACGGGGCCCGCAAGGACGGCGGGCCACTCTCTGGCGGGAGGACTGGCCTTTGGCGGGTGCATCCCGACGCTCGCCGGCGTCGTCCCCGTCGCCAAGATGGACGTGCTGCTGCTCTTATCGAACGACTCTTCCGCTCCTTCTCCTTCTTCGGGGCCCTTTCCGACCTCGAACGCTCTCGCGGGTGCAACAGGCGGGTCGGCGGCGCCGGGGGCTTCCAGGAGATCTCCGTTGACAGCCGCGGGGACTGCGACAACGACGACGGCGACAACAACAGCGACAGCAGCGACGACGACGAGAGCTCCGGCAAACGCAGCTTTCGCTTCCTCCCCTCCCTCCTCCTCGTCTTCTCCTTCTTCTTCCTCCTCCTCTCCGCCCGCCTTATCCTCCTCCGGGGGACCCAGGACCATGCCCTTATCCTCGTCGGGCTCGCTGCTGGTCTCCGACGGCACCACCTTCAGGGTCTGGAGGGACACCGCCACTGGGAGGCTCTACGGAGAGAGGGCGGGCGAGGAGGAAGGAATTGGTGGAGGTGGAGGTGGAGGAGTTGGGGGTGGTGGAGGAGTTGCTGCTCCTCCTCAACTTCCTTCTACTTCTGCCATCGCTGCTACTCCCGCTCTTCTCCCTTCTTCTCTACCTCCTTCCCTGCCGTCCCTCGAGAGGCTCCGGCTGTCCGGCTCGGCCATCGAGAGCGGGGACGACGACAACGACTTCGCCGAAGGAAAGGAGGAGACGTCGTCGGACGACGAAGACGGTTTTGCCGTCTCCTCTGCCGCCGCAGCGGCCGCAGCCGCTGCCGCCGCCGTCGCTGCCGCGGCCGCCGCTGCTTCGAAGGCTCGGGTCCTCGCTGCTGCCGCTTTCATCGCTGCTGCTGATGCCGCTGCTCCTGTTCCTGCTCCTGCTCCTGCTGTTGAGAGGGAAGCAGAGGTGGAGGTGGAAGAGGAAGAGGAAGAAGAAGAAGAAGAAAGCTCCTCTTCTGATGATTCTAGTTCCAGTTCCGACGAAACTGACGAAAGTGACGAAGACGAAACTGACGACGACGACGAAAACGATGACGAAGAGCACGCCGGAGGGGCCTTTGCGTCCCTCGGGCGCTGCGTGGTCTCGTGAATAAAAAAACGCGCGGGGAACGCGCGGAAAAGGAGAAAAAAGATCCAAAAGAAAGAAACAAAACAAGGTTTAGGCAAAAACAAGCTTCTCCGTTACCCCCTATTTTTTTCCCCTCGAATGAAATGTTTTATCATTCATTCGATACTCGATAATATCACTTTTAGACTTTTATCCACGCCGCCTGGGCCTCTCCTCTGCTTGCTTGCCTGATCCTCTTGTGTTTTACACTCTCGGCATCGGGGAAGCGGGAAGGGGGAGGGGGGGCGGCGTTTGTAATAAGTTTCTTTCGATTTTTCCGATTTTTTCGAGGTCGGAGGTCGAGGAAATTTTCAAAACACAAAACTCAAGAGCTCGAATCTCTTTCTTTCTCTTTCTTTCTCTTTCCTTCTTCTTCTTCGTCAACCAATTCCTTCTTTTTCTCTCGCCGCCGCTTTCACGACGATGATTCGCGGCATCCGGGACCTCTGGCGGAGGTACCAGGGCTTTGGGAACGAGGTGAGAAGAGGAGAGAGAAAGAGAAAGAGAGAGAGAGAGAGAGATCGAATTCGTTTTTTATCAATTGATCAAGCCAATCGATTGTCGAAGAAGAAAAAGAAAAAACTCAACCTCTTCTTCCCACCACCGCCACCACCACCAAACCAAACAACCCCAGGAGCTCGAGACCCTCAAGCGCTCCACCCTCGAGCTCAAGGCCGAGATCGAGGCCCTCCGCGCCTCCGCCGCGGCGCGCCGTCAGGCCTTGGAGAGTGCGGCGCTGGGAGAGGCTAGGGCCGCCGCTGCGGCGCGGGCCGCGGCCGCCGACGCCGTCGCCGGCGCCGAAAAGGCTCTTCAGTCCGCGGGGGCGCGCGCCGACGCCGGGCTGGAGGCTATGGTCAAAGAGAGGGCTGCGCGGGCTGTGATGGAGGGGGAGGAGGCACTGGAGAGGGTGCTGCTGGCGGAAATGATGGAGGGGGAGGAGGAGAAAGAGAAGGAGATTGGCGGAGAGAAGAAGAAGAAGGGCAAGAAGAGCTAACGCCGCCAAAAACTCTCAACTGTAAATCTGTAAACCTCTTCTCAACGCTGTTATTTGCTTATTTACATTCTTTTGTTGTACATCACAGCAGCAGCTGCCTCCACGCCGGCGATAGCTCCTCCAGGTCCACGCCCTGCGACTCCAGCCACCGCGCGTCGATGCGCCAGCTGCTCGACGGAGGAGGAGATTTCTTCTTCGTCTTCGTCTTTGGTTTCTGTTGCTCGCCGTCGCCGCTGCCGCCGCCGCCGCTGCCGCTCCGCGAGAGGGCGAGCTCCTCGCGCCCGCGCCAGTAGATTCCCGCGTCCTCGGCGCTCCACCCGTTGACCGTCCGGAGGGTGAGCAGGGCGCGGGCCCTGGCCTGCGGGGACTGGAGGGAGAGGGCGTGCTGTTGTTGTTGTTGTTTTGGGAGTCGAAGGAAGAAAAAAAGTGAGAAAACGAAAAAAAAACAAAAAAAAAGGTTTTAAAAAAAAAAGGGGGAAAAGTTTTAAAAAAGAAACTCACCGCGACGTCGTGCGCCTCGGGGCACAGCGCCCTCAGGCCCAGCAGCGTCGCCAAGCGCTCCCGGTCGTCCAGCCGCCAGTGCTCGTGAACCTCGACCGGAGCGCAACGCTGCTTTCCTTCGGTTTCAGTTTCGGTCTCGCTTCCTTGAGCTCCTCCAACTCCACCTCCGTTTCCGCCGACGCCGCCGGTCACCGAGCATCGGAACCCGGAGACCGCGGCCGCCTCCCTCGCGAGCCTCCTCCACTCCTGCGGCGGCAGGGCCGAGGACAGCGGCCCCGCTCCGGCGACGATCTCCGCGGGAAGGGCGTCGATCTCGAGCGGGGGGAGGCCCGGCTTGACCACGACGGAGACGCCCCAGGGCCCCAGCGGCTCTCGCTCCCCTTCTTCGACGTTTTCGTGTTCGTCGTCGTCGTTTTCGCTTTCGTTTTCACCTCCTCCTCGGTCCTCTTTCAAGTGAGCCCTCCCGACCGAGCGGACGAACGCGAACGCCGCGTCCGCGTCCCCGGGAAGCACCGCCTCCGTCTCCCCGCGCGGAACGTATCCTATCCGCCCTTGCTCCCCGCCTCCCAGCGTCTCGACGGCGACGGCCCGCGGGTCGAACGCGTTGCCCCGCTCCCGAAGGAGCGCGACCGGCTGGCCCTTGCGCAAGTGAGAGGCCGCCAGCTGTCGCCCCTCGAAGGAGACGCCCGCGACGCGGAAGGTGAGGTCCGGGGTGGCTGCTCGGGCGCGGGCGCGGGCGAGGGCCGCGGAGAGAGGGGGGAGAGGAGAGGAAGAGGAAGAGGAGGACGAAGAAGAAGAGGTCGAAGAGGTCGATGACGGAGACGAAGAAGTTGAGATCGCTCGGACGACGAAAGCGTCGCCCAGCAAGCTGCTGCATCCTTTCTCTCGCCCCAGAGATCGCCTGAGGCTCAAGAGAGCGGCGCGCCGCATCTCTGGTGACGAGGGAGACGAGCTGCTGCTGCGGCTGCTGCTGCTCGCGATGGAAGGAGGGCTTGGCGGACAGCAGCGAAGCATTTGATCGAGAAGTTTTCGTCGAGAAACGAAAAAATGGAGTTCCTCAGACTTTGAACAAAAAATCAAAAAAAGAGAGGCATCGAAATTCAAAAAACCTTTCTCTCTCTCTCTCTCTCTCTCTCTCTCTCTCTCTCTAAATGTCTGGCCGCTACCTCGAGGAGGTCATCCCTCGGGACAGGCCAGGCGCAGGCACCGGAGGCGGCTTTGGCGCTGTTGGAGGTCGCGGTGGCGGTGGCGGGAGAGGAGGAGGAGGAACGGGAGGAGGCCGGCATGCAGGCTCGAGTGGCGGCGGCCTAGGCGGTCGCGGCTTTGCCCATCGTCGCGGAGGCCAGCCCCCAGTTCCGCAGCAGCAGCACCGACGCGACTCCAAGAAGCGCAAGGGCGGCAACAGCAGCGGCCTGGAGATCACGTTCGACCCTGCCGCGGTCAGGTAAAAAGAAGAGAGGAGAGGGGGAGAGAGAAAAGAGGAGGAGAGAGAGAGAAAGAGGCGAGAATGCGAGAGTCCGCGGCTAGGTGGAGAAGAAGAAACTCTCTTTTCCTTTCTTTCTTTTTTCCCCCTCAACCCCGACCCCGACCCCCGCCGCCTTCACCTCGCAAAAAAAAAAAAAATCGCATGCAGGGACTTTGTCACGGGCTTCCACAAGCGCAAGGTCGCCCGCCGCTCGGCGGCCAAGGCGGCTTTGGCTCTTAAAGAGCGAGCGGCGCGCCTCGAGGACCGCGCCGCGAGGAGGGCTAAAGTGAGGGAGGAGCTGGACCTGGCCAGGTACGAGACGCCGCCGCAGTCCGAGGATGAGGACGAGGACGAGGACGAAGGCGAAGAGGAAGAATACGGAGGGAATGGCAAGGACGTCGACGACGACGACGAGGGGCATTTCGGGTACCGGCCTCCGCAGCAACAGCAGAAGAACAGGAGGACCAGGAAGAACGAGAAGAAGAAGAAGCCTGGGGAGCCAAGCCGTCGGAAAGTTGTGCTCTCGGCCCCCGGGGGAGGGGATCAGCAGGTCTCCATCGCCGCCGTCGAGCTCGACTCCGAGGCCGAGGAGGAGCGCAGGAAGATGACCGCCGGAAGCGGAGGTGGAGGTGGTGGAGGGAGTGAGAGCGACGACGAAGAAGAAGAAGAGGACCCCCGAGCGCGCGTCGCCGCGGCCTGGAAGCAGCGCGAGGAGCAGCAGAGGAAAAACCCTTTCACCGTCAAGCCCTCGAGCAGCGCTGCTGCTGTTCTTCCCCCGAAGAAAAAGAAGAAGAAGACGCTGAAAACGACGAAGAAGACGAAGAAGAAAGGGAAGCGGTGATTTGCTTTGTTGTAAATTTTACAAGAAAAAAGAGGGGCGAAGATGATCAAAAAGCCTTTTTCTTATTCTTCTTCTTCGCACTTTGTGTTGTTGTTGCTTTTCCTGCTGCTGCTGCTTCATTTCCCGCTGCTGCCTCTCGCCTTTGCCTCGCCGCCGCCCTCAGCTGCGCGACTTTGAGGTCGATCATCAGGAGCCACGACTGGCGGAGAAAGAGGACCTGCGAAGAGGGAGAGAGATATATTTTTTATTTTGTCTTTTTCGTTGAGCAAAAGAAAGAGAAAGAGAAAGAGAGAAAGAGAGAGTCGGGAAAGAGAAACAAACAAAAAACTCACCAGCTGCACCGCCATCACCAGCAGCAGCGGCGCCGACACCAGCGCCGACCAGAACACGCCCCCCTTGTCTCCGGCAAAGTAGTTTGTCCTTCGAGGAAGAGAACTCGAAGAAGCAGGGAAGAACTCCTCGAACTTGCGCGCCGCGAGCGCATTGAGTCGCTCGCCTCCGCGGACGAGCCCGAAGCAGAAGAGCAGGACGGAGAGCTGGACCGCCTGGTTTCCGCGCGTGGTGACGGCGAGGGCGAGGAGCAGGACGTGCGAGGCGATGATGGTGAGGACGAGCGGTTCCTGTTGTCGTTTTGGTGACGAGAAGGGAAGAAGGGAAAGGGGAGGAGGTTGAGGTCGACGAGCGACGAGCGATCTCGAAGAAGAAGAAGGAAAACAAGATTGAAGAAAAAAAACTCTCCCGAAAAAAGAATTCACCTTCCACTCCACCGCCGCTGCGAATTCCCGCAGGGCCGAGAGCACCCTTGACCCTTCTAACGCATCGGTAAAGAGGCTGTGGACCCGCGAGCTCAGCTCGTCGAGGACGGCGAGGGCTTGGTCCATTCGCTTCGCTCTCGTCTTTGACGAAAAAGAAAAAGTGGTTGTTTCGATTGATCTCACTCTTTTCGTGTTTCAAAATCAATCCGATGGCGACGACGACGACGACGTCGAAGACGCTGCTGCTGCTGCAGCTCTTCCTTCTCTTCCTGGTCTCCCTCGCCCAGGCCGTGCGAGAGACCGCGTTCTACGACCTGCTCGGCGTCGCACCCGATGCGGACGACGCCACCATCAAGAAGGCGTACCGCAGGCAGGCACTGTGAGTCGCGATCGATTCTTTTCCTCTCTTTCCTTTTCTAGAGCATTGAAAATCAGTTTCAAAGTCCGCCCTTTTTTGAGACCTCGCGTGCTCGTTTTCCTCGACTTTCTATTCCGCAGGCCGATCGAGAGCATTTGGGCCTCGGCATCGCGGCAGAGGGAAAGAGAAAAGAAGAAGCAGAAGGCTGCGTTTTTTGGGAGCGTCGAAGAAGAAGAACTTTTCCAAAACGAAGGGAAACAGCGATCGACTTTTTCGCTGACTTCCTCTCAACCTCCTCCTCCTTCGAAAAAAAAAATCAAAAAAATCCAAAACAGGAAATGGCACCCGGACCGCAACCCAGGCGACAAGAAGGACGCCGCCGAGAAGAAGTTCAAGAAGCTCGCGATGGCCTACGAGACGCTGAGCGACTCGGAGAAGCGGCGGATCTACGATCAGATGGGGGAGCAGGGCCTCAAGAACAACGGCGGAGGAGGAGGTCCCGGAGGGCCCGGCGGGCCGGGAGGAAGTTTTCAATTCCACGGCGACCCCTTTGACGTCTTCAACACCTTTTTCGGGGGAGGAGGAGGCGGGATGGGAGGGGGGGGAATGGGTGGGCCCGGGGGTCCCAACATCAGGTTCAACATGGGAGGAGGGGGCGGAGGGTTCCCCGGCGGCGGCTTCCCTGGAGGTGAGGGAGAAAGTGTTTTTTTTTCTTTTCTCTTTCAGAAAGAGAGAGAGGGGGAAAAAAAGAGAAACTAGCACTCACCTCTTTTTTCTTTCCTCTTCTTCTTCTCTCCAAACTCTCTCTCAACAAAAGGCTTCCCCGGCGGAGGCGGACACCACCATCAGCAGCAGCAGCAGCAGCAAGGAGACCTCTACGGCGACGGCGACGGCGGAGACGACCCCTCGGGCGTTGTCGTCGTCGCGCCCGACGACCTCCCGCCTCGGGACAGGAAACCCTCTCTGATCGAGTTCTACACGCCCTGGTGCGGCCACTGCCGTTCGCTGGCCCCCAAATGGAAGAAGGTGGCTGGAGCCCTGAAAGGGACCGGGATCAGGGTCGGGGCGATCAACTGCGACGACCATAAAGAAACGTGCGCCAAGTTTGGCGTCAAGGGCTATCCCACCATCAAGGCCTTTGTCGGAGGGGGCTCTTCTCCCGCTCGAGTCGTGGATTTCGGCGGCGGGGAGCGCACCGCGAGGGCCATCAGGGACTGGGGGATCTCTCTGGTGGAGAACGCCGATCAAGGGAAGGAAGGGAACAGCGCGAGCGTGGCGAGCGTGACCGGAGAAAAGGCGCTCGCGGCCAACCTGCTCAGCCGCTGCGGCGGAGGAAGCGGAAGTGGTAAAAAAGGAGCGAAAACGAAAAACGCCAAGGGCGTCTCGTGGGACGTGTGCGTGCTGCTGCTCTCGGAGAAGCCCGAGCCCCCGACGCTGCTGAGGACGCTGGCGCTGCAGTTTGACGGCAGGGTGGCCTTTGGGTTCGCCGGTAAAGGAGCGCGGGACCTGGTGAAGAAGTTCAACCTCCAAAGTCCCGCCTCTGACGCGAAAACAGATCCTTCTTCCTCTTCTCCTTCTTCCTCTTCTGCTGCTCCTTCTTCGCCCCTCCCGGCCGTCGTCGCCTTCTGCAACGGCGACCCCGATCCGGCCGCAGTCTTCACAGGACGCATGAAGCCCGACGCCATCGAGTCGTGGGTCTACGGGTTCGCCGGCGGCCGCAAGTGCGCTTCGCTGGTGAAGGTCGACGCCGGGACGGACCTGTCGAGGCTGCGGGTGCCGCAGCTGAAGGCGGCGCTGGCCGCGAGGGGGGGCAGGTGCGCCGAGTGCGTGGAGAAGGGGGACTACGTCAAGGCGCTGAGGGATCTGATCGTGGCGGGGGGGAGCAGGGCGGAGTTGTGATGTGAAAGACAGAGAGAGAGAGAGAGTTGGTGAAGAGAAAGAGAGAGAGAGAGGAAACGGAATCGAAAAAAAACAAAAAAAGGCAGCCTTCTTCTTCTTTTTCTTCTCTTCTTCTGGTAAATGTAGCACTGGGTTTTTTCTATTCTTCAATCGGAGATGGACATCAATGACAACAACGAAAGTATTTTCCTTTACAATGCGGAGGAGGGAAGACAAAAGGGGGGACAAAAGCGTCGAGGATGGTTGTGGTGTACAAGTTTCTTTTTTTCAGTCTTTTTTTCGTTGTCTTTCTTCTCTTTTATCTCTCGCCGTCGTCTCCCTCCAGGGCGAGCCCGTCGGCCAAGTACTGCACCAGACCGGCCACGCCAAGGACCGTCTTCCTGATCATGCGGCTGTTTTTTGTTTGAGGTGTGGTTCAAAGTGGAGAGAGAGAGATAAAAAGAGTGAGTGAGTTTTTCTTTTTTTTCGTTTTTCTCTTTCTCTCTCAACTCTCTCAACTCTCAAAGAGCAACAAACGAAAAACAACAGCACCACCACCACTCACTCGAAGTCCTTCCCGGACTGCGGGCCCGAAAGGGAGGACACACGAGGGACGTCGAAGGCTTCGCTCCGGGGTTTTTCCTCCGACAGAGCTTCCTCCTCTTGTTCTTCTTCTTCTTCTTCTTCTTCTTTTTCGGAAAAAGACAGGACGTTGCCGAGGGCAGACAGCGACCCCGAAAACCCGGCAACAGAGGAAGAAGGGCTCACCATCGCGTTGAGCTCCTCGTCCAGCGTGTCGCTCCCGCGCCTGTTGAGCGCCCTCCCGGGGCTCCTGCAGGCCGCGAAGTCTCCCAGGCGGGCGATCCTCGGAGCATAAAAAGCGGCGTCCGCCGAGCCGGGACCGCCGAGCAGGCCGAAGACCTTGTCCCTGGTTTCGGCGTCGACGGCGATGACGAGGTCGAAGGCGTCTAGGTCGCCCAGCTCGAAGGCTGGGGCGCGAGGGGCAGCCAGGGCCTTGGGGCGGAGGGAGAGGCGAGAGGCCTGGGCCATCAGAGCCGCTGCCGCCGAGGAGGAGGAGGAGGAGGGGGAGGAGGAGGA
>Ga0114918_10003545_pt1 | contig 13743 bp, 18 predicted proteins | sample LantaG_FD_87015 | JGI IMG/M metagenome (GOLD analysis project Ga0114918, IMG submission 87015) | Deep subsurface microbial communities from Baltic Sea to uncover new lineages of life (NeLLi) - Landsort_02402 metaG | ecosystem: Environmental > Aquatic > Marine > Oceanic > Sediment | place...
ATTGAGGTCCACGGACGCTGGCAACCCTATTCCTGGACCGCAGGGCATGGAGGGGTAACCCAAGACCTTTATTTTAGGGATAAACGCCTTCTATCGGCTCGCAGTGGGCCTAAAGGGGGTGCCACATATTGTTGTGGGATTACCCTAGAAATTTTTGTAACCGCTTGGAAGAATTGGTACGCCCAACTTACGGGTAAAGAAAATCTATCTTATTCTCAAATGAAAGAAATACTTGCCTACTTTTTCGTGTACAAAACAGAGGATGGTAAGTACGACTACGGGGCCCAATCTGGTATTGGTGAGTATTTGTATGAAGAATTGGATTGGATCAACACGGAAACCTATGAAGATCCCTTGGAAATGCCATTTGGAACGTTCATCCAGTTACAATTCCAACGTGACCCACATGCAGGGGGTCACTCTGCGATCTTGGTTGGCACTGGTAAGGTTAAAAACAAAAACGCAGCATTTGTTTATAGTAGCAATAATTACTATGACACTTCCTGGGAACACGCTGCGGGTCAAAAACCGGGTCCGGGTTTTGATTACTACTTTGTTAACAAAGTAGTAGATGGTTTCAAACGAGAATTCCATGGAGCGGCTATAATCCCAGGTGACCTTTGATAGCTTTTCCGGTCACTCTCTTCTTCTTGATCCCCCTCCACTAAGACATCAAATGGGGACGGCAATTCCACCCCACGCTTGATCAATTCGTGACAAATGAAACGCACAAGGGCTGCACGTTTTGCCACCTTCCGGGAAAGCTCTTTTTTAACCTTTAGGTTCGGACATGAGTGGTTCTTAGGTTTTGCATCTGACATATCAGTCACCTCCTTTTATATCTGGCACCATGACACCGGAACAAAGCCCAGATCTCCATGGTAGACAGGTTCCATGATTACATGAACATTTCTGAAATACGAAGACTTATGTATTCTGATGTGGGTTCGGCAGAGATGGGGAGGTAGCCCTTCGAAAGGGTAGCAGGGACAACATATCGTTTGTATGCTTTAGTATTTAGATGCAGTCACCTCCATCATCGCAAGAACCACCAAAAGTAACCTCCATTTTATAACCTAACACCATTGGATTTCATGGAATCTTCCAGGTCACCCAAAACATCCAAGAGGGTGGTGGCCCTTTTGGATTGGGTATACCCAAAGGTCAATAAACGGGCTGTCTTTTTGAGAGCCTGTTCCAGAAAAAGATTGGGGTCAAAGCGCAGGTGGGGCTTATTTTCCAACACCACCTTATGAAGGCTGTTGTCTACCTTGCCCGAACTGAGAAAGTTGAGAACCACTTGAGGACTCGCATAGTAGTCCACAGTGATCCGCGATGTGTCATGGTGCAATGCTCTTTGGGCATTACCCACAGCCAACTCTATCGTTTTGGTGACCTCTTCCGTGATCCGCGTTTTTAGATCCTTCACCTCTTCCTTCACAAACTTACGAATAGTGGCATACAGGTTTTTTTGCTCCTCATAGAGGTTTTCCAAAATCTCACTGGTTGCCTTGAGTTGTCTTAGGTTCTTGGGGGTTAGTTTACTGGAAACTCGCATACGAAAATACTTGCGAAGGGCGTCGGGTGAAAACTGCATACCATTATCTTTTCGAAATACCGGGATATTGGCGCTTTCATCCAACACGATTTCTTCTTCGCTTTCAGAAAGGGCCCTATCGGCATAGTCCATCAACACCTTAATCGCAGCCCTATCTTTTAATCCCACCACGTTTTCTTTGAGTTTCTTTCCTGGAAATTGCAGGATCACAAAGTCTTCGCTGACATAGTTGATATGTTTTAGCAACAAACCACTGGCACCGAAAGTTTCAATTTCCACGTTTTCACCGTTGACCACCTTCACCACCTTGTTACCAGGAGACCCCGGACGTATACCTGTTTCCAACATGATCCAGGTAATCAAAGCACCCAAATGTAAATCCTCATTATCACTGGCAAGATCACCTTTTACCCTTTTGACGATTTCATTATAGTTTTGAACCAACAACTTGAGCGAGTCTATCTTAGACTCCAGATTATCATTCTGATTACTGAAACGATCCGTCATCTTTGATATGACACCATTGGGGTCAGTTTCGATCACAATGTTTTTGGGAAGGAAATCCCTGATCTTATCTGGCAACACTTCTCGGATATTGGACTGTGATACTGCCATTTCGACATTTTCAAAACCATAGGTGTTGACAAACCCCTTGATCTTTTCAAGTCCATCTTTCAAAGAGAAACCTGCTTTTAGATGTGCATCCCGTAACCAGTACACCACAGAGGCATGACGACTCTTGTTTTTGGGGTCGTCTTTTATGGTCCCCAAATAGGTATCCAGGAATTTTTTGAGGGTGGTATCGTTTTTGGCAGTAGCCACAAACATTTTACCCCTCCGATTCATCACTTCCAACACCTCTTTAGGGGAATCACCCTCCGAGATTGGTAGGGACTCCACTACAGATGCAGCGAGTGGACTAAAATGTTCGTATAGCCCCTTGAATTCTTTGGCAGCATTTGCCACGGCTTGTGTTTTAGCCCGAACATCTTGGTCATATTGAGAAACCGCGATGTGATATCGGGATGCCACTTTTTGGGTCATTTGACGAAACATGTAAAAGCACTCCTTGGTGGTGAATTTCAAATCTTCCTATATCAAGGTTATAATATAGAAAAACAATCTATGGGGGATCACATGAGATATACCGAAATCGCACAAAACGTTACCACAGCATATACCACAAATACCATAGAACATCTCCAACATGATGATACGGAGGTACGTCAGGCTCTTATTAAAGAGGTGAGTGTGAAACATTCCATCCTCATGGATCAGTTTTATGCCCGGAACAAAACATACGACCGATTATTTTGGTTACATGAAATAAAAAAACAAATAGCGCGGGTCACCAACCAAAAACAAAAACCCTCATATCAACAAATGATGGAGGGGCTTTTAGATCAGTATGAAAACACCCCCCAAAGTTATCAATTTTTCCAAGAGTTGACACAAAAAGCCAAGGACTTCCAACAGCAAGCATTGGAAATGAAAATAAGTTTGCCTCTCTCTAATTGGTTAGATTCTATCGTAATTTCTTCTTTTATTTATGAATTTGCGGGTTTTGTGCAAGCCCAGGTGGAGGGTCAAGAGGCACCCAACCTGGATCAAATGTTGAGGGTTGCGGAAAAAGAATATACTGCCCACACCCAATCTAACGTTAATGCTTTGGTGTACCACATAACCCAATATTTGAGTCGGACAGGGGGTGCCTATGGGTTTAAAACTCGTGTGGTTCCACAGTATACCCATAACAATATCCTGGTATACAAAAACCCCATCGTGCAAGTCACCCTGGTAACATCAAAAGGTGATTATGAATTTACGGTGTACACTAAAGGAGATCGAAAACCTTCGGTGTGCAATGTGAATCAATTTGGTGGGAGAGTTTATCATGGGTTGGTCAATTACCTGAGGGAAGGTTGACCCTTCAAAAGATAGGGTGTGTCCAATAGGGTATGGGCTAACACACTATTATCCCAAACCCAAGTATGGGTGGGTTCCAACGAAATCCCTAAGAAGTCTTCTACCAGTTCCCTCAAGGTAGTTTCTGAGGGAAGAAATAAAACCAGGATCAACTTTTCAACAAATGTATCCAGTTGAAAAGTTGCATACGGCAACTGGTAAGTGATCTTCAAATTTAAAAAATCCAACCAATCCATGCCTTGATTTAGGCTGTCATAAATCAAACTGTCTATGGGGACATTTTGATCTAGAAATTTTTCTCGTAGTTGACCCAGTAAAATATCACCAGGGCTGAGATGTTCCATTGGGGGGTCTTCTAGGGGGTCACAACGTTCAACTATGCTGTGGAACACCTCAGCGGGTAAATGCCCCGTAAACCAATCGAGGGTGCCTTCCACCGGGATGAATAACCTTCTCAACTCGTTTCGTAACGCTGTCTCTACTTTTTGGGAGTGAACTTCCACTTTGGTGACCCACACCGCATTAGGGTTATGGGTCTTGTATTTGGAAAAACGAGCCTTGGGGGTTTGGGAGGTGTACCCAATTTTGAATTGGGTGGGGCATTGTACTAGGTACACGTACTGGGTCATTATTCGCCTTGCAGGTTGAAGCCTTGGTGTGTCACCAAGTGGGTGGCTTGTTCCATGCTAAAACCTGCCTCTATATACGCCTGATACATGCGATAGGTTTGACGGGCCTTAGTGGCCATGGCTTGATCGCAAAGCACCGCCATATTAGCAATGGTGGCTTTGAACTCTTCCCGTTGAATATTCAATTCAACTCGGGTCTCTTCGTCTGCTTCCTCATATGCCTCATCAAAAGAGGCATTCAAGGAATCGGGAATTTTCCCTTGCAGAAATGTATCCATCATGGATGTTTGTTCGATCAGGTGCATTATTTGGCCAACGAGTGTTTGAATCATGGATTTTTCCTTTGGTTTGTGGGTGAAATTCTTATCGTTCACCCAATTTGAATGCATTTTGGGTCATTTTGGAAAACCTTATAAGGTCTTCCAGTGTGAAGTCGGGGTGGTGGTTTTGTAGGTACAACTCAATGGCACCGATCAGGTCTGATAACTCACATAATACCATTATTTTCACTTGTTGATTAACAGCATCCCCCAGTTCACGAAATTCCTCCTCTATCTTGGAGAACTCACCTAAGACCCCTTTCGGAATTGCCACTTCGTGATACCCAAATTTAGGCTGACTCATAGGGTACCTCATGTTGAATTAGGCATTGAGATAAGCGGGGTTCGGCTACACCGGTCCCATAGGCCCAAGTATAGCTCTTACCCAATAGTTCCATGGTGCGGGTGCCGTAGGAACCTAATTCGATCAGGTTATCGTCGGGTGATAGATACGCCAGATCAATACTGCCATCACCGATAATATCAAGGTATACCCGATCACCCAATTTACTTTGGAAGAAAATCTCCGCGTCACCCATTAGACGATGGAAATCCGGGGCAACCCCAAACTCAAAAAGTTCGAGTTTCATAAACTCATCAAAGTGATACCTATCATGATTTTGGTTATCCCCAAAACGATAGCAGGGGGAAATTGCCATGTACTGTACATCAGGACAAAGCTTTCCCTCTACCATCATTTGTAGAAAGCTTTGTTCCGCTGAGGATACCCAAGAACCCACATCCCCCTTACCATCAACCACCACACTATTGGAAGAGGCACCCTCAGGACGTGTGGCTTCTGTGTACGGTGCTGGTACCACCCATGGTACCTCTATTTTCTGGTATTTTTTTTGATAATGTTCCTGAGCTTCACCCAGAAGTTGGTAACTAATAGGCCATCGGGTCATGGGATTTCCCTCCAAAGGTTTATGGAGATTATACACACAGGGGGGATTACTTGGAAGAGGTACCCATGATGGATTGGAACCATGCAGTGATGTTGTCTTCATTGACAGACGCTTGTTGCAATGTTGGAACTTCCCCTTTGGTAGAGAGGTCACAGGATTCTAACAGTCCCACCGGGGTTGGGAATTCCCGATCCAAAGCAGGAATATATTCCGGGTTGGTTTCCTTCCAAACTGATCTCACTGCCTTGCGGTAGAGTTCGGGTTTTTCTTTGATCATGTCCTGTACCGCTTCCAACATCTGGGGTGTGAGTGACTTAATGGGAGTCACCAACAACGATACGAATTTTTCACGCAGGACTTTCTGGACCTCGGGGTTTTGAAGACCCGGTATCTCTTGGAACAAGGGGTGTTCCAAGACCAGGGTCATGATTGCGTTGGCCCCCGTTTCAGAAATGGCATCAAACACATTGTCCAGGGGTTTGCCTAAGAAACCCAGGGGTTTCATTTCTCTCAGTATGCGTACCACCGCCGTCGCCGCCGCCAAATTGTTATCCCAACGTGGGTGGGCTAAATCAACGTGGAAGGTTCTACCCGTGGGGGTACTCGTGGGTTCCACTGCTTCGGGTTCTTTCTTGTCAAAACCCGAAAAGTTGATCCGCTCACTGGGCATGGTGCCAGAACCAAACCGATAGTGGATACCCTCATTCTTTAGGTGAGTGTATTGATCTGTATAGTGAATGGGGTGGTAACACAAGGGTTCCCCCGCGTGTGATGCGCGAGAGCATTTTGAGGTATATGGGTATTCCACTTCGGGCCCCTGCACTTCACCCAAGTAAATACCAATCTTGTTGGCGTGGGCAATACCACGGTTCCTAACAATTTCCATAATTCCGGGAAATGCCTTGGAATCCCCGTAGGTGTGAATCTGGGGTCTACCCAAATGGGGGTTCACATTGAGGATGATAACGTCCTTCCAATGGACGTCCCTTTTTTTGATGACTTCCAAACGGGGTACCCGTTCCATGCGGTTCTTGTAGCAATCATCCAAGTTGGTGATGGTGTCGGCAGACATCTGGGTACCCTCATACCCATTTCGATAGAGGCTCAAGATGGTGTCTACGTTCATGTGTCCTTCTTTTTCCATGACGGATTTGATTTTGGCTTCAACGTCTTCGTGAATAGTAGTCCCCTGAGTTTCTTTATCAGACATGAGTCACCTCTTTCTTAGTTAGGTTTGTTACTGTATCATACACAGGAGAGGGGGGGAACCACAGAAAAAGTTAACGACCATCCCAATTCTTTATGGTTTCGTACAAGGCTCTACTGATTGCAAGTGATGCGCGGGTATCCGTAATCTGGATCAACACGTTGCCATCTTGAAGCAGTGTTATAGTATGTTGCAGCGTAGGGGTGTTGGTCAATTGGTAGGAAACCTTACCACTACAGTTATCCAGGAATTGGTTGAGGGCCCGGAATGCTTGGTCTTCTTTGCCTGATGGGTTCCATTGGTAAAAACCAATCATCTCAGATTTGTTGTTGTGATCTGCTTCACCCGTGGACCAGACTTTAAGGCCCTGTACTTGAGACCACCCCATAATTTTCTCGGCAAGATTTCTGTTTATGGCTTCCAGCATAAGCATAGGCACCTCCCATTTAACCTTAATGGTTAGCTATACCTACATAGAATATAGGGGGATTAGAATAGGACGTCTTCCAGGGCAGCATGAAGGAAGGGCATTTTAGCGTTAAACTTCTTTTGTTTTTCTTGTCTTGCCAGTAGCACCCGTAAGAGCATTGGCCTGTGTAATCGAAGACGTTCTTCTTCCAGGATCATATTTCCGTGGGTGACACATTGTGCGGACTCAAGCGAGGGGGTATCTACTTGCACCAAGGTCATCCGGTGGTCAACACCGATCACGTAGAATAACCCATCGTAGGTACTCATAAAGAGACAACCACTTCTCAGGTGATCCGTTTGGTATGTTTCTAAATAATCCCGTACAAAAGATCGAAAATCCATCATATTACTAAAGTAAGAAACCACCACAGGAGGTACATCGGAGCTATGCAAAACTATTTGTGGGTGGACTTTCTGGTGGGAGTTCCCTTGATATACGTTCCATTGATATACAGGGGGGTCTGTTTTTTCGGAATCGTTTCCCATTTTTGGTTTTTGCATATTGTTCACAACCCTCACAGCAAAATATGAGAACCCTTTCCCAATGCTTATCCACCACCCCTACCCAACCCACATCATTGGCCCACGTGGCCACTTCCAAAGTGGATTGGGGTGGTTGTTCTACGATGATTGGGACTTTACTACGGCAGGTCCAACAGACCAGATCCAGAGTTACCACCATGTCAAGATCCCTTCTGGTATGTTTCGATCTCTTCTAATAATTGGGCCTTGGCTTCTTGGGTGCCTTTTGCTACAAATTCCTGGAAGGCTTCTTGAAGTTGAAACTTTTTTGCCAACTCTGTGGTCATGGGGATCTCCACTTGGGGGATATTCAAATGAGGAATGTCATATTCCGGTGAGGGTATGTACTCCTGATTTGAGTGTGTACCCAGGTTCCAACAGTTGCAGGAAGGGGTTTGTGGGGGTGGGGTAATACCATGCCAAACAGATGGTAGGTATATGGGGGCCCCGCACTTGGGACAAGGTACAAATTGCATATCAAATCTCCTTATTTTGTTTTTCCCACCACTTTATCCAACATTCTTGGAGTTGGTCTAACCTGCCGTGGAGGTGCTGTGGGAAATGAAAAGGGTAGGTGCCATCTCTCTCTACTACCAGATGTCCTGCCAGAGTCAATCAACCTATCCAACAATCCTCGTAGATCTTTTCCATTACCCAGGAGAGAATAGAGATACCCCCATCAAAAAGAGTTTGGAAAAGTGTGTGTTCCATAATCACCAGGGGGTTAGAGATAAAACACATATCCGTTTCCCAAACCTTCGCGATCCGATCAAATTCCTGTTTTGTCATGTGCTTCCCTTGTTAGGGTGAAAACATCCTTGATAGCACTAATGCCTTCTTTGGTTATTTTTCGGGTGCCTATACCTGTAAACCTATCTTCCAAGGTAGGTGTGTGGCAACCCTCAAAGATACCAACCCAGTTGTTCCAACAAAACCACTGTACCGTATTCTGATCAAACACGTACACAGGTTTGTTCATATCTATGGCCATTTGAACAGCCCAACCTGTGCCACCATCCACAATTTTCTGATCTTTGTGCAAGAAACCCACCGCGATCACTTGATTCGTGTCACATACCTGCCAATAGTTTCGACGTAACAGGTTGTTTAAGTTTTCCTTAGATGTGGGGAACCTTCTTTTAAGGACTCGGTTAGCTTTCTCCAGGTAAACATCTGCGACCTGCAAGTATTTGGGTGACAGTCTCAGAATCGAACCCACGGTATCGGGGTAGATGTTATGTCCATAGAAGGACAAAACCTGAGGTTCCCACCCGTGCTTCTCGGAAAACTTACCCCACACATAGTCGGCACCCTCGGCACCACCTGTATAACAGCGTTTACCTGAGGGGTGTGTTTTCTCGTTCATGCGTTTTAGCATGACCCCCAGATACCCTGTGTTATTAATAACACGGTTGAGTTCTTCCACCTCCCAGGCAGAGGATTCAATTTTCAAAATGGGTCCAAAGATATTTTCGGCATTGCGATCACGCATATCTTTGATCCAAGCATCCACCAATTCGGGACGACCATGCTTGTGCATCACGACAGTGCCATCATTCTCAGTGGTGTACGCCACAGCAATGTCAGGGGACATAAATTGAAGATGACCACCTTCAAATGGATAGTAGGCGTAGTCACCGTGTTCTTTTTTATAGAAAGGAATTTGAGGGGGGGATTCAGGTTCTAACATGAGGTACCTCCGTGTACATAGGGTTTACCTATATACACGAAGATAGGGGAGGGGAATTAGTTGAGGGTTTCTTTGAGGCGTGATGCTGGCTTGAAGCCCACGGTTTTGGAAGCGAGGATGTTGATCTCTTCACCTGTTTTGGGGTTGCGTCCTTTTCGGGCAGCGCGTTCTTTGACGGTGAAAGTGCCAAAACCAGGGAAGGCAAATTTACCTCCGGTGGTCAGGGAGGTGGTGATTGCCTCGAACACACTATTCACAAGTTCTTCACTTGCTTTTTTGGTGAGGTTTCCTTTGGAAGATTCTTGCACTTGGTTAACTAGTTCCGCTTTGGTCATTTTGAGACTCCTGTTTTGATTTTGATTAGTAGCAACGGTTGTTGCTTTCTGCTGAGGAATATACCCGATTCTTGTTTTTTTGTATGCTTTTTGATTTTAGGGGATCGTTATGGCAGCAAAGATCATCCCTAAGGTGGCGTAATCCACGGATACGGGGTCGGAAAGAAGGTTGTGCAATGAGTACACCGCCAAATACGTTTGTTCGGACTCGTGGGTGTTTCCAAAGGAGGTACCATTCTTGGCTTGTTTTTCCACCCAAGCCATCTCATCGGGCTGCAATTCCACACGATACAAATGACTGTGGTGTGTGGAAAACGTGGCAAGCGGTTGTCGGGACTCCACTTTTTGCAAGCGACCCGGATGGATATCAAGACCTGTTTCTTCTTTGATCTCGGCAATGGCAACATTTTGCATTCCCTCTTTAAAAGAGGAGCCTCCTGCCACTTCAATTACCATTCCGTCAGGGTTCCGAACAGTTGATCGGAACTCTTTGATGCAAACGATTTTGAAGTCGTCCCATGCACCCTGGGGTTTCTGATACAGCACGATGGAGGTAATGTCGGGTCGAGATAGAATAAACTCATTGCTCTTACGACGATTTTCGGCTTCCACCCAAATGTCCACATGAATCGCCCAGGCAAAGGGAAAGGCACCATTGTTCACATAGAACACCCATTGTACCTCAGCCCAATCCAAACGATTGCCGTTGCGTTTCATCTGTGCATACCAATCACGGAAATGGCGATGTTTCCAGATATGCATGGGGATGTACCGTTCACCACCCCTACGGGTATGGCCCCTATCACCACAACGATGCATGGCATAACGAACGGTTTCCTCCAAGGTGAAGTAAACCTCTTTGCCCCCATTATCTTCAAAAACTTTATCCAAGTATTGTGTTTTGGGTGCCGCAATGGGGTGATCCAAAACCACCCTACCGGATTTGACGTAAAGGCCAAACTCTACGTTAGTGGTGAACCCAGGCAGGGTGGAAAGTTCTCGTGGAATCCAAAATAAGATCACGTCTGACATGTTCAAGCATTCTTTTTCCCACTCCACCTGATCAATGTAAGAGTGGGCCCATTTATCTGTTTGGTCCTCGGGTACGAAAACCACCCCATCATATTCGTTTTCCTCCAGGATTCGAAGTGCCTCTTTTCTCCACGAAGGGACTTCGGGTGATCGGGGGGTAGGTCCCGCCAAAAAAATGGATTTGGTGAATTTTTCGGGTGCCAGTTCTTGTGCGTAAACAACTTGCATGTGGTATATCCTCGTGGGGGTTACTTTTCAAATAAAGCTTCTTCGAGTTCCGTGGACCAACGGTCCAGCAATTCCTCTGATCGTGGGTCATTGTAGTAGGATTTGATAAACGACCATGCACCCAGGTAAAGATGTTTGACCCGTTTTTGGTGTCCTGTGTGTTGGAACAACCAAGCCACGTCCCGAAGTTTATTCATGGTATATAAACCACGTCGTGCTTTGTACATAAGGTGATCCACCACCGCTCGGGAGAGCGTGGAGACACCCCCATTTTGGAGACCCAAGGGTTCCACCAATTGCTGCATCAGTATATTGTGCCTTTGCAGTGTGTCGAATCCCTCAATGTGCATTGAGCGATAATACATACGCTTTGTGATCACTTTGATCAGGTAGATTTGTGTCTCTTTACTGGTAGAGGGAGGCACAGGTGAATCTGAATTAATGAAGTGTTGTGGGTGGGTTTGCATATAACCCAAAAGACCCTGGGTATCCCCCATAATTTGGGATTTTAGATCTTTGGGTAGGTGTTTCATGAAACCCCGTAGGAATGCCCTGGCATAGAGCGATGCCCTTTTGGACTGATCGCCCCGGTCATCCCGTACCCACCGATGATTCATGGGGAATTCATTGAGGGGAACTAACCCCTTGCGAGCCGCAAACAACATATTCTCAAACCGGTGTTTGTGTCTTCTGTTGGCTTGCTGCACACTGTTACTTTTTTTGTATGGAAGCTTGACGATACCGTAACGCATTGAAAACCTCCTACGAGGATTTTTTAGTAGATGTCAAGGGTTCATGCCCTCTCACGCGGTCTACACCATCTGTTATGATGTTTATACGCAATCGGGGGTTGAAAACCAAACTTTTTTTGGGATATTTTGAAAATAAGGTGCGGGGTCAGGAAGTGGGGGTGTTTCCAGTAACTTCTTTGAAGGTTTCCTGTAGGTCTTCCGGGGTTTTTTGCTCCCCCGGTGGAAGGATGGGTTCATCTTTAGATTTAATGATACCCTTGCCATTGGTCTCCTGCCATTCCAGTTGCAGGAACAAATCTTCTTCTTCCGGGGTCACCCTAGAGGGTACCAATTTGTTTTTCAAATACAGTCCCGTATATAGGATGATCGTAAGGGGCCAAATGGCCAAAGCGGTGAACACAATGGGTCCAATTAACCAGGGACCCCAATGTGCATTGAAATCGGTACGTGCTTTTTCGGGTCTCAGGACTACACCCAGTGTAAGGCTACAGAGGCCCCATAGGTAAAAGTAATACAGAAATGTCATTTATTTTCCCCAATTCCAAGGTTCTTGGCTCAATGTTTCCAACACAAACTTCATATTGTGGGTCAATTCTGTCATTTGTTTTTGGATATCTTCCAGAGTCTCTTGCTGTGATCGCTCCGTGGATTTCTCGGAACCCTTTTCCTTGCACTTTTCCAAGAAAAGGGTTTTCATTTCTTCTGTGAGTGTGGGTTCCTTTACCTCTTTTTCTGCATTTTCTGTTTTTTGCAACCCGGAGGCATCTTTCAACCTTGTGGCATCTTTGATCGCCTCGTGGGCCACTTTGTAAATAAGGCCCCTCTCTTCACCTACAAGTTGGTGGTAAGTGATCAACACACAATCTTCACGTACTACCAGATGACTCAGTTCACAAGGTAAGTCCAGGTTTCTGAGTTTAGCCTCCACCTCTCCAAAATCAACAAAACTTGTGGGTTCAAAACGCACACACACGGTTTTGGGATTATCCATGACTTCCCATGGGGGGTACACCTCCGCCTTTTTTACTTGTTCCGAGGAGGTGTGTTCGTGGAAAAATCCTTCGATCACTCGATAAAGGGTTCTGGGGTGGAACCCTAAGTGATCCATTTGAAAATGTAGGTGATCCCCGATAAGCTCCACCTTACCACAATCGGGTAACTCCATATGAGTGTCTATCTTCTTTTTGAGATCCTCCAAAAGCGAGGGGGTGGCTTTGACCCCAAGGCCCTTTGGGCTGAACTTGAATGCCCTCGTATCGGGGTCCCATACCGAGGTGTCCTTACTTTGAAAATTTTGCAGCAATAGATCCAGGTTATCCAACAGGTGACGCTGTAAGACGCCAATAAAACATATGGTCAGGTTTTGATCCCTCTGAGAGATCTTGGTGATCCTTAGTCCAGGAAATAAATACAACGTATTACGTAACCCTTGTAGGTCCACCAAGGAGGAGGAGTGGGGGATTGGGTACACTATATGTCCCTGAGCCACGCCTTGTTCATTGATGCTGAAATTGATGTTCTTTTGCATTTTTTTCTCCATATGTGTTGTTGTGTTAGTATACCGATCAAAACAGAACGTCTTCATATTGAGCCATATAGCGAGACATTTGTTCCAACCGTTGCATTCGCAATATTAATGTTTGGCACAATTGGGTTTTGGCGTTTATATATCGATTGACCCTCAAAAACGCTTCTTGGTGTCCCTTTGCTGCATCCTCTTTGGTGGCATATAACTGGTCCATCACAACCCGCTTCATTTGAGGATGATGTACTTTTGAGTATTGCACCGAGGTCTCAAAAAACATACCCCCCAAGCAAAAACCTAGAAACACGGTTTTCAACGTAACGGTGTCGTCACCCGTACCCCAAGAATGGGAACCCACAACCACTTGGTCGTGGGGATCACGTTCCGTCAACGGGCGATCTTGATCTTTCCACATGAAACTATAAAATTCCCGTATGTTTCTCGGAGACGTCGGGTAATCCCAGGGGTCCAAGACATAGAAACCCACGTTGCTGTATTGAAGGAGGGTGGTGAGGGCATCGGTGTCTATAGAAATTTGTAAACTATTAGCATCGTTGGTATAACTCCAATCACCCACCCGCACTAATTGGTTACCACTTTGGTATATCTGGAATTCCCTACAAAGGAATTCATTGAGGTG
>Ga0114918_10003546_pt1 | contig 13742 bp, 19 predicted proteins | sample LantaG_FD_87015 | JGI IMG/M metagenome (GOLD analysis project Ga0114918, IMG submission 87015) | Deep subsurface microbial communities from Baltic Sea to uncover new lineages of life (NeLLi) - Landsort_02402 metaG | ecosystem: Environmental > Aquatic > Marine > Oceanic > Sediment | place...
AGACGGTATCAGCATTATCGAGTTGTGCGGTCTGCTCTCAGAACACCGTGGCAGCATTTTGATCAACCGTAAAAGTCTATCGGCGAACTACAGCTGACGCGGACTTAAGAAGGTCAGGGGAATTCGGAACGGCAATGGTGAATTGGAAGAGCCGTGGCTCGACACCGAATACCTCGACAATTCCGACTTCGTCCAAATGGGTACCCTCAACGTCAACACCAATACGGCAACGGTAAATTTGAACATCGCCCGCCCAATCCGTCTCGTCAAAAAGGGGGACAAGAGTCCGGTTACCGAGGTAGCCGGCATCATACTCAACCTCACCGACTTCAAAAACTATACGATAGTCGGTGACGGTGAAGTAAACGTTCCGGAGATCGAAGTTCGTTTCTCCAACAAGACGGTGTTCAGTGCGTTCGAAGACGCCGGCGTGGTGACGGGAAATGCAAAGTACAGCCACGACACGGTCTATAGTATCAATTTGGCTTCAATGCCAGTTTGTCCGTATGACATCGAAATCGATGGTGTCAATGGTGCGTTTCAAAAATTGGCGGGACTAAAGGTCGTCTCCAGTATCTTGTCGGCTCAAATCAAGGGCGAGTCTACATCATATACACCGGAACAGCTGGAGGAGTTGAAACGACACTATCTCAGCGCCGCTATGTATGTCAACTTTCCAATGACAAATGAATATGCGGAACTTGAGGGTGCACTGCGCAACGGCTCGGTCGATACCAGAGTTTCGTACCGCATCGACATTGGCAACACCAAAATTCTGAATATGTCAAAGTTTACATCGGCGAACGCCTTCTTGCAGCGCATGTACGAAGTTGTTGATGAAAAAAGCGACAAGTTCGACAAACCGACGATGGACCTCAACATCAGCGGTGCCAACACGTTCTCTCACAAGGTACTTTCGGCACGCACCAAGATAACTCCAGTAGACGATTTCATGAAGCCGATCTTCGACGCCTTCCTCGGTCTTGGTCCGGTTGACGCACTCGCAGACATCCTCGTCCCGCTCGGGTGTGTTGCACTGGTAGAAGCCGTTAAAAAGGGCGAAAGAGGAGCCGACTTCATTGCCAAGATCGAACGTGCAACAAAGGTTGTCGACGAAGCGTCGTCAACGCTGTGGCGCGAATCGGTATGCCCACTGGTCTTCTACATCGGATCAACAGGGCTTGTTCCAGACGAGCTCGGGCTCGAAATGAAGTCTGCCGAGGAACTGCAGTCCACAAATACAGACCTGAATCTGGCGAAGAAGGAGCTGGACGGATCATTCTTTGTCAACGGCGACCTTATTGTCTCAGTCTACGCCAGCAACGAATACTATTCGACTGGAAAATAATCTCAGTGTTACGCCGGAGTGGATCCGGCTAACCAATAAAAGCAGGCACCATCGCGAAGGTGCCTGCTTTTTTGTGTGTCAAAATGACTACTATAATGGTCGTTTTCAGTGAAAATGACTGAGATAATGATCATTATAGTGGACGATGAGCCGTTTGAGCCGTTTATGACCCATTATGCGAGTCTGTAGCCGGCGAATATCGACTCGTGCTCGCGGGACACGGGTCCGATTGCCCACGTCTCGACATCAAAGTCGTCGTCGAAGAAACTGGTGGTGTGGAATCCGTTCCCCTGTGACCTTGCTACGGTGTTCTACGTTTTTTCGTTGTCGGCGACAAGGCATACGACCTTCGGATCTTCAAGCCACTTCTCAAAACACTGGCGATCAGCTTCAACAACGTCGGGAAGATAATGGTCCCGCGTAGTTTCGACCGCCGCATGCGCCGCCTGGGCGATTCGCCGCCCCTTGTTGAGCTTCGGGTCGAGCAGGATATAGAGTGTGTATTTCATCCTAATCTATCCTTTTCTGTGGTAGTTGTTGATGCAGTCCAAACCGTCACACTCGAGCTTCGGGGTGTTGACAAACTTGCGCCGGGGACAGTCGTCACAGGTAAAGTTTTCGTCATACTCCACATCCTCGAATTCACGCTTGAGCTTTTTGTACTGTTTCAAGCGCTTCTGGCGGAAGTGTTTGCTCATGGCGTCGAATCCAGCGAGGATTTCACGCTTGAGCTTCTTTTCCCAGTCCTTCAGCTTCTGTTGAACCTCAGGGTCCTTGAGGATGTGCTTGTTGTGAAGTCCATGGATCTGAACAAGCTCATAGCCATCGTTTTCGTCGAACCGGCGGAAACCGTCCGGTACGAACGAAAGGAGATCCGGCGAGAGTTCGGAGAGGGAGGAGGGGTTCGCCCCCAGGAACTGAATCCTGGCGGCGAACTCTACTGCTTCATCCAAGGTCTCGAAGTGTTCCTTGTATTTTTCCGAATGTCCACAGCAGGAACAACGGTAGCCGTTGTCTTCGATATAGGAGACGGCATATTTCATTTTGCCACCTCCTGCGGCGTCTTCTGCGCCGCCTTCACTACTTTGTAGATCGGGGAGTCGACGACGCAGCTCCAGCAACAGCTACAGGATGCCAGCGAGGTTTCGAGTTCGGAGAGGTCGAGTCCACGCTTCTCCGCCTCCTCGATCATCTCAATGGGATTGAAGTTACGGATGATCTTCCACTCGGTGGAAGGGTATCCACCGATCGCATTGACCATGTTCATCGCCGGGAAGTGCCGACAGAACCTGATGGAGATGGCTTTAAGGAGATCCTTGTCGGTCACCCTGGATGTCTCTTTGATGACCATCAGTCCACCTCCTTCACCGCGGCTGTCCCATAATCTCTGAGGATCCTGTGGAATAGATCCTCGTAGATTTGCGTGGCGTGGTGGAGCTCGTGATTCTGACCGCTGAGGTAGAAGTCGTCGTTGGTGGCGAGCCGGGATACCGATCCAGTATGTGGCGGACGGTTGCGGAGCCGGTTGTAGACGATGTGGAGGACGGTGAGGGACTGCTCCCAGTATTCCTTCGAATAATGGGCGACCGCCCCGTCGTTGATCCCGATGAAGGGACGCTCGGGAGTGACGAAGTCGGGATAGTCCACCAAGGCACGATCAAGCATCTTGAGTATATCTGAATTCGGGAGCAGTCCGCCGGAGGCGCGCAGAACATTTTTGTTGTGCCTCTGCCGGGCAGCGACGGTCTTGATGCGATCCTTGAGGTATGCGATAGCCGCCTTGTGTGCGGTCCGTTCTTTGATTGTGTATGTGGCAACTGCGTTCATTTTAGGGATCTCCTGTTGGTTGCAGTTATTCGCCGTTTCAAAAGGGGAAACTGTCGAAACCAGCCAACAGGCGGAGCGCGGCTGCGGATCTACGTAAATCCAGACACACAAAAGCCTGCACTAGCCTTCGCGTAGATCGCCGAGATTATTCTCGAAACGTCTGCGACGGTGGTACAGGCTTTTAATTCAAACAATATTTTTTCGGAACCCTAGTGATTTTTCATCTTCGTAATCCTGTTTTAATTTTTCGAATCAAATTCAAAAACTCTTTTCTTCTGAGTTAACAACATACACCTCACAAATGTGAATGTCAAATCGTTTTGGGGAAAATATTGAAAAACAGTTGGACTATCTGTAGCGGCTTCCGCTCCAAGCCACATATCCAATCCAGCAAAACAATCCGATGATTGCCAACAATCCCATTGTAATGATGAATATCATCATCTTGTCACCTCGACCAATATTTCCTCGTTCGAGATGGAGATACCTGCCTACCCGCGTATTTCAGTATCGTGAAGTTCGGATATTATTTCTTCTAATTCAATATCCGAATAGGTCTCGACATCATTTAGGGAGTCGTCGATCACCTCGACATTGTTGAACTGTTGTATTGTCCATTTTTTGATACCATAGCGGTCGAGTTCGGCGCGCATGGCTCTTATGTCGTCCTGAGAGTGAATCGCCCTGTGAATAGTGGTTCTGACGTCTACAGGGATATCGAGCGACTCGATGCTGGAAAGCATCATCGCAACTTCTTCCTGGAACAATTCGACACAGGTAGCCTTCGGGTACTTGTCAACGAGGTGCTTGTAGTCGAGCCCTATCGCATCTATGATTCCTATGTCGACGAGTCCAAGTGTGATGTGTGGGTGGCTGCCGTTGGTATCGAGCTTTATATCAAAATCGGCATTTTTGATCCGTATCAAGAATTCCGGGAGGTCCTTGTGGACGGTTGGCTCCCCTCCGGAAACAACAATCCCTTCAAGCCTTCCGCGTCTTCGTTCCATAAAGTCGACTACATCGTCCTCGGATATGGGCGGCTGGCTCTCGGGATCAAAGATTAGATGGGGATTGTGGCAGAATCGGCAGCGCATATTGCACCTTCCGCAGAAAAATACACACGCTAGGCGATCAGGAAAGTCGATTGTGGTGAATGAAATTTTGCCTCGAAAAATCATAAAATGGATCGGGGACTCGAGACGAGCCCCCTCCCTGTGTTTTTTAGTGTTTTCGATTTATTTGACCGAGTATACCTTTCGGTCGTTAAACTCCTCTTTCTTACCCTTGTTCCAGTTCTTAACCGGGCGATGATAGCCGCATACACGGCTGTATACCTCGCATTGTTCGTTGCACCGTTTCATGTTGTGTAGTTGCTCCTCTGTCCTTGTTTTACCCGACGCACACCGGGCATGTTTCATGTTTTCCCGACAAATATCCGTGTTCTGGACAAATTGAAAATGTGGGAGTGAGTGTAAAATATGGGAGATGGTAGTTGGTCGCCAGCGCCTTCACTAGTTTGGCAGTCTGTTTGGGATCTTCGATCCTCTCCCCGATGAAGCCGTGCAATACCGTACCGCCAGTGTACTTGCACTGAAGCTCGTCCTGCATATCGAATGCTTCGAAGATGTCGTCGGTGTATCCAACTGGAAGTTGGGTGGAATTCGTATAGTATGGCGACGATGTGGTCCCGGAAGTAAGAATGTCGGGATATTTCTCGATGTCGATCTTGGCAAGTCGATAGCTCGTCCCCTCTGCCGGGGTCGCCTCGAGATTGTACATGTGCCCGGTTTCCTGCTGGAAGGCGGTCATCTTCTCCCGCATATGGTCGAGAACCTGGAGGGCAAACCTGTGTCCCTCCGGCATATTGATTCCGCAACCGAGATGATTCAGGCAACATTCATGCATGCCGACAAGACCAATTGTGTTGAAATGGTTGTCGAGCGTGCCAAGATAAAGAGACGAATACGGCATCAGTCCCCTGTCCATGTTTTCCTGAACAACACCGCGTTTAATTTCGAGCGAGTCCTTTGCCAGTTCCATCAATTCGTCGAGACGACCGTAGAACTCTTCGGTCGAACAGGTGTGTCCGAGGCGTGGCATGTTGATAGTCACGACACCGAGGGATCCGGTCTGTTCTCCGGCGCCAAAAAGTCCACCGGTCTTGTGTTCAAGACGGGTTAAATCAAGGCTTAAACGACAACACATGCTCCGGACGTCGCGCGGATCCAACTCGGAATTCATGAAATTCTGAAAGTATGGAATCCCATATTTGCCGGTTACCTCGAAAAGCAGTTCGGCATTTGAATCGTCCCAGTCGAAATCGCGGGTGATGTTGTAGGTGGGAATCGGGAATGTAAAAATTCTTCCGTCCCTGTCGCCAGCCGCCATACACTCCAGGAAGGCGCGGTTGATCACTGCCATCTCTTCCTTGAAATCGCCGTAGCACCACTGTGACGAAACCTCTCCACCGACAACAACCCCCATGTCCTTGAGGTCTTCGGGAACCGTCCAGTCCAGTGTCAGATTGGTAAACGGCGTCTGTCCCCAGCGGCTCGCGATATTCAACCCGAAAATCAGTTGTTGAACCTTTTGCTTGACCTCGCGATACGAAAGCTTGTCAAACTTGACGAACGGTGCCAGAAGTGTGTCAAACGAGCTGAAAGCCTGTGCTCCCGCCCACTCGGTTTGTAGCGTGCACATGAAGTTTACCATCTGTCCGACTGCGGTGTCGAAGTGTTTCGCCGGTGCAGCGCTTGCTCTTCCGGCACTACCGACAAACCCCATCTTCAACAACTGTCCGAGACTCCATCCGGCACAGTATCCGATGATTCCGCAGGAAAGGTCGTGGATGTGAAAGTCTCCGTTCCGATGGGTTTCAGAAATTTCCTTCGGGTAGATTTCAGACAATGTGTATTCAGCAACAACGGTCGAACTGACGTGGCTCAAAAGGCTGGCGTAGGAATATCCTTCGTTGGAATTTTCATTCACCCTCCAGTCGGTTTCGTTGATGTATCCACTGATGATTTTCTGGGGTGAAACAAGCACTTCTTCACTAATATTACAAATGGGGGTCATTGTGTCCTCACGATTTTTTGTACGCTTTTCCGACAATGTCGGGCGACCTACGGTGCTACTTTCTGATTCCTTCCGCCTGATCCTGTTTCATTCATATTAGTCGTCTTTCCTTCCCCAAAAACAACTAAAAAAAATCTATTTCAGGCAGGACTTTTGATGCCGGTTCCATTAGGTACCGGTCTCTTTCGGAGACTCCGACCTCAAACGTGCCGAATCAACCATCTTCCAAAAAACTTTGGGAATTCTGACTACGGTTATGAGAAGTTCGAACTCGTCTCCGGACTGTTCTTCTAGATGTCTGAAGATATAAAGTTCGTAGGCATGGATACGTAGAACGACATTGCCTATGGAATCGATTCCGACTATGTGCTGTCTTGCCTTCTTCTCAAGCCAGTCGCGGAAGTCTCCAGTAGTAAATTCTGGATTCAGCCCCCTGTTCAAAGCAATCTTGGCCATACGACAGTGTGCGCGCTTTGGAAGTCCGACCCGTTCCTTCATACGTTCGCAGGAATGTGTTGTGACATATGTATTCATCGCCTCGCCTCTATTTTCTTCTCCTGTCGATATTCAATCTACTACACCAGTTTTTGAATTCAAGAGAACGTCGACAATAAAGGCTATTTATCTCTTATTCTGGTAATTCCTGGCATGAACTGGTATCGAAAAGCAAGTGAACGCGGAATGAAATACCGCAATATGCCGTTCGCCCCGATCTCCCCAGACAGGGCGTTTTACGTCAGTGGTGATTTTTCGAAAATGATACGCATTCTCGAAGATGTGCTCGTCGGTATAAAGGATTGGAAGGACTTCAACCGAACGGTGGACGAGCTTAAAAAAATGACGTCTAACGCAGAAGATGTCGGAGGATTTATCTCGGCACTGCGAAGATTGGAGAAAATAGGCGCCGATGGAAATCGTGACGACTACCAACAGGCTCTGGCCCAGGTTCAGCTGTCGTTTCTCGGAAATATGTACAGCCCCGGCGGCGAATCGAATATGCGGGCGTTGATGTCTGACGAAAATACCGACGTCATGCGTTGATTCCCAGCTCCCTCAGAACCAGTTTCAAGCAGCACATGCGATCTTCCGAGTCAACTTCATAAAGAATTCCACCGTCCATATGGTCCAAAACGAATTTTTTGATTATCTTGTCGTTTGCCGCCGGATCGGAATGTATACCATCGTCTACAAAGCGGCCCGCCGGGTCGATATCCCAGTTTCCCCGATTAAGCATGATGTGAATCGAGGGAAATGCTTTTTCAAACTCTGCGGCTATTTCCACTAAATTGTTCCATCCCGGGACGTTGTACATCATCCCATAGCTACAGGACAACAACAGCGGCGAATCAGAAATCACAACTTCGGCACCATTTGACAGCTTAGAGTCTTCCCGGTGCAGCTGGCTGGCAAAGAGGAACATCTGGTCGAAGGACTTCGGCTGCCTGCCAGTCCACGCCCATTCCTCGACAAGCTCTTTGATCTGGGCACAGCGAACGCTGTATGTTTTTAATTCCGAGAAGAGCCATGCCGCCATTCCTGACTTTCCCGCGGAGGCGCCGGCGTAGAAATTTACCCGTCTGTATTGCATAAGCAAGGATTCCATTATTATTTTCAGGTAATCTACCCCACAGAACCATAGTAGACAAGAGGAATTCTAAAAATGGCAGCAGACTGGTACGAAAGAAGCAAACAGGATATCCGTGACGGCACGGTTTATCTTGTCAAATATCCCGACGGCACAACGGATTACGTCGATGAAGACAAATACAAGGAGATCCAGAACAGGGTAGAACTTCTCGACCAACTTCCAAAACGATATGCTCCAATGATGAGCGACCATTTGGAAAGATTCGACCGCTACCTTCATTAAATGATTGTCTTGTGAAATCAAAAATGCCTCGATTTGAGGCAAAAATGAAGGGATGCCAGATAATAGTTACGAAATTAGGTTGCAACAATAGATGGGATAATTATAGGAGTTTGCAAAAATGCTGGAATATCTTTTGGCGATAACGTCGGATGTAGGAAATACAAATCAAGTTTCCCTCACGCCGGCTACTGGGATGTTGTTTGGTGGAATCATAATGGCTTCCTTCCTCATTTTGAAAACGTTGGACTTCTTCATCGACAAGGCAAGGGATAAGAAAAAAGACAACGATGCCAAGGATATCATTGTTGAAATAGGAAAGGCGCTTTCATCTGCACTGTTGCCGGTTACACGTTCACTGGAAAACATCGAAAGAATTTCTGCCAACACCAACGATATGTCTTCCAAGAGTTGGGCGCTTCATAACAAGTTCGACGAAGATGGACGTCCAAGGTGGTATATCCCGCATACCCTGCCGGGAGTACTGCAGCAGGTAAGCCATACGTGTGAACGTATCGTTGCATCTCAGGGTGAAACCCTTAAGGCGTTCAAAGAAACTGCAATGCTACAACAGGAAATTCTTCAAAATCAGAAGCAGTTTCTTGTCGCACTACAAAACTTCCAAAATCAGCAGGGATCGGTACAGCAGGGTCTAAATCTGCTGATTCAACAGGTGATGACGGGGCGTTCCGGAAACACAGAGATTATCCCACCACCGATCCCATATAATCCACCCAAATAGTAGCAGGACCTAGACGATGAAGTTTGATATTGACAAGCAGATCTCGAAAAAACTGAACGAAAGACTTGGAAAACAAGCTTTTGAAGTTACTCCGGCAGTAATGGAAACTGAAGATGTTGTTGAAACCGAAAAGGTTTCTACTTCTGAAACAGTTCCAATTTCCACCAGATCGGACAAGCTCTCTCAATCGGTCGAGCGCCTGAGGGTGGTGGCTGAACGCTACGGCTTCCGCCCTTTCCTCGAGGCTGCCCGATCGGTTGAACACGACTTCCGTGATTTGAAGTCGGGTGTAGACCTTATCTCCTGACTGCCACCGAAGTTCTCGACGCCAGCCATAAGTCGACACACTGTTGACGAATGGGGTCGTTGCAGAAAACCTTGAATGTTCGTTCAATGATCTTCATAAAGGCGACGCAGTCCATCATACGTCCGTCGAAGTTGTCACCGTTTGAAAGACCCTTTTCCGGAGTGTATGGACCTTGAAATCCCTTGAAGTGGAATTCGTCGTCGATTGTCGCCTGATAGACCAGGTTACCGTCGGCGATTGAAAATTCTGCCTTGCTCACCTTCTTTCCCTGGTTGAAGCCGGTATCTACTTCTGCTCCGATTGCAGGGGCTCCATCTTTCAGAATGACGTTTACCGGTCCGGAGCCGTCGTCTTCACCGGCAAGTTGGATCATTCCGGTAAGGGCAATGGTTAGACCATCGATCGTCCCGTCGTTTTCACTACGAGCCCAGAGCCACGTCAAGAAGTCCCTGCCAATTCCTTCTGACGAATATCTGCCAGCGATGGTGAGAGGCTGATATCCGGCAACATTTTCACCGGTTGCAACTTCATAGAGAAAGTCTGGCGTGTACGCCATAATACCAGTTGCAATCGAGATAGGCACTGATGAAGTGATAGATACAAGGGCATTGTCGAGCTTTGATGAGCTTGAGGCTTCGACGATGATACGTTTTCGATCATGGCTCAGAACGAATCGGGAACCGCTAAGTTCAAGCTGAGCCTGTCCCTGCAGGGCTGTCTGAACAGATTCGACGATTTCCTTCCGCCTCTTGCTGTTGAGTGGATCTCCACCGTTCTTTTTTACTTCGTCATGAAGAACTGCTTCGATTTCTTCCTTGAGTCTGCTCCTCGGCATTTTGTATTCCTTCTTGCGAGTTGAAGCAAAGAAGTGTGATCCGAATGAGAACAGTTCGCGCTCCTTCGGAGCATCTGCGAGACTGATCCCAGCAGTAAAATCTTCAACCGGAGTTTCAAGAGACGGTTTGGATTCCGAATAGGAATCTTCAAAAACCGCATCTTCGAATCCATCGCCGATTGGGCTGGTAGAAACCAGAACCGAGAAATTCATCTTGCCTTTTTCAAAACTCATTTTTTTGATCTCCAAGTTTGTTTTTTCGATGCATATGACGTACAGTACTTCGACCATTAGTAAAGGCAAATAGATTTTGAACAATTTATTGAATATTTTCGAATTTGATTGAGTGGGTAAAAAATACCCACCCGTTTGAATTGAGTGGGTAAAAATTACCCACCCAAACCGGTCTCGCTTTTATTGTAAAATATTGTTGTTTCAATATGTTATGTCACAACAACCCTGTTTTGTACCCACCGGCTTCTATTAACAGTTATATATATATAAGAATAAGAGTAGGATAATATAAACGTGCGCGCGAGAGAAGACGAATTTGAAATAGAACCAGGAACGCAATCAACTGTCGAGGCTGAGGTGTATAATCCAAACCAACACAAGAACAGTTGGAGAGCCACCGTGGAAACTTCGCAGATACCCAGTATCGGAGAAAGGGTGCTGGCACACTTGAGCATGAAACAGTCCGAAGACGTCCCTATCAAAGTGAAGAACATGGACGTATCGGGGAACATAACGTTTAATGTCGCCGTAAAGGACCTTTTAGACGACGAGGAGAGACGCGAACTGAAAGGGGGGAGTCCGGCAAGCCGGCGTATCGGAACCTTCTTTGTAGATGCCGTAGGAGAGCTTCTCGTTCGAAGAAACCTTGAAGAGTTTCTGTCCTATCTCGTAAAAATCAAACCCAACGACCTCGAGCGCCTAGCAAAGGTTCAGCACGCGACGTTCGGACTACTCGAAAAAAGTGATCGAACTTTCCAGTTCATCTTTCACGTCAGCCTTCTCCATCGGATTTTTATCGACATGGTAGGTGTTTTGACTGAAACGAACGGGGGAGAAGGTTGATGCACATACTCAAACCGATCAAATATCGGACGCGACTACGTTCGATGACGTTGAAGAACTTCATGACCTATTAAGATTTCTACGTCGACTTCGGAGAAGATTCAATGCACGGCTTCTTCGGACCAAACGGGTGTGGGAAATCAACACTGTTGCACGCAGTAAGGATCTTTTTCTCGAAATTTGCCGGGTTTGACAGGTTGCGGCTCGACCGCAGTCTGGGAAGGTACCTTCACAACGACTGCACTGGAGACTGGGAACTTATTGGGAATTTTGTGTCTGATTGTGGGGATTACTCGGTACGAATAGGTTCAAACCACGATCTTTGGATATGGGGCGAAATACCCGGTCTTGAAGACGATGTCGTACTTGGGTTAGCAAACGGACATCCGAACGGGGTTAGGAAAACTCTTACCGAACAGGTGTGGATGGCAACCTACGACCAACAGCTCAGCCAGTTTCAGATTGAGAAGTCGAGATGGCCCCAGTTCAAACCGTTGTTCGAGGCTGTAACCGGTTACGAGGTGCGCCCCATAGAATCGCTGAATGAGTTTATCGACGACGAGTTGTCCCCGTCCGAGCGTGAGCATCAGGAAACCATGTCGAGGTATATCTTCGGCATGGAGATTTTGAAGCCGGACGGTCCGATTCGGGAAAACCAGTGTTCAGACGGTGAGAAGAAGGTTATCAAACACTTTACCCACTTATTTAACAAGCCCGACGACGAAATTCCGTCGATTGTACTCATCGACAATATTGAAATGCACATTGCCCGGGATAGACAGCTTCCCCTTCTTCGAGCTCTCGAGGGTTGTTTTCCAGGGACCCAGATCATTTTTACGACGCTCGGCGATTCGATAATCTGCCACTACGATGCATCGCGCCTCACAAATCTGTACTACAAGGATCTCGACCAGAATGTCGAACCATGGCGCAAGGAGGCGATGAGAGTTGCCGCCGTAGCCGAGATGCTGCTTCCAGACAATGCAGATGCCTACGGGCTCATGGAAGCATTTAGGACTATTGAACGTTGGGAAGCCGTAGATCTGGTGGAGGATCTATTCAGTAGGTGTGGAAAAGAATTTGCATCCAGGATCAGGGAATGATTTCAGCCCATATATTTGGTTCACAGGAGACGGGTCACCAGTCTCCGGTATGGGAGAGTCTGGATTCATTGTCTGGGTTCTGCGACCGGATAACCGTCCACGACCATGGTATGCCGCCTGAAATTTCTGCCATTGTCGAGGATTTTTCGAGAATTAAAAGAATGGTAGTGGTGGATACTGTACCACGTCCACTGTCGGAGATGGACGACGACGAATGGTTGTACTTTGGAGTATTGAACGAGGTGGTTCATGAAGACAACCATCATTATTTTTTGGATTTGACTTCAAAACACAGCAAGTTTTTAGGGGTTGACATATTTGTAAAAACGGTTTTCAGTGATTCTCATAGGGAACAGTGGACAGAAACAAGGATTGCGAGGCGCCGGGCTCTCGGAGAATTTAAATTCGATGGTGACAGACTTTCTTGTAGTATTTCGCATGAAAAACGTTCCCTACCAGATCTCGTACCGTCGCCGATATGGAAGTTTTCCCGGGCATTGGGATCAAACACATTGGAAAATGAAGAACAGCGGGATTTGATTATTGGTGCTAATGGACTGCCACAAAGCATGGCAAGATTGGCTGGTAGATATTTGTACAAACCTCCATACATGAATCGAAGAGGGTAAAAGAATGCCTGAGAAGGGAATATCGGTAAATTTCGTCATCAAGAATGGTGTTCGACAGGGATACCCGTTCTGGGAGTCGTTGAAGTCGTGTTTGGACTTCGCCGACGAAGTTGTTATAAGCGAGGGTTGTAGTGATGATGGAACCCGGGAGTTTATTGACCGCTTCGTAAAAAAGTATTCTGATCGCTGCAAATTCCGTATCTATGAAGACGATTGGGAAAAATACAAGTCTGGTCGAGGCGAACTGATTGCCAAGATATCCGACATAAATATGCGTCGCTGCAGCTATGAATGGGTTTACTACCTGCAGGCCGACGAAGTGCTTCATCCCGAAAATTCAAACTTTATCCGGTCGATCGCCGTAGACGATTCTGAGTTCAACTCTGTTTCGTTCCGTTTTGCTCATTTTTTGGGATCGTGGGAACCCCTTCCAAAGAATGGAGGAGCTTACAACGAAGCAATCCGGATGACCAAAAACCATGCTGGCATCTATTTTCTCGGAGATGCTTGGAATTTTACCGGTAAGGTTGCACCTATTTGTCCGGCTGGGCTTTCGCCCAAACCGATTTATCATCTTGGCTGGGTTTTCCCCAAGAACATAGACCACAAGAAGATCGGGCACGCCGAGTTGTACAGCAATATGAAGGTGTATCAACAGGGCATTGAAGAATGTCGGAAGCGAATCGAGGATGAACACGAATACAAGCCGATCGAAAAAAACGGCAAATTTGACGATTATCCTCCGAGTATTCGCCGTTTATTCGGGATGGTCGCCTATGAACTACCGGAGGAGGCTTTTGAAGAATGAACTACAGTGTTGTAATCTGCAGCTACAACAAGTTGGAATCCTTGAAGATCGTCGTTTCTGGACTGCAGAAAATCGACGGGTTTGAAAACCACGAGTATATTCTCAGCGACGATTTTTCAACCGA
>Ga0114918_10003548_pt1 | contig 13741 bp, 23 predicted proteins | sample LantaG_FD_87015 | JGI IMG/M metagenome (GOLD analysis project Ga0114918, IMG submission 87015) | Deep subsurface microbial communities from Baltic Sea to uncover new lineages of life (NeLLi) - Landsort_02402 metaG | ecosystem: Environmental > Aquatic > Marine > Oceanic > Sediment | place...
ATTTGGTAAATAAGTTAAATTTGGATCAAACGTGGCATGTTTTAGATAAAGCTAATATGGTGATTACTATGGATTCAGGTATATTGCATTTAGTTGGAACAACGGATACACATTTTATTCAATTGGGTAGTTCTATAAATCCGAAATTTAGGACACCATATAGAAAAGGGAAACAAGATTATAGATCTTCATATATTATGGGTGATTGTGAATTGTTTTGTGCATCTGATTCAAAGTATTCAATTAAATTTAATGGAAGATATGATATAATGCCACCCGTGCCGTTTTGTTTAGAAAGATCGGAAACGATTGGTGATAAAAATAATTTAGACACAAATATCTATAAATGTCAGCCAACGGTTGATAAGGTATTTTATGAAGTGATTGGTATGTATAATCACTATAATTTTAGAAAATAATATGAAAAACATCGCGGTTTTTGTTTCTGGTAACGGATCAAATATTGAAAATATACAGAAGTATATTAAAAGTAGGAAATTAAATAATCCAGAAAGATCAGATTCCATACAAATTAAAATGGTATTTACTGATAATAAAAATGCTTATGCATTAACAAGGTGCCAAAGGCTTCGATTACCATACCATATTTTTGATATGGAAGATATGAATAATGGAAATCTTTTAGATAAAATGATAGATGAAGATATAAACTTTGTAGTATTGGCAGGATTTCTTAAATTAGTACATAAGGATATTATTGATTATTTTAATAGAAAAATTATTAATATTCATCCAGCTTTATTACCAAAATATGGTGGTAAAGGTATGTATGGGATGGTTGTTCATAGGAAAGTAATAGAAAATAAAGAATCTTTTTCAGGAATATCTATTCATTATGTGAATGAAAAATATGATGATGGCGATATTATAATTAAACAAAAACAAAAAATATATGATAGTGACACACCAGAAATAGTGGCTAATAAGATACATGCTTTAGAATATCAATGGTATCCAATAACAATATATTCTTTGTGTTCAAAAATTTGATTTTTACCAATCTTCTCCTTTTTTAGTGATGAAACTTTTTGAACCTTCTAATCTATAGGCATAATCATTGGGTAAATATTTCATTAATGATTTTTTATTGAATTTTGCTCTTATTGTTTCTATTTCACGAGGGAATCCACCACTAAAAAGTCCGATTTCTTTTTTCTTCTTCTTTTTTTCTCTATTAATTTCATTATTTGATGGTATATGTTCAATAATAATTCTTAATGGATTATATTTTTTTATAAAATCAATAGTTATTTTAGATAAAGTATCTACAATATCGTATGGATCTCCACTATTAGATAATTTTTCTATTTTTTCATTTTTAATTTTATACGTTCTTGTGTAAACACAATTATTATTTTGTGTTTTTGGATTTCTAGTGGCATCATCTACACCTGGATCATAATTAGGATTTCTTTCATATAAATCATCAAATCCATTTACATTTTCAAAAACCACTAAAAATTCAATTCCTTTTTTATTAGTGAATTCATAAAAAATATCTTTATCATCGTAATCTCTCCAATAAAATATATTATCAATATTTTTATCATCTATATTATATGTTTGTTTAAAGGAATATGAATCGAATAATTTTAGATATTTCATTTGTATCTTTTTTAAATATATATTAAAGATTAAATTTGATTTTTAATTAATTTATAATTATATTTATTATATGGAAAATGTAGTAAAAGAAAGAATGATATATTTCATTAGTAAAACTATTAGAAAGTTTGATAGTGGAGTTTTCAATATTGTTACAAATGAAGGCAATGTTGTTAGTATTAGAGAATCTAATGTGACAATCAAATTAGATGAAGGTGTTTATGTTTTTATGGATTTAGATAAGTGTAAAATTTCCACACTTAGTCAAATTGTAGAAGGATTAAAATGTGAATTACATTATGTAGAAATTGAAAAGGTAATCAAAAAGAAAACTGATTACTTTGATAAAGTTAAAAGAGTGTGGACACATAAGCCAATTGATAAGGATTTGTTAATGGAAAGAATCAAATTAAAATTAAGAAACAGAAAATTATCTAAAAACGTTGTAAGATTATCAGATATAAAAAAAGATTAGATTAAGTTACTAATTTTTTTTGCAGCTTCGACACAAGCTACAACATCTTTTTCACAATAATCTTTAATTCTTTCTAAATCTTCTTCTACCCAATATACTCTACTAACTTCTTCACCACTTATATCATCTTTTGGGCTTTCAACTCCTAAATCGTGTAACATTTCATCAAATGATACATTTTCTAATGTTCCACTTGATCTCCATACCTCAGCTAAATCAAAAACATTTTTATCCCATGGCTTAATGTTGAATGTTTTCAATAAAATTGGTATTTTCAATCCATATTTCATCATTTTTTTACATAGCCAAGGTATATCAAATCCTTTAATATAATATCCACATGTTCCAAATGTAGTATTTCTTCCTATATTTTCAAATACTTTACATACTTCAGTTACCAATTTTTCTTCATCATCACCATATACAGATTTCATTTTTATTTCATCATTTTTATAGTAAGCCATTGATACACAAACAATTTTACCATATTCTGGCATCAATGGTGATTTATTAACATAAACTTTAGATGGGTCTTCTTTCCAATCAGGATAGTTATCGCTTTTTCTTTTAAGTTTTTTTAAGAATAATTCATAACCTCTTTTGTCGTTATCTTCGAATTCGATGAGGTTTCTATATTTTGATGTTGTTTCAATATCAAAGTAAAATAAGTTTTTGTAATCCATAATATTATATTTTTTCTGTATAAATTATACAAGTTTTAGTTGAAAAAGTTTTGTGAAAAATTATATAATAGATTATATTTGTATAAACAAATAATAAAAATTATGTATTTTATAAAACATGTACCGTCACTTTTGATTTATAGTATAACTTTTTATATACTATGTATTCCATTATCAATTGTTTTTGATTTTTGGATTCCAAGTATATCGATAGCGGCATCGTTGGGGTTTTTTTGTACATTTATTAATGCAAAATTTAAAACAACTGGTGATCCAGAAGGGAATATATAATGAAAAAAGAAGATGTAATAGGTAAAGATACATTTGTGTTATTATACACCGTTGGTGAATCAACTTTGATACACGCATCAAGATTAAATGACGATAGTGTTACAAAACATAAAGATGGTAAGCCTTTAATAATTGATTTAAATACCGATGATTACTACGAAGCAAAGAAAAAATATGATGATTGGTTAGAAAACCCATAATTTTTTCAAAATGGAAAATAGATAAAAACGATATTTCATATTTACTATATAGTTGTAAGGAAAAAACTTACAATTATGTTAAAGTCAATTAGAATAAGATTATATCCAGATAATGAACAAAAAATTTATATGAATAAATTATTGGGTTCATCAAGATTTGTGTATAATAATTGTCTTTCATATAAAATCGATCAATATAATAATCATAAGAAATCTGTTTCTTATCCAGAAATGGGAAAATATTTAACAAATTTAAAAAAAATAGAAAAATATAGTTGGTTAAAAGATAATCATTCAAAAGTATTACAACAATCATTAATCAATTTAGATATAGCTTATAAAAATTTCTTTATAAATGGTAATGGATTTCCTAAATTTAAATCAAAACATAATAAACAATCTTGTAGATTTCCCATTGATGCTATTGGTAAAATAAAAGGAAACAGAATCAATATTATATTAAAGTTGAAAAATATTCATTTTAAATGTTCAGTGCAGGATGAAAGATATTTAAACAAAAATCAGGATTTAATTAAATCTGGAACATTAAATAAAACAAAATCAGGTAAATATTATTTTTCTATATTAATTGATAAACCAAATAAAAAAATAAATAATCCTAAAAATGAAATAATTGGTATTGATGTTGGGATTAAAGATTTTGTTATTGATTCGAATGGATATAGATATGAAAATATAAAAATTAAAAGAAATAATCAAAAAAAATTAAATAAATTACATAAAGAATTATCAAAAAAACAAAAAAATAGCAATAATAGAGAAAAGTCAAAAATTAAATTATCTAAGTTTTATGAAAAATTAAATAATAAAAAAGAATATTATTTACATTCCGTAATAAATCAATTACTTCGTGAAAACCAAACAATTGTAATTGAAAATTTGAATGTAAAAGAAATGATGAAAAATAAAAATTTATCAAAATCAATACAGGAATTAAGCTTGAATGAATTTAAAGAAATTCTTAAATATAAGTCTAAATGGTATGATAGAAATTTGATAGAAATTGATAGATGGTTTCCTTCAAGTAAATTGTGCAATATTTGTGGATTTAAAAATAAAGAACTATCTTTGAAGGATAGAAAATGGATATGTCCTGAATGTAAAACAAATCATGATAGAGATATAAATGCAGCGATTAATATTAAGAATGAAGGGAAAAGAATTTTTAATATAAAAGAGAATAAAATAGGGTTGAATTCGCCCAAATTTACGCCTTTGGAGAATAATTTATATTCAGAATTAGGAACAAAATGTAAAATTTCTAAAATATAGAAATTTTACTGAATTATAAAGGATATATACAGTAAAAAAAAAATAAACTTAGAATAAAATATAATATATAATAATAAATTACATAAAGGATATATACAGCAAAACAAATACAACTATGAAAGAGAGGTTTTTTATCAAACTAAAAGTTTCCTCCAAATAAAAAAACTTAGTTATGTGATTTAAAGGTTAGTTTCAAGAAACATCTTATATCCTGAGTGGTTTAATTTCCTACCACTATTATAAAAATATAAGGAATACTAACAGCGATGCACGAATTGTTCATAACAATTAATGTATTCTGCAAAAAATAATAATAGGACAATGGCAAGATCAGAATCAAAATTAGTAAATGTTTTCAGAACAAAGAACATGAAAACAGAAAAAGGAATGGTAACAAATTCAACATCGTTAGATGCGTGTGTTGATATGTTTTTCATGGCAGGTGCAACAAGACACTGGTCAAAAGAAAAAAGACAAGAACTATTTCAAAAAGCACTTGTTGAAAACCCATTGGTTGCAATGAAACTTTTGTTTTGGGCAAGAGATGTAAGAAGCGGTGCTGGTGAAAGAGATTTCTTCAGAGATGGTATGGAATTATTAAATAATTTATATCCAGATTATTTGAATATAAATGCACATTTAATTCCTGAATTTGGTAGATGGGATGACTTATTTGCAGTTGACCCTGATATATCAATTCCAATAGTTAGAAAGGGGTTGGAAGATGGTGATGCTTTGTTAGCTAAATGGTTGCCGCGTAAAAGACAATATAATAACTTTGCTTCTAAAGTACGTGAATCTTTAGGTTTAAGTCCAAAGGATTACAGAAAAATGATAGTGGAAATGTCTAATACTATTGAACAAAAGATGTGTGATAAGAAATTTGAAGAAATTGATTATCAAGGTGTTCCATCTATTGCAATGAACAAGTATAGAACTTCATTTTATCGTAATGATGAAGATAGGTTCAAGAAATACATTGACGATGTAACAAGTGGTGAAGTTAAAATAAATGCAGGTGTTATCTATCCTCATATGTTATACAGAGCTCTTAATAAGGGTGGTAGAGCAGACAGAGGGACATTTAAAGTAAATGAAGATAAGGCTATTGAAGCTCAATGGAAAGCTTTACCAAACTTTATGGAAGGTTCAGAACACAGAATTATGCCATTGGTTGATGTATCACCATCAATGACTTGGAATAATGGTTTACCATTAGAAGTCGCTATTTCATTGGGTATTTATATCAGTGAAAGAAATGAAAGTATCTTCAAAGATGCGTTCATGACATTCTCCGAAAAACCAACAATGGAATTCTTAAAGGGTTCTTTCGCTGAAAGAGCTTATCAATTAAGATATGCTAAGTGGGGTGGTACAACTAATATTGAAAAAGCATTCGAACAACTTTTAGAAAAGTCAGTAGAATTCGGTGTAGAAGAAAAGTATATGCCAACAATGATATTGATAATTTCAGATATGCAATTTGATTCATGTGTAAGAATGGACAATACAGCAATGGAAATGATTAGAAGAAAGTATGAAGATGCTGGTTATCAATTACCACAAATCGTTTTTTGGAATGTTAGAGCAGAAATAGATAATGTTCCTGCACAAGACAATGAAAAAGGTGTTGGTTTGATTTCGGGATTCAGCCCAAGTATCCTAAAGGATATCTTAAAGGGTGAAATCAAAAGTAAACCTACTCCATTGGAAACAATGATGAGTGTTGTCGATTCTGGAAGATACGATTCGGTGGTGGTATAATCAAAAGCGACACATCATAAATTTGGTGTGTCGTTTTATTTTGTGTATATTTAAGCAAATATAAAAAACAATAAAATGGAAATAGAAAAAGCAAAATTACAGAAATTAGTATCAAATTTTTACGAAGTATGTTCATTGTGTGATGAAATGAATATTTATGAATTTCCTGAAGGAGATGAAGCAATGCAAGAAATGGTAGAATGGGTAGATGAAAATTTTGGTAGAAAATTAAATAAATTAAAATAATAAAAATGGATATTTTAGAAAAAGATTTAGTCGAAGAAGTAGTAGTTGTTGAACAAAAAACATTACTTACTGAAGAATGTTTAAATTGTGGTAGTGATGAACTCGTACCTATTAGAGATTATAAACACATATTTGGTGAAGAAGAATGGTCAAATGACGGTGTTGTTTGCAAATGTGGGTGTTTTCATTATTTAGATGAAGATGGTTTATTAACTTATGAATATAGTTATAAAGATCTTATATTTGATAGTGACGAAGTTGCTTGGAAAATTTCAGATAATTAAGATATGGAAGAAAAAGTTAAACAATTAGAAAAACATCTTAATCATGTTTGGGATTTACTTGATGTAAAACCAACATATGGGGAATTTAATAAAGTGTTTCCAGTTGGTGATAATGTTCAAGAATTAAGAGATTTTGAAAATGAAAACGAATGGTTGGGTATCGCCAGATATGATACTGATATTGAAGGAATTTCTATATTCAGTCTTATGGCATCTATTACAGATTTTTTAACAGATGGTTATAGATTAACCATTAACACGGAATCTGAAGAAGGTGTACCGATGGAAGGACAGGAAGTGGTTGGATTCCAGTTATTGAAATACAAATTACCAAAATTATCCATATCACAAGACTAATAATCACAAAAAAAATCCTCGAAAGAGGATTTTTTATTTGACACCTTTCTTCGGTAGCGAATCGAACGAGTATCGTTTTTCTTATAGATTATTCATCATATGATCAAATTCATCTGGTTCACAAGGTCTAATATCGTCTGACATATCACCAACTAATTGATATGATTTATCCATTAAATCAAATACAACAAATTCACCTTCTCCACCTTTTTTATTGAAGTTGTGACTAACCAATGATTCTTCTATATCATCATTATATTCAATTATTCTTTTGAATTTGTTTTCTTTTGGATACATTTTAGGTTCTGATGGTTCATCAGACTCATTAATTTTACTAAAATTTGAAAATTTCTTTATGAATTTTTTTTCCATTGTTATATCATTTATTTTTTCATCATCATCAAAGTATTCATCGTCTGATGTAATTTCTTCATCTAATTCTTCTTCGTTATCTTCGTCACTTTCGTGTCTTTTTAATCTTCTTTCAAAATCAGGTAATCCTGTTTCTTCGTCATAGTAATCATCATCTTCTTCTAAGTGATCCATTGCTATATCGATAGCTATTTCTGGTTCGTCAGTATGTTCTGTTTGTATTTCAGCTCCAGCTGATAAATCATCCAAATCAAAATCACTAGGTTTTTTATCTTTTGCTTTTCCACCCTTTATAGCATCATCCCAATCTTCAAGATTAGTTATAATTCTTTTAAAATCATCTTTATCTAAAGATTCATTTTTGGAAATATGCTTAACTTTTCTTCTTGAAAATTTATATTTATTCTTAGATGCTTTTTCAAGATCATCATCTGATGTTGTTTTAGCAATTGACTTAACTATATTTCTTTTACTTTTAGGTAAATTACTAAGTGAAATTTCACCTTTCTTTACAGCGTTAGTTAAAGCTTTGTCTGCTATTGATATTTTTTTCTTTTTCACTTTTGTTATTTATCTTTTACTTATATATAAAAAATCTGTATTCGTTTTTGTTATTTTTAAATATAGAATCAATCTAAATTACTTTCATTGTGGTTTCAATGTGGTGTAAATGGAATCTGGACCATCATTGGATGTCATTGTAGATTTTTCTAAATATATTTGTTGACCATCATAATTTTCTTCGTGGTGAATTTCAGCATCTTCGAAGTTATCATAATTCGTTTTGTAATAATTATTTACCCAATTTATGTAGTACTTTTCAGCATCGTGTTTTAACCAAAATGATGATATAGATGTTTCCCATCCGTTCATAATTTTGAACACTACATATATAGTGTCGGATGAATTTTCATTTAACTTAAAGTCTTTAAATTTTTTCATATTTTTAATTTTTATTTATATAATTTATATCCCATACTCTACCACAGTCTCGGCATACTCTACCTGTCCTATCTTTAACCCATTTACTTATTTTAACATTGGTAGAATCACAATAAGGGCATTCTTCATTATTAGAAGACATTTGCATCTTCTTTACTGGAGCTTCAAATTCTTCGAATAATCTTAAATGATTCATTATTTATCCTCTTTCTTGTCTTCTTTCTTATCTTTCTTTTTACTTTTAGCTTTAATCATTTCTTTGAATTTCGCTCTTGCTGCCAATTGCTTAGCTGAAGCTTTCTTCTCATTCACGAAATCTGTAAATTTTTTAACTTTTTCCATTTTAGTATTTTGTTTTTTTTTAATTATATGACTATATATTCTTTTTTGATATTCATTTTTTACTATATACATATAAAACAATATATATAAATATGAAAGTACAGAAAACATTTACAATAGATAAAAATATTTACGATGAATTTATGGTTTATTGTAATAATATGTCAATCAATAAATCCTTGTTTGTTGAAAATAGTATTAAAAAATTATTAAAAGAAAAGAAAAAGAATGCCTAAAAAATTAACATTAGAAAATTTTATTGTTCGATCAAAACTAACCCATCAAAATAAATATGATTACTCATTGGTTAAATATGTAAATAATAGTACAAAAATTAAAATAATTTGTGATATACATGGGGGTTTTGAACAAACTCCACAAAAACACTTAATAGGTAGAGGGTGTAAATTGTGTGGATTTATAAAACGGGGTTTATCAAACATTTCGAATACTGATAAATTTATTGATAAATCAAAAAAGATACATGGTGATAGATACTATTATACGTTAGTTGATTATAAAAATGTTCGAGAAAAGGTGAAAATAATTTGTAAAGAACATGGAATATTTGAACAGATTCCTAATGATCATTTACAAGGTAAGGGGTGTCAAATGTGTGCGGGAAATATAAAATTAACAACAGATGAATTTATTGAAAGATCAAATAAGATTCACAATAGTAAATATGATTACTCATTAGTTGATTATAAAAACAACAATATAAAGGTAAAAATAATTTGTTCAAAACATGGAATATTTGAACAACAACCATCACATCATTTGAATGGTGAAGGTTGCCAAAAATGTGCATATGAACAAGTTTCTCTAAAATTATCTTCGAATACAGAAGAATTTATTGAAAAATCTAAGAAAATACATGGTAATAAGTATGATTATTCATTAGTTGATTATAAAGGTAATAATATAAAGATAGATATTATTTGTAAAAAACATGGTATATTTGAACAAATGCCGTTATCTCATTTAAGAGGAAATGGGTGTTCTAATTGTAAAAATTCAAAGGGTGAGAATGAAATTTATAATTATTTGAAAAATAAAAAGATTGTTTTTGAAACACAGAAATTTTTTGATGGTTGTAGAAATGTAAATCCTTTATTTTTTGATTTTTATTTACCAAAATATAATATATGCATCGAATACGATGGGATACAACATTTTAAACCAGTTGAAAAATTCGGTGGGATAAAATATTTAAAAGAAAACAAAATTAGAGACAAAATTAAAAATAACTATTGTAAAAATAATAATATTAATCTAATTAGAATTAAATATGATGAAAATATTATAGAAAAATTGAATAATATTATTTATATATATTTGAGCTTATTTAAACCATAATAGAAATCTACTACCCTACATTTTAAGACTGAAAGTGTCTGTGAATTGAATGATGTATTTCCAGGTCTTTCTAATAGAGCAGTTACCCAAATGATATCACCTCTCTTTACTTTTTTTACTTGTAGGTCTGTATTGAATACAGGAGCTCCTGGTACTGATTCGGATAATTGATTTTCAATTTTATCGATTTCTTTTTCATCTGTTATTATACCAGTTACCTGTATAATGTTAAATGGTCCTTTAGTTTTTTCATAATCTCCATTGTCTAATTTTCTTAAGACAGAAATATCATCAGATAAAGGGTCATAATTTTTAGATTTATTCTGTTTGGCTTTGAATTTTTCAAAGTCAGTTGTTATTTTATTCTTATTATCCATGTTCCTATATATTAATTACCAATATCCATTTTCGATATCCATTAAATTTTGTGATTTACATTCAGGACACAACTCAACAGTGGTGCCTTGTAAATCGACAAGTTTTAAATCTTCTTCAATTCCAACCCAATAACAATCATTACATCTGATATTGCCCTCTTCTTCAATATCTTCATTATCAATTAGTCCTTGTGATTGTATTTGTGTTGGAGGACTTTCTTCTTCATCGAATTTCCAATCTATTTCTTTATTTTCAAAGTATTTTAAGTATTTCATTTGATAGTTTTCTTTTTTTTATTACCATCCTAAATTTTTAGCTGTATTTCTGTATATATTAACTAATTGATCTGACATTTTGAATCTATCTTTGTTTATATCAATTGATTGATAAATATTTCCACCATGTCTTTCACCTGCTGCTTTCCAATCGAAAAATTGTTCAACAATATCGAATAAATCCATACCATCTATACCATTTTCGTGGTGTTCTGGGTGGTGTGAATTGTTTTTATAATGGTTATCTAAAGCAACACCTAATCTTTTAAGGGATTGTGTGTAATCGTCAGTACCGTATGTTAAAGATTTCAATAGTGGTGTTTCTTTATCAAAAAGGGGTTTTTCTATATCACCTAATTTGGATTTATCATGATCTATTCCTCTTTGTGTTAGAATATCAGAAGACATACCTAATAGTTCTCTGACTCTGTCTATATGTTTCTGAGTATCAGGTGTACTATCATATGATTCTATTAAAAAGTCTTTAAATCTTTTCATTTCTTTTTTCTTCTTCTAATTTTCCTTTTGATTGGTTTTATTTTATCTAAACCCTTTAAATATTTTGATAAAGGTTTTCTTTTTGGTAAAGGTTTTTTTGTTTCTTCTTCTTCATAATCTGAATCATCTTCATCAAAACCATCAACATTTTTCTTTTCAAAAATTTCATCCATTTCAACATATACTCCTGCTTTTCTATCTCCATCTGGATTAGCTGAAGACGCAAAATCTCTATATTTCTTTATTAGTTTTCTTATAATTTCTTCACCATCATCAAAAAGATCATTTCCATATCCAATATCTTTCACTAATTTATCTAATTCATCAATAGTGTAAAGTGTTCTATTAAGAGAATCTCCATATCTATGAATATATGAACGTATTACACCATTCATTCTTAAAGGTGTATCTTTTTCTTCTTTCTTAATAGCTTCTTCAAATTGGGTTTTGGTAAAATAAGCACCCCTTATACCAATACCATAACCATCTCCACCTATATTCTTATCTGTAAATATACCAACATTTAAACCTTTGTGTCCTGAATGGTGACTGCTTAAACAAAATAATTTCTTACCAACATATTTCATTCTCATATCATCTTCTTCGTCCCAATCTTCTTCTTCAAAGGGGTCTATATCTTTTACATTTTCAAAATATTTTAAGTATTTCATTTTATCTTCCATTTATTTTCTTTAAGATGTTTTTTATATTCTTTCACTATTCTATTTAGTAATTTTTCAATATTAAAATCTTTATAATCAACATCATATACTAATTCATCATTTATTTTAACTATTATTGAATTATCGTTACTATAGTAATATCCTTCTATAGTATCCCCATTAATACCAATAATAATATTTGTTTTTTTATCATCACTATTACCATTTATAGATTTGATTTTTAAATATTTAACTGAATTTATTCTTTTGTATATACCAATAGATAGATTATCAGTAAGATAATCGATATATTTTTGATTTAAATTTGTATTTATATCAATATCAGTTGAACTTTCGTATATTTTGAAGTTGGTTATCATCTATTTAGTATATTATTTATATAGTATTGAATTCTATTTTTATCTTTATCATATATAAATTTAACAATATGATACATTATTTTCATATATGTATCAAAATCCAATCCTCTTTCTAATTCTACTTGAGAACCTCTATGATCATAGTGGAAAACACATAAATGACCGAATAATTTGAAGAAGTATACCTTTGATGTTAATTCTAAATCATCGGCACCTTCACCTAATTCGTCTGTTTCATAACCATTTAGAAATTCATCTAATGTATTTTTTTCTAAACCATGTAACATATATGAAAATAATGTTCCAACAGTTCTTCTTCTTACTGGTGGTTCGTGTCCTGTGACTTTTGTAACTATATCATTAAGTGCTTCGTTCCAATGGTTAAAATCAAAGTCATTCATGTAATTCATATAAGTAGTAGTATTGTATACACCATTCATATAATCTTCAAAGTATTCTTCTGAATTTAATGGAATTATATTTTCATTTTCATTTTCTTCTTCGAAATCAAAGTCATCTTCATCCCAATCAAAATTTTCATCTATTCTATATTTTGGATATTGCTTTATTATATCTATAAATTCAGGATTATTATCGGCAATATGTTTGAATAATATTCTCATTATAATTTCATATTCTTCTTTACTTGTATCATTTTCTAATCTCAAGTTAGAACCTCTATTGTCATATTCAAAGACACAGAATTTATTTTTAATTTTAAAAAAATATATTTTTGATGCTAATCTTAAATCGTCTGCATACTCTCCAATTTCATCTGTTTCATCACCACCAGGAAATAAATTATCTAATATTTTCTTACTTAATCCAGTTAATAAAAGTGGATAATCATTGAGACCAACAGAATTGGCTGTCTTTTTCATAAATGAATCAAAATCTCTATGTCTTTTCCATTTGTGGTCGAAGTTCATCCAATTATTAGTTTCTATGTAATTATCACCACTCCAATTGATATATCTATCAATATAATCTTCAAATTTTAAAAATTCTATTTTATTGGTATAATTCAAATCATCTTCTTCAAAATCGAAATCATCATCATTTATTTATTTTATATTTATTTTATATATTAAATATTTAAACTTAAAATATAAATATGATATAATTTATATGAAATTTAAAGTTATAACATTATGTGGTAGTACAAAGTTCAAGGATGAATTTATGGAAGAACAGAAACGATTAACCCTGGAAGGTAATATAGTCATCAGTGTGGGTGTTTTTGGACATTCTGATGGGATTGTATTAGAAGATAGTGTAAAGAGTATGTTAGACGATATACACAAGAGTAAGATA
>Ga0114918_10003549_pt1 | contig 13740 bp, 21 predicted proteins | sample LantaG_FD_87015 | JGI IMG/M metagenome (GOLD analysis project Ga0114918, IMG submission 87015) | Deep subsurface microbial communities from Baltic Sea to uncover new lineages of life (NeLLi) - Landsort_02402 metaG | ecosystem: Environmental > Aquatic > Marine > Oceanic > Sediment | place...
TATTGCTTACTTCGGAGAATCTCAGATTGATAACCTAGGTCAACTGCAAAGTGTTGGTGGTTTTGTTTCCTTCGATGCATCTCAAGTTGATTTGAGAGCTGAATGGAATTCAAGACAAAATAAAGCCGCCATCCGTCAGTCTAAGAGTACTCAGGAGTACATAAGTGAGGCAAGGCAAGAGAACTTTAAGGACTCAGTTATTAGAGACTTCTTAGTTAGAGTGAAAGGGAAAAGTGCTAAGGAGGTTGATGAGCTCATGTCTCTCAGCGTATCTCTGCTTGACAAGATGCCTAAAAGTTTTGGTAACGTTAAGGGCGGTGCTAAGGTTGGACTAAAACTATACGAGAAGGTTGAAAGGTTTAGAATCCAAGAACAGAAGAGAAACAATAAAAGGAAGAATAAACTAACAGAGCAGGAAATAATTGACAAGACAATTGAGTTCCTAGAGAAACAGCCTGAGTATATAAACGAGGGTGACACATATACCGTTGGTAGTGAGAAGAAAGGAACACAGAAGACATTGTTCCGGGCAGGTATATCAAGCCAACAAGCAAAAATGTTGAGCGACATACAGAAGTCTATAGGTATAAGACCAACTCAAAATATGGGCGTAAAGATTGCAAAGGCAAGATTGGCTTTGAGAGAGAGAAGGAAGGGTGCTATTGACTTGCAGAAGGTTAAGACTGAGGTTCGGAACTTTATCCGTAAGACTCTCCCATCTGAGTTGTATGAGAAGAAGGAAGTACTTGACTTGATTAATAAGGTTAATGAAGCCAACGAGGGTAATATAGAGAACATCATATCTGAGATTGAAGCGTTTGTTATAGAGACAAACAATAGGTCACTACAGAAAAAGATTGATGGTGTTCTGAATGGTAAATACCAAACTGTTGAGGGTGGAAGACTGAAACCTAAGAAGATTACTGACGAGATCCGTAAAAGAATAGAGTTCATAAAGTCGAACTTGGTTTCACCTAAATCAACTCCTGAGGAGATAGGAGAGGCAAACACTAAACTATTAGAGAGGTTTAACGAAATACAAGAACAAAACTTTATTACCCCTGAACAGCTTGAGGAACAGGCTGACATTCAGGTAGCAATGCAGTACAACAATGCAATGCTAATGGAGAACTCAAACTCTAGCAAGGTTACAGAGTTGGATGGTATATACTCAACACTTCAGGATTTGATAAATCACGGAAGGTCATTGCTTCAGGAGGAACTTCGTAAAAGCCACGAGGCATACAACAAAACATTTGAGTTGGGATACGAGGCAATCACAGGTGAGAAGGTTGACATGAATGACCCTGACTCTAAGAGGCAGTTGAATAATCAGAAGAAGAAAAGATTTTCTGATGAGAAAAGAAAGAAGAATACGCAGGGTGTAATAAGAAGATTTGTGTCAAACATTGGTACTATACTTAGAGCTCCATTCGGTAGTGCTGAAGCGTTGAATGGTTTGATGGATAGGATAGATAAACTTCCCGGTGAAATGTTTGGCGGTAGGCTAAATAAAATGTTCACTGAAAGGGTTGATGATTCATCTAGAAGGTTTAAGATGAGGATGATGCAGATTGAGTCTGTGATTGCAAACTACCTAGCTGAAACGTATGGGAAGAAATGGGAGCAAATCTCTAGACAGAATCGTATGCAGGTTGACCACAACATAGAACTACACGATGGCATTATGCTTCAGCCATTGAGTCAGGATGATATTGGATACCTATATAACATGTACAAAGACCCTGCAAACAGAGCATCGTTTGCTAATCCTGATATGTGGGGTTCTGAGGTTATTGAAAAAGATGATTCAAAGTCTGAGAAGAAAAGAAAGAAAGAAATAAATGAAGCAAATGCTGCAAGGGTAATGAAAGAACTTGAAGCAAAGCTTGATCCTAAGGTAAAAGAATTTGCTAATTGGCAGGTTAATGTACTATACCCTGCACTATATGAGGAGTACAACAAGACATACAAGAAGCTATATAGAACTGACCTACCTTGGAATAAGTTCTACGCAGGAACAATATACAGGGATGGTTTCAGCGAGGCTGACACTGAGGTAATGAACCTGCTTGGTCGTGGTAATACTTATAAGACTGCGGTTGGTGCAAACGCCACAAAGGTTAGACAGGGTAGCAACCTTCCAATTAAGCCGATGAATATGACGGATGTATTAAACACATACATCAACGACATGGAATACTTTGCAGCGTATGGTGAGACCATTAGGGATATGGACAAGTTCTTCTCTAATCAGTATGTGAAGAGTGCAATCATAGACATACACGGGCAGGATGTATATACGTTTGTTGACGACATGATTAAGAAGATTGCGTCAAGGGGAATACAGAACTCAGGTTTTAAGGCAAAGGTAATAAACGGCTTTAATGATGTATTCATCCTATCTAGACTTGCCCTTAGTCCTGTTATTACTATTAAACAGTTGACATCTACATTCACATACGCCAATGATATTGGATATGTAAATTGGATAAAGTATGCTGCAAAGAATAAGACACAGCAGTTGAAGGTTTGGAAAGAGATTTCTGAAAACTCTGTATACATCCAAGACCGATACAAGAACAGTATAACCAAAGCAATCGAGACATACAGTGATACTAAAATGAAGTCGTTCCTTCCTGAAAAATCATATCAGCAGGGGTGGAATTGGTTTGTTGACTTTGCAATGTATACCACCAAGCTTGGTGATAAGGGTGCAATCTATTTAGGTGGTTCTCCTAACTACTCATACTACAAGGATCAGGCACTGAAGCAGGGTAAGACTGAGAAGGAGGCTATTGATATTGCGATTAGAAAGTTTGAGAGGGATACAAAGAGAACTCAGCAGTCGTCAGACATTCAAGACAAGGACTACTTACAGACGGGTGATCCTATATCAAGGGCATTGAATATGTTCCTAACTACACCAAAGCAATACCTAAGGAATGAAATCATAGCCGTAAGGAATCTATACAGGGCGATTAGTGGCAAGGCTTATAAGGGAACTGTTGGTCAGAACGTAAGAACATTTGTCACATACCACTTCTTTATGCCTTTACTGTTTCAGTATGTTTCAATGGGTCTTCCCGGTATACTTAGAGGGTTTAGGGATGACGATGATGAGGATTTATTGAGAGCCGCCATTATTGGAAACCTTAACGGTCTATTCATATTAGGTGAGGTTGTCAATACTATAGGTGACCTATTCACCGGCAAGCCTTGGGTAGGAACTCAAACAAAATCTTTAGGTATACTACAAATAGCAAATAGTCTTGCTAGGAAATTTAATAAAGCTGCAAACTATAAAGACCCTGATAAGAAAGCTAAAGCATACTTAGATGCCTACCTAGAATTTTCTACTCTTACGGGTATACCTGCACCTACAGTTAAGAAGTTCTTTGACAACTACTCTAAGTTAAATACTACAGCTGATCCGGGAGAGATTATACTAAGGCTGTTAAACTACTCTGAGTATCAAATCTCAGGACCACCTACGAATAAGTCAAAGGTGAAGAGTGTTTCTGAAATGAACGAAGAGTATCAGAAAGAGAAGGAGAAGAAAGAGAAGGATGATCAGAAGGATAGGATAGGATTCTATGACTAAAAATAAGGACTATGCCGTTTAGAAGTAAAGCACAGAGGAGATGGATGCACAAGAACTTACCTGAGGTAGCGAAGAGGTGGGAGAAAAAATACCCACCCCGTAGTATACTACCGGAAAGACTGCATCCAAAGAAGACCACTAGGATGAGAACTAGATAGCACTCAGCAGTCTATACAATGCGTATAGGATTATTATATTTATGCTCATCACAAATATAAAGTCAAGTATTTTACTTATCATATGGTATAAATTTAAAGGTATTTGATTTGTCAAAGTAAGCCATAAGCTCTTGGTCATTGTATGATTGGGGGCGTGGTATTCTTCCTGACCAACGGATAGACCCATTGAGGTCTTTCACTTTTGAGTACACTATACCATCATTACACGCCCATATAATCACAGGGTTAAGCCTCTTATCTGCTAACTTGACTAACTTCCTTACAGACACAGGCAGTGGGTATGCGTCAACATAATTTCTCTTCCTACCCTTAACCTCAGCGTATGATATTAGTTTCCCATCAGAGTCATAAACCCTGTAGTCAATATCGTTTGGGTCTAGTTTTTTGTATGAGCCATTAAACATCCGAACGAATGTCTGTATTGCAATCGTCTCACGATCCAAGTCATCTTCAGATTCAAACCTCATTACAGTTCCATCATGCAGTTTATAGCAGTGTGACCTCCTATTACTACACCGCAACCAATAGCCTGCTTTTTAAAGTTCTTTGCGTATGCCGCTGCATATGACTTTGAGTCTATACCACAACCTACCTGCATCCCGAATATCTTAAACATCTTCCCAACACTCCACTCAACATAAGCCTGCGTGTGTATATGCCCCTGAACGGTTGACATCATATCGTTCTTTGACTTAGTCCTAGCAGTTCCACCCTCTCCGTGTATGTACTGAACGTCATCATACACTACATGCTCAACCCAATTCCAATTAGTTCCAAGCACCTCATTGTATGACTTGATCCAACGGCTAGGTATCTGAGAGTCAAAAGCCTTACGCATTATTATACGGTCGTGGTTTCCTATGCATACGTCAGCAACGGGGAATGATTCACTCCACATCTTAACGTGTTCTATCGCAACGTCAAGCTCATCTCCACCACCCATACCATCAGGGTCAGTTGCGTGGAATGATGCATAGTGGTTGTCTATTATGTCGCCTATGAATATAACCTGATTGCAGTTATATCTAGCGTACATATCCTCACAGAACTCAAGGTATCCATCCAATGTGAATGGTGCGTGGATGTCTCCAATCACAAGTATCCTGCGTTCTAACTTGTTGATATAGTCGTATGCCACCTTCTTATTTCCTGATAGCCTAGGTCTAAAGTCCTTCATCATTTAGGGAGTTTTTGATTTCATTTAATTGCATAATCAAGTCATCTATTGACTCGACTAGTTCATCGTACTCACGGTCGACTAAAGACTCGTATATCTCAGACGTTCTCTCGTGTATGTTGTCCATCAAGAAGTTGATGTGTGCTATCCTTTCCATATCGTATGCTAGGGTTTTCATTTCTTATCCATTAGGCTAATAAAGCTAGACCCCAAAGCGGGGTCTAGTTTCTTTATAGCGTAATATATTTTCTTGGAGTTCTTTCTAGCTTGCTCTCTCTCCTTTACAGAAGACTCTATGCCTATGTTGGAATATATAGAGCAGTCCATATGGAGCAACTCACTTATCTTCTCCCTATCAGACCATGTCTTATAGCCCAATATCTTTTCTATTTTTTCTTCGCTAAATAACATCGTATAGTTTATTTATTTTTTGGAATACCTTAAACTCATCCCCGTGTTTAGTTCTCTGCTTCACCAATTTGGATATGTTATAGAACCTGTCAATGTCATCAGCATTAAACTTCTGAGTTGACCTGTGCTCTAACACCTCCGAAGTTAAGTCTTTTATTCTGTTTTCCAAAATATTTATCTTATTTTTTAACTCAAGTTCTTTTAACTCAGCGTATTTAAGTCTTGAGTCAATGGTTAGTTCATCGTTATTAATCAATGATTCTCCACCTAAGAACACACTACTCACCTTGTCAAACTTCTTTCTAAGTGATGGGTCTGTATGCAGATAGCCCTCCATATTATTCAAGTAGTTTATTATTGTAGCGTGGTGTTTGCCTAGGCTTTTTCCTATCTGAGTAAGTGAATACCCAAGACCTCTCAGGATGTATGAGTACACCATCCTTGCGTTTACAATATCATTATACCTGCTGCGTTCTCTAAGGTTATCAATCCCAAATTCTTTTTCAATCTGCTGTCTTAATTCTTCAATTTGATTCATAGTTTTTTATTGTTTTGTTTTCATTAATTGCATCTAAATATCTGTCTGAGTCTACCACACTAGCGAATAGCATGAGTGGAACATCTTCACCGTTGTGTACATAATCAACTGCGTAGAAGATACCCTTCGATTCAACCACTCCGTATATGGTATCGAACCTGTCTCCCGTTATTGGTATGTTGCCTGAGATCCTGTCTATTGCATCAACCACTTCTAATGTAATGTCCTCGTGTCCTGAGTCATCAAGTCCATCAAAGAACCACTCAGTTACAACAAACTTAATCTCCTCTATATACTTCTGTTCTGAATCCATATCCATCTAATTCTTTTAGTCTATACTCCTGAAGCTTTGATAGCCTCCCTGTCTTTGTTTTTACTTCGCTGAATAGTACACCACTGTTTGGTGGTATCGCTATAATATCAGGAATCCCATTCCTGTTTGTCTTAATAAGCTTTAATACATAATACCCTTCAGCTTCGAGTTGCTTTATTCTCTTTGCTTGTATCTGCTGTTCTGTCATTATGTAAATTTACTAAATCCTTTTTAAAGTGTCGGACAATGTAATCCTTTTTCTTTACCACTGCCTTGTATATATCCTGCTCTATTCCACCCTTAGCAAACACCCAATACACATCTGACTCCAACCGATCCTTCGTTGTCATCCTGTCACGACTCTGCCAATAGCTTGTCGCACTGAAGTCAATGTTGTAGTACACCAATGCGTCAGCCTTGCGTAGTGATATACCCTCACGCCCTGAGACTATCTGCAGGGCTATTGACTTGTTGGTATTGTTAAACTCATCAAGTTCTGTTGTCAAGTTTTCTGCACCATATACTTGACGTAGTGCATTGAACTCCTCCTTAAACTTGTAGAAGATACCTATCTTCTTACCACTGAACTTCTCCTTTATGAACTCAGCCTTTGTGTAGTCTATAACCTTTGAGTTCCCTGACTCAAACTTTATTGTCCCTGAGTATAGCTGATGCAGTTTCATCATTAACTTCACCGGAGTGTCTGCTAGTATAACCTCATCCTTACCTTCAACAACCAAGTCACTCTTGAGTCTCTTTGCTATGCTATGCGTTTGTTCCTGCATATCTACAAGTAGTATATGCTCACGAGTGTCTACCTTAAAGCCTGCCTCCTTCTGAGAGTATGAGATGGTATGCTTCTCCATAGCCTTGATGATAGACTCATTGCCATTAGAGTAGTCGTTAACCATTAGCCCATTAATCTTCCTCTGCTTTACGTTAACATACCTGTCGCAGAACCTATAGAAGTTTTTGAATGAGGCAAATGGATTCCCTTTGATGCCATACACTTGGTGATACATCTGACTATAAGACTCAGGTGTTGGTGTCCCTGATAGCAGTATGACGTAAGGGTTATGCTTTGCTATGAAAGACTTAACCTGCTTCGCCCTGTTGCTAGGCTTAGGGAATGCACCCATACCATGAGCCTCGTCTAGTATTACTAAGTCAAACTTTATATCAGGATCAACCTTGTGTAGTGACTCATAGTTTATACATACCATATTGAATGATGGTGATAGCATGTCATAGTCTCCCTGAATACTAGAGATAGCCTTCTTCTTCGTTAGGAAGAGAACATTTTTTAAACCCATAAAGTCTGCAACAGATAGTGATGTCAGTGTCTTACCCGTCCTAACCTCCATAGCTAGGTATACAAACCCATAGTTTGTCAGGTGATCACAAGCCTCATAGGCAATACGTTCTTGGTAGTCCCTGAGTGTTATAGACTTGCTATAGTATTCTAGGCTATTCTTAATCTTGTCTCTGTTCTTCATGTCTACGTTATACTTATCCTTCTTAATTGTCTTGATATTTTTACCACGACCTACCTTAACATCCTTGGTCTTGTTGACTACGTTTGATATGCTTAAACACCAATCGTACATCATCTCATTTGAGTATCCCGGTATGCGTTCTATTATGTCCTTACGATCTGCCATCAGTTAAAAAAGTTGCCATCTATTAATCGGTTTACTTCATACGTTGCGTAAAGCATAATTATGTACAACGCTATCATCCATCTGTCTATCTGTTTCATATTGTTTTAATCTAACTTCAAATCATTGTTTTCCAATATATCAAAAAAATCACCTCGCATTGCTTCCCATTGCTCTAACTGCTCATCATTTAATCCATCTGAATTATATTTTAATGTGCTTCTAAACAACTGCCTAATGTCCCACAATGCCATATACATTTTACTTGCATTGTTTGCCATTTCGTATTCCTCTTGGTCTTCGGGTAGTTCAAATTCTATTATTGCTTTCATTGTTTTATTTTTTATACAAGCTTGCCACATACTTAGAGTTTCCATAGTCAAGTAGTATGTAGTTTCCTTCCTCATCCATACCCCAATTCTCATAGTTCCACAGGTCACCATTCTCAAACTGAAACTCAGGGATAATAGTCTTGACTCTTTCAACCTCTTCCATAGGGATGTGGTCTACATGAGTGTATCTCTTTTGGATTATTATCCCTAAAAATTCCCACTTCAGTTCAGCCAATGGGGCAACATCTTTATACTTCTTCCATATCATCTTCTCGTTGATACCCTGAAGCATACCCTTGTACTCGAATGGTATCTTGATGACAATACCCTGTAGCAGTATTGCCAACCTTGTGCTAATCCTAAACATCTATCAGTGCCCATATTATAAGGTAAACAATTGAGCTTGCGGGCATCACCACAAACAAGACTCTCCAAAACCAAATAGGTAATGGTGTATGCTTTCCTAAGTAGGCACACACTCCACCTATTAATCCATCATCATTTGTTGCTTTCATATTCTTTTATTTTATTGTATATAATTTTAGACATAGATGTTATTTGCACGTTAACTACAATTATTTTTTTGCCTTCAACACGTGCTCACTCAATACGTCTTGTATGTAGTTTTTTAAGTCCTTGTTTGCTTTAACCGCTAATATCTTTAACGGTTGTACATCTTCTTCTTTTATGTCTATATTTTTTCTCATATTATACAAATGTTAACATACTATTTTTTCTACTGTTTAAATTTCCTTCAAAACCTAAAGCGTTTAATTTGAAATTAGATTCAGTCCAAACCTTTCTAAATGGTAATTCAAAAGATAATTCAGTTCCGTTATTTACTAAAGTTAAATCTGATTTAGAAATACAAATATCTTTCCATAATTTACAGTCGTTAGGTCTTACAAAAACACTTACTTTAGTTTCTCTTAATATCTCTAATGTCTTAGTTTCAGTTTTTATCGTTTTATTTGTGTAAGTTGTCATAATTTTAAGTTTTTGTTTGTTATTGTTATACAAATATACATTATGTATATCATATACACAACTATTTATTGTCTGATAAATCATTCATTTTATATATTTTTAGTGTTTAATGTATTATAAGTCGTTCATCTTAAGTTTAAGTTTTTTTACGGCTTCAGTTTTTATACTAACCGTTATGCACCATTAGATACATACTTCAAAAGTTCTTCTGCCATCTTGGTTCTACCATAAAAACAATTATCACAAGAGCAATCTTCTTTCTTGTGGTTTCCGTAACCTTCTTCCTTTATTTCTTCTGCATCTAATAAACCATAAGAGTTAACGCCATCGGGGTTTCTTAGGTCATAGTAGCATAGTTCTTCTTTTATCTCTTGTTCGTTCATCTTAAAAATTCTTCTTGTTCAAGTAAATCATCTATAGCATCCTGTTCAGTCATGCCATACCCCATGCAGTCACCCTCATCCCAATCTTCTCTTACTGCTGACCAATCGTATTCCCTTACAGGGATAGGCGGGCACTCGTAGCTTGTTATTATCTGTCTCATATTTTTATTTCATTTAATACATCAATAAATAATTTTAACTTTTCTACTTCAGTAATTTGAAATCCATCATAATCAAAGATATATACTTTCCAATTATTGTCTTCTACCACATCACTATCGTCACTTATTAAGCATAAATCTTCAATGTCTAAAGTATAGTAATGCCAATTGTCAGGTGCACCTGAGCTTTCAGGTGTATTGTCTTTTCTTTCAAAACCTAATTCGATTAAATCTTTTTCTTTTATCATCGCATTATAATTTTAAAAGTTATCCCAACACCATATCGGTGTCTTGTCTCCCATCCATGCACCACTTACGTTGTATGTGAAGTATTCCATAGCATCCTCCTCGTCCATATCTTTTCCTAATATCTCTAAGCATTTGCTTACGGAGTATATCAATCGCATTGAGGTCTCATCTACCCCAATAACTGCATCATCAAATCCGTTTGCAATAAGGAACTCATACTCGTAGTAGTTCTCTATTATATCATGTAACATAATTTTAAGTTTTAAATGTCTAACAATGTCTGCGTTTCAGCAGGTAAAAATCTTATCCATCTACCATTAGGATCTCTTCCCTCCTCAGGAACTTGACCTGTGGTATGCAATCCATAGGCAGCCAACCATTTGTAGAACCTAGTCCTTGAGATTGTCATCTTTGCCTTCGGTCCATAGTCAGGGTACTCGCTAATGAACTCGTGGTATAAGTCCTGCTTCATCAACTTCTGACCAATGGTAAGCAACTGATTACTTGGATTGCCATCAACCAATCCACACCACTCGATGAAGTCGTGAGATGTCTCTGCTGATAGCTGACGAATCTTCAGGTTAACAAATCTACTCTTTATTAATCCATTTTCCAAATATAACATCAGGCATGACACCATATAGTTGTCGAACATACACCAATCATCATCATCCCAATCAGCAAAGAAGTGCTTGCCGAACTCATCCAACGGAGTGAAACTCTTATTGTAGTGCTGATGCAATTCAATCTCCCACTTACGCCTAGCGAATGAGTTACCACTACCTTTGATAGCATAGTTGGTTGTGATTGCTATCTTCGGTGACTTGCTGAATGGTATCTTGATAGCATCCTTGTTCTTCTTCTCTAGCGTCAAACCCTCAGTGACAACGCTGAATAACCTCTCGAAATCAAAGTGCTTCTTCACATCATCAAAGCATAGCACCTGAGTATCTGCAGACACGGTTTGGTATGGGAATGACTTCTCAAAAGCAAACGCCTTGCCATCTATCACCACCAACTTCTTCATCTGAGACAACGCATTCATAAACAATCCCTTTCCTGTTCCACCCTCAGGGTTGTCTGATATTACCTCATCGTTTAGTATCACTGCCGGGCAGTAGCTTAGGTTCTTATACCCATGCATAAGGAATCCAATCGTAGACTCCATGGTCTTAACCCTGCTCTTCTTATCGCCACATATCCTGCTGATGAACTTCATGTACATAGACCCATCATACTCGCACATAGTAAACTTCCTGTCAATCACATGGTCCTTCCATACATACCCACCCAAGTCAAGGTAGTCAATGGTCTCAACCGAGTCCTTAGTTATCTTTACTGCACAATTCTTGTAGTACAAGTATGAACTACTCTTGGTATCCTCGATGAAGTATATGTCGATCGTGTTCAGTAGCGTAAGGAACTCCTCCCTGAAGTATCGAACACTATCAGCGAAGTAGTTGTATATGCTAGTGTCATCAAAGTCAATCAGGTAGTTAAGGATGAAGTCCTTTATCTCCTTCTCAGTGGTGTGGTCAATAAGGTTATTGGTAACCTTTACAAACACATAGTTCTTACTCCCCTCAGGGCAGTACTTGTAGAACCCATTGTCCTCTAAGAACTGCTTGAATAGTATTGGCACAATCTTTATCACACCCTTCTCAGTCTTAGTCCAAAAGCTAAGGTTCGAGTTCTCCCTCTCTACACGATCTACAACGGCATCAATTGTTTCGCCATCCAACCCTGCCTCCTGAAGTTGGTAGCGTATCTCCTTTTTTGACACCCCCCTTCTTAACTTGGTCTTAACTTGGTTAACCCTATCCTCATCCTCATAGTACTTCGTACCAAAGTTTTGTGTGTTGGCATACGCTGAGTTAATAGTCCTGTCAATCTCTGCGTGAGTAAAGTCCTCAGTGACATACTGCGATAATACATACCCTGCAAGTGACTTGTTAATCCCATAGTCGTTGAACGCCATAGCCAATATGAATACATTCTGATTACGCTGACCCTCAACCATCGGGTACTTCTTTGTCCACCACTTAACCAATATGTCAACCACCTTGTTCTCATCAGTGATTGGTATGGTCGGTCTGTCTCTGTATGTATTCACCTCCTTGTACTCAGGCTCATCAATCTTGTCCCATACTGATGAGTTCTCGTTGATGTATATCAGTGGGTCATAAGACTCATAACAAACCCGTGATAAGTTCTTACATGTCTTATCAAAGTGCTGTGAGTCAAAGTGCTTACTCAGTGCGTTGAAGTAGTTAACGTGGTTGTCAGGATCTTGTGGTATCTTAATCAATACCTTCAAGCCATTGCCTGATGGTGAGATGAATACCGAGTACACATACTTATCCTTGCATAGCATCTCCTTATCCTGAAGCATATCCTTCTTCTTCTCATAGTCATCGAAGTCCAAGCATATGATACCACTATGCAGTATGAGTGAGCTATCACTACGCTTGTTAAACTGACCACTGAAGCATATCGCAGGGAGTAGTTTCTTGTATTCATTACGTTCACCCTTGTCCTTGCATGAACGTATAATCTTTATCGTGTCCTTGTTAGCCCCTGACTTAATCCTATCCAATGCAACCGATACATCTCGGTAGAATGAGGCATCAACTTCCTTGATATTCTTGAATATTGTTATTAATGATGTCATGTTGTGTCGATTTAATGTCAATTTTGATTTTATAAGTTATTGATAATCAATACTACTGTCGATAATGTCGATTTTTTTACTCTTATACAGGAAAAGAAAATAAATATATATATAAATACTACTACTACTATATAGGGATGTAAAAATCGACACACTCTAGGCATAAAGAAAGGGGGAACAAGTCCCCCTTGCCTTTCACTATCTGCTTAGAACGGCAGATCCTCTGATACTGCCTCACTCTTAGGCTTCTCAGTATTGTTTGTTGGTTTCCAAGTATCCAACTCGCAGTAGTAGTTACCACTCTGCGATGTTTTAATGTCGAGGTTCACCCAACCATTACTTGCGTTAGACTTCAGCCATGCGACTGCGTCTTCAACCTTGATAGACATCCGACCTACTACGAAGTCAGGTGCGTTTTCGTTTCTCTTGAATGAGAAACCATCTGCAAAAATCTTTTCTTTCATTTTAAATGATTTTAATTTTACGTTCCAAGTCTATTACAATCGATGATATAAGTCTGTCTTTATCATCCCGTGTCTTGCAAGTCATTGGAACATCCACCCACATGACACGTTTATCTTTTGGCTCATATGTATACAAGCCAAGTATCCTATAAATAATCTTCAACATAGAAGTAGTTTATGTCCTCAGTGGCATTGTCACCGAAGAACTTGTTATACACATCAACTGCTCTCCTAACCTTGTCAGCACCACCACGGATGAACTCCTCGGTTGGTCTGAATATGCCTAGCATATTGTTAGTCTTGTCAATCACATAGAACACCAACGGCTTACAAAATAGTTGTTGGTATATGTAGCACTGACTATCGTAGTTATACTTCCTTGCTGACCACTTGAAGTCATCGATGTTGCTAGTGGTTTTAAGGTCTATGATCATCTCAGGGTGTACAATGTCTGCCTTACCCTTCCACATCACGCCCTCAATCTCTCCGACTGCAGGCACTTCATACTGATTCTCATCGTGCCTGATGTCATCGTAGAAGTCAACGTTAGCCATCATCGTGGTTACCAAGTGGCTTATCTCATCAGCCTCCTTTTGTAGGAGGGCAAACTCAA
>Ga0114918_10003550_pt1 | contig 13739 bp, 8 predicted proteins | sample LantaG_FD_87015 | JGI IMG/M metagenome (GOLD analysis project Ga0114918, IMG submission 87015) | Deep subsurface microbial communities from Baltic Sea to uncover new lineages of life (NeLLi) - Landsort_02402 metaG | ecosystem: Environmental > Aquatic > Marine > Oceanic > Sediment | place: Baltic...
CGCGGCGGCGCCCCTGCTGTTCGGGGGGGGGGGCCTTTTCCGGGAGGGGAGGGACGAGGGGGGGGAGGGGGGGGGGGGCAGGGGGGGGGGGGGGGGGTGGGGGGGGGGGGGGGGGGCGGGGGGGGGGGGCGGGGGCCGGGGGGGGTGAGTGACGTCAACAAAACGTCGCCGCCGCGCCCCGGACTTCCCTCGGACTTCCCTCGGACCCCACCCCGGGACTCACCACGCGCATGAGGGACCGAATCTGGGGACGGTGGGAGATGAGGGGAGAGGGTTGGCGGTGAGAGGGGGGGTGGGGGACAGCGCGGGTCGAGGCAACGAGAAACACACACGCGCTCTCCCCTCCCTCCTCCCTCTCTCCGCTCCACCCTCACCAGCTCCAGGGACTGGGTCGTGCTCAGGGCTTGTTGGTGCTGGGTGCGGGCGACCGTGGTGGTGGCGGCGGGCGCCATGGTGGAGAGCGGAAGTAGGGCCTGGGGGGTGGTGCTCAGAAACTGGTGGACTGGAGAGTGAGAGGGGGGGGCCGCGAGGACACTCTCTCCTACACTCTCACGGCTGCTCACTCCGCGCCGATTTCTCTCTCCCAACTCCCCCCCCTCTAAAAGAAAGCCAACCATGCACTCCTCCCTGGCCCGCCCCACCCCCACCTTCGCGCGCAGCGGTCGACGCTTGGCCATTGTGGCGTCGGCCGAGCCGCAGACGGAGCGCCGGTGCGTGTGGGGGGGGAGAAAAGAAGGGGGGATTTCTGAGAGAGCGTCAACCCGGGGGCTGGCCGCGAGGCCTGCCCGCTCTCAACCTCTCATCCCCAGTGGCCCGCCCACGCCCGCCCGCCCACCCTCACGCACACCTCCCCGCCTTACCCACCCCAGCGACCTCCTCCTCCGTTCCGTCAACGTCGGCATCCTGGGCGCCCTGTTCACCATCGGCGCCGCACCGCGCCCGTCCGGCCTGGGCGTGCGCGACTTCAAGGGCCAGAAGTCGCTGGGCCTGTGCCCGCCCACGCCCAACTGCGTGTCCACAGCCGAGGTGAGGGAGTTTGGGGAGGGAGAGGAAGCAAGGAGAGTGGGAAAAAACAGCCGCACGGATCCCCCTGCACGCCCACAAGTCGCGCTCGCGTCCGCCGACCCCCTCTCATACCTCATCCGCACTCATTCTTTTTCCCTTTTTGCAGGAGGCCAACGACCCCAAGCACTACATCCCCCAGTGGTCGTACGGCAAGAAGACCAAGGCGGAGGCGATGACCGACCTGGTTGACGCCCTGTCCCAGGGCAAGGTGGAGGGCTTCACCGTCTCCATTATCGACAAGCAGCCGGACTACATTTACGCGGAGTTTGAGAGCGGCCTGTTTGGGTTTGTGGACGACTTCGAGGTCCTGCTGAAAGACAATGGTGAGGCGGAATACCGTTCGGCTTCCCGCATCGGGGAGTCCGACGGCGACGCCAACCGCAAGCGCGTGCGCGCGATCCGCAAGTTCCTGGAGCCGCGCGGGTGGAAGAGCATCGGCTTTGTGTGATTTGATGAGAGTGGAGCGAGAGCGGAGGGTCGTCCGGTGTGATGAGGGGGATGGAGAAGGGTGGCCGCACCGCCGTGCTGTGTGTGTGCTGTGTGAACGCCGTCTGTATGATGTGTTCAACAGGCGCGACTCTCTCTCCGGGCACATCCATGACCACCCTCGTACGTCTCCATCCTCCGTCTCCATCCACCTTCTCATCCCACCCTCATGTCCCCCCTTTATCCCACTCTCACGCCCGCGGCACCTTGGCCCCGCGCGCAAAGGGGTTGGCCGCCGCCGCCGCCAGGGCGGCCATGTCGGCCGACCGCTTGGCGGCAGCCGCAGCGGCGGCGGGCGTGGTGGCGGCCGTGGGCGCGGCGGCGCCGCCGTCCTCCTCGTTATTGCCGCCCGCGGGCGCGGGCGCGAGCGGCGTGCGCCCGGCCCGCAGGAATGGGTTGGCTGCCCCCGGCGCCAGGCCGACCGCGTCGCCCGAGGGCGCGGAAGCCAGGGCGGCGGGCGAGTAGCCGACCGCGGGCGTGGGCTGGGTCAGGCCGCCGTCCCGCCCGGGCGTGGGCGCGGCCCCGGCCGCACCCGCCGCGGCCGCGTCCTCCGCCTCCATCTCCAGGCGGCGGGTCAGCAGGGCGGCCACCCGCTCGGCCAGGACGGGCGACCGCAGCGCGTTGGCCAGCTTCAGGGCGCCCTCCAGGGACTTGAGCCCGGCCAGGCGCCCCGCCGCCTCTAGGGCCCGCTCCAGGGCGCCCGCCTTGAGGGCGGCATGGAAGAGGCGGATCAGGGCCCGGTCCGCGGCCGCGTCGGCGGCGGCCAGGCCCGCGTCGGCGGCAGCGGCCGCGGCGGGCGGGGCCAACCCCGCCGCCGCGTCGGCCACGGCCGCCCGCCAGTGCGCGGCTGCCGCGCCGCCGCGCAGGAGGTCGTCCTCTAGGGCCAGCACCGCGTCCGCGTCCGCGCCGCCCGTGCCGCCGCCCACGCCGCCGCCGCCCGTGACGGTGAGAACGGGCGCCCGCAGGGGCTCCAGGCTGACCAGCGGGCGCTCGCCCGGTTCGGGCGCGCCCGCCTTGCAGACGACGCAGTGCAGGGAGTCGCCCGCCAGGCCGACCGGCCAGAAGACTTCGGCGCCCTTGCGGGCGACGGCCGAGTCGAAGACGGGCGTCCAGTGGGAGCCCGCGGCGTCCGCGGCGGCGGGCCCCGCCGACGCGGGCGCGGCCGCCAGGGCGGCCGCCGCGCCGCACCCGCCCACCGCGGCCAGGCCGCCCACGGGGCGGACCCGCATCACGCCCGCGCTGTCGTAGGTGGCCAGCAGGCCCTCCTCGGAGAAGCCGAGCCAGGTCAGGGTGGATCGGTGGGAGAGCGGGAGGGGAGCGGCGGGCGGGCCGACGGACGCCCCCGCGCACCCGTCAAACAGGGCCACGCTCAGGCCCTGGTCGGCCGGGTGGGGCGGCGCGTGCGAGTGGTAAGCCACCGCCAGGGCGCCGCCCTGGGCGGCCAGGGCGACGACGTCGCCCGGCATGGTCAGGCAAGCCGTCTGCAGGCCCGCCGTCGAGAACAGGCGCACCAGGCGGGCCGAGGTGGCGGCCGCAGAGAAGGCCGACCCGGCCGCCAGGCAGCGGGCGGCCTCCCCGTCGGGCAGCTCGGCAGACCACTCGCCGCCGCCCGCCCAGGCCGCGAAGGGGCGGAAGGCCAGGACTGCGCCCGCCTCGGGCGAGGGCGGCGCCGCGTACAGGGCGCCCCGCGGGCCCAGGGCGCCCAGGTCGAAGCCGAAGTAGTCGTTCAGGATGGGGACCCGGCCGCCGCCCCGGGTGACCGCGCGGGACGCGTCATGGAAATCGACCTCCACCACGCGGGGGCCGCCGACGCCGCTGGCGCCGCCGCCGTTGGGGGGCGCCCGGGAGGAGATGGCGCCCAGCATGGTGTAGGCCAGCCACCGGTGCCGGCCGGAGCCGGCCGTGGAGCCCGGCTGGATGGGCGGCTGGCGGCGGTGGGAGGGGGCGCGGGCGGCGGGGTGGCGGTGGCGGTGGCGGTCGCGGCCACCATCCTCTTCCTCGTCCTCCTCGTCGTCTTCCTCCATCGCCGTCGTCGCGGCCGTCCCGCCGACGGACGCGCCCGCGGTGGCGCCCCGGGCACGGGAGGGCGCGGCGACCGCACCCGCCGCGTCCGGGTCGACGGCGGGCCCCGGCCGGCCGGGCGGGACGGGCGACGCCCACACCGCCAGGCGGCCATCATCCATCAGAAAGGCCGCCTCGTTAGGGGCGCCGCCGCCCGCGCCGGCGCTGCCCTCCACGGCGGGCCGCCAGACCAGGGCGGAGACGGGGCTGCCCAGCAGCGCCGTCGCCAGAGGGGGGCGCCCGTCGGAGGCGCCGCTGCCCGCCCCGTCCGCGGCGGAGAGCGACCAGAGCGCGCCCGCCCCGCCCCGCCCGCCGCCCAGCACGTAAAGCCCGTTGGGCGAGAAGGCGAGCGCGCCCCAGGGCGGGGGAGCCTCGCCACTACCGCCGCCGCCGCCCGCGGTCAGGGTGCCCGCAGGCGTCCAGGCCAGGCGTTCGTACAGGGTGACGTCCCCATCCGGCCCGCCCACGGCCAGGAGCGCGCCGTCGGGCGACCAGGCCAGGCCGGCCCGGCCGGCCCCGCCCGCGTCGACGCGGGCGGCCGCCCGCCGCAGAGAGGCTTCGACCGCGCCCGACCCGACGTCCCACACCTGGACATGGCCGTCCGCGGTGACGGAGGCCAGAAAGGCGCCGTCCGGGTCCCAGGCCAGGGAGCGGACGTAGGGCGCGGCAGGGAGCGTGCGCAGGACGCGCGGCGGGACAGAGGGGGCGGCGTCTCCACCACTGCTGAGCTCGATGAGCTTGATGCCCTCGTCATCGCCCGCGGCGGCCAGGGTGGCCCCGTCGGGGGAGAAGGCCAGGGAACGGGGGGGCAGGGTAAACCGGGTGGCGACGGCGGTGAAGGCCAGGTCGGGCAGGGTGAAGACCTAGGAGAGTAAAAGAGAGAGAGGGTGGATGGGTGGGTGCGGGTCGATGGAGCGCGCCAGTGGGGTGCGGAGGGCGGGCAATTGGGAGGTCTTGGAGCGGGCAGCGCCAGTCCACGGCACTGGAGACCAGTCATCCATGACCTGGAGGACCTGCCGGTGAAGAGTCCACGGCGCGGGGGGACCTGGACGTCCTCCCAGCCCGGCCCCGGGAGCGCACTCCCCTTTTGCATCGGCCGCGCGCGCCGCCTCGTTTTCAATTTCCGCGCCTCCAAACTCACCCGCACAAAGTTACGGTCGTCGCCCGTCACCGCCCGGCTGCCGTCCGGAGAGACAGCCAGGCAGGTCAGGCCCGCCCCATCCGCGGCGGCCGGGTCGGACGCCAGGCTGGAGGCCGGGTCGGACGGCGGGCGCAGAGCGAGGCCGCCGTCTGGCCCGCAGCTCAACAGCTGCTGCGAGCGGACGAGCGGCGGCGGGGAGGCGCCTTCGGGCAGCGCGGCAGCGCCCTCCGCCGGCGACAGCAGGGTGGCCACATAGGCCAGGCCGCCCATGCCGGACCCGGCATGGGCGGGCACGGCCTTGAGGCGGGCGGGCGAGGGGGGTGGGGAGGGGGAGCCGTCCGACATCGTGCAAGGGTGAGAAAGAAAAATGAAGGCAACAGGGACAGAGTGAGTCAGGCCTAGTCCATTCACACTAGTATTCGAAGGGGGATCCCCGCGCGCGCGCATTGAAGCTGTGCACGCACGAGAGCGGACACGCACACACACTCCCCTCCATGACCCGCGGCGGCCGCTCCCGGGGCCGGACCTCGCCCCCGCCCCCGCCCCCCTCCTCCCGCCGCCGCTCGCGCTCTCGCTCGCCTAAACGCGCCCGCCGGGGCGGCGACGACCCGGCCGGCGACCGGTCCCGGTCGGGCACGCCCCAGTGGGAGTGGGACCGCGGCGGCGGTGGCGGCGGCGGCGGCGGCCGCCCCTCGCCCCCGGCCGCCTCCGGCCCGGCCGTGCGCGGCCTGGCCCTGGCCGTCGCAGTCGCCGGCGCGGTAGCCGGCCTGGCTGACCGGGCTGCGGGGCTGCCGGCCGGCCTCGCCGCGCCCGCGCCATCCACCAGCCGAGTAGCCCGCCTGGTGGAGTCCCTGACGGACGTGAAGCATGGTGAGAGGAGGAGCAGGGGCGGGAGGTAGAGGAGAGAGAGAGAGCGCATCCGACGGCCGCGCTCCCCCCGTTCGCTCAACCTTTTCTCTCCCCCTCTCCCCTCTCCCCTCCCTAGCCGACTGGGCCGCCGCCCGCCTGGCCTGCCGCTTCCTGCCCCCGCTCATCGCCCGGGTCCCCTCCCAGATGGACGCGGCCGTGTCGGCTCTCATCCGCCTGGCGGACGGGGCGGTGGACGCCCTCTGGCCCCGCGGCGGCGGACGCGCCCTGCCGTCGGGCGTGGAGCCCCTGGCCGAGGCCGCGTCGGCCGACGCGGTCGCCTCCCTGGGCGCCCTGGTCGCCTGGGCGGGCGGTGACCTGCCGCCGGCCGACCCGGCGGTGCAGCGGGGCGTGGCCTACCTGCTGGCTCGGTGGGGTGCGGACCCGCGGGCCGTGCCCGGGCGGGAGGGCGAGGAGGAGGGTGCGGGCGGCGCGGGCACCAGGCGTGGGTCGTCGGCCCGCCCACCGTCCGCCACGGCCGAGCCGGAGGAGGGCGAGGCCCGGGAGGTGCCGCCCGATGCCCGGGCGGCCTTGCGCGCCGCCTTCCGGGCCAACCCGCGGGCGGTGCTGGTGGGCGTCGCGGCCGCCGCGGGCGCCGGTCGCCCCGCCGACGCGGCCGCCGCGGGCGCCGCGGTGCGGGGCGTGCTGCTGCGGGCGGACCCAGACTGGGTCACCCCCGCCGACGCAGCCACGGACGCGGCCGCAGAGGCCGGCCGGGGCCCGTCGGCCGCCTACCCGGACCCGCCGCCCACCCTGTTGGCGACCGTGGTGGGGCCCGACCGCGGCCTGCGGGCGTGGCTGGACGGCCAGGCGCACGGCGGTGGGGGTGGGGGTGGGGGCGGTGGCGGGGCCCGGTCCCGGGAGGGCGCCCGCCTGCTGCGGACGGTCCTGGCCGCCCTGCCGCCCCTGGTGGAGGCACCGCCTGCCACACCAGCAGCAGGGCCCGCGGGCGCGACGGCGGCGGCAGGCACGGCCGCGCCCGCCACCCTCGCGCGCACGGCCGCCTCCGCCCCTATCACCTGCCTTGTCGGGGCGACCCTCCTGGTCAGCCCCCTGCCGCCCGCCGCGACGCCCGCCGACATCGCGGCCGCCGCGGGCCGCCACGCCCGCGTCACGGACGTCCGCCTGGTCAACACGCCCGGCAGCGGCGGGACGGCGGCGGCGGTGACGTGCGCCGACGTGGCGGGCGCGGCCCTGGTGTATGAAGGGCTCGCCCGCGCGCACCCGCCGCCCTGGTGGGGCCGGGCGGGCGGGCGGGGGGAGCCGCCGGCCGTGGACGTCCGGTTCGTGCCGCTGGAGGTGGAGCAGGGCGGCGGCGATGGCGCCGCCCCACCCGCCTACGTGTGGGCGCCAGGCGTCGGCTCGGACGCGGCCCTGGCGGCCGCGACGTCCACCCTGACCGCCGCGGGCGTGCCCCCACCGTCCGCCAGCCTGCGCGTGGGCGGGCGGGCGCCCTGCATCATCTTCCAGTTCGCGGATTGGCGGGCGGGTAAAGCCGCGGCCGACGCGCTGGCGGGCGCGGCCGAGGCAGCGGCGGCGGCGGCGGCGGCCGCCGCGGCGGCCAGCGGCGGGGCGGCCCTCCTGGGCGAGACGGCCACGGACGGCATCCCCTCCTCCCAGCCCCTCTCCCTTGAGGAGGACGGTGGCGGCGGCGCGGGCGATCGCCCGACCCTCGCCCCGCCCGGCACCTGGGCGGGCTTGCTCGCCAAGGCGGGCCTGCCCGTGTGCGACGGGCTGGAGTGCCTGGACGGCCCCGACCGGGCGGGCCCTCCCGGCAGCGCGGCGGGCGCGGAGCCCGTGGCCTGGCCGGCCGCCCTGGACGTCTCCCTGCGCGTGGACGTCGCGTACGTGCTGCAGGCCGTCCTGTCGGCGGGGCCGCCCGACCGAATCGCCGTGCGGCGCCTGGCCCTGGCGGCCGGCACGCCCCGGGCGGCGCGGGCCGCCTTCATCGAGTTCCTCAACGCGCTGGCCTCCCGCCGGCGGGCGGGCGTGGTGGAGGTGGGCGGGGCCGGGAGCGGGGCGTACGGTGGGCCGGGCGTGGCCTCCGCCCCGCCACGCCGCCTGTACCTCGTGCCGCCCTCTAACTCGGTGGCGGCCCGTCTGGGCGTGGAGTGGGCACCCATGGAGAGCCTGTTCGTGGTGGTCGCGCCGCCCGAGAATGCATGAGTGAGAGGAGAGAGGGAGCGGTATAGAGGCTTTCACGACGCCTGGCCTGTGCCCCCTCTTCCTCCCACTTCCTCCTCCCCGTCCCCGGCCCCAAAATCGCCCACGCACGCCCACCCGTCTACCGGGCCGGAGGTCCGCCAGGCGGTAACCCGCGTCCAAGCGGGCCCCTTGTCGTCGTCGCACCCTTCCTCCTCCTCTAGCGCCACGCCCGCCTCCGTCAGGAGGGCGTGGAGGGGCCCACCCGGGCGCACGCCCGCCATGACCGCCGCCCTGGTGGTGGGTTCGTCGCTGTACAGGAGCGAGGCGTGCGGAAAGTACGTTGCGGCCGCCTCGGCTTCGCCGTCATCGTCGCCGGGTGGTGGGGCGGGCCCGCCGCGCCGCGCCCGCACCGCCGCCCGGGCGGCCGCGGCCGCAGCTCTAAGCTCCGGCGTGGCCGCGGCACACAAGAAGACCGACTGGTGGTAGGACTGGCCGGTCCGGGCCGACTCAAACCGGATGCGCACGCCGCCGGGCAGGCCGCGCGCGACGTCCATGGCGGCCGCGGCCGCGACGGCGTCCGATGGCAGATCACAGCCCCCGGCGAGCGTGATGTGCGGGGCAAAGGTCGGGCCGCAGGACGCCATGCCACTCGCCTGCTGGATGGCCGCGCTCAGGCGGTCCCGGACCAGGCCACCCGGCGGCGGCTCCAGCCAGAGGGAGTAGGTGGGCATAGCAGGCGAGCAGCCCCGTGGCACTCGCGGGGCCGGCCCTGATGGGGCGCGCGGTGTGTCGACGAAAGAAGAGATAGTGAAAAACAGGAGCGCATGGAATTGACGAGAGGGGGGGGGGGCGGCTGGGGCGAGCGGGCCATTGCGTTTTTCGCTTGCTCGTCCCCGCCCGCTCCGCCGCTCTCGTCCCGCCCCGCCAGGCCGCGCCGCCACCGCCCCTGCACCTCCCGGTTATCCGGCGCCATTGAGGACACACAGCACGCCCCGTGCGTCTGGTGGACGCGCACGCCCACCCAGGATGGCGACCCGGGCCCGCCCGCCCTCATCGAGCCGGGCGAGAGCCTGTTTTCTGCGGCCGAAATCCGCATTGTGCGTTCTGTTTTTTCATGAGAACGCCCCCATCGGCGCGAGGAGCGTGCACCAATGCTCTTTCGCGCTCCCTCACGCTCTCTCACGAACTCCTCAACACAACAGGCCGTCCTATCGGTGGGGGACGTCCCGGCCGACCTGCTGCCGAAGTACCACGCCCTGGTGACGCAGCACCGAACGGTAAGAGGGAAGGGAGAGAGAGAGACGGTAGCGTGAAAAAAAAAAAAAAAAAAAAAAAGGGGAGGCCCGGGGGGGGGAGGGGAGGGGGAAGGAGAGGGGGGAAGGGGAAAAAAAAAAAAAAAAAAAAAAAGGGGAGCCCCCGGGGGCTCAACAACCTCTCCACACCTTTTTCACTCACAGGTCGAACTCCAGGCCCTGCGCCCCTTTTACCGGGAGGCCGCCAAGTCGCCCTTCCGGGCCCTGCCCTGGAAGGCCGGCCTCATGCACTTTCGCTTTGTGGCCGGGCACGGGCCGGTGGCGCTCACGGGCAGGGCTGGCGCAGCAAAAACCTCACCCTCACCCCCACCACCCCGTCCGCCCCGCCCGCCCCTGGCCGCCCTGCACGCCCATCGCCGCGTCCTGGGCGTGGTCGGCATCCTGCACTGTCCCTCGCTGCGTGACGAGCCGGGCGCTCTAGCGTCCGCCGCGGCGGCCTTTGATGCCGCCGTGCGGGAACGCTACCCGGACGCGGTCGCGGTGCGCCTGTTTGCGTTTGAGCTGTCCGACGGGCAGGCGGCCGACGCGGCAGCGGCAGCGTCCTCTCCTAAAGCCGCCGCCGCGGCGGCCGCGGCGGCGGGAGGCGGGGACGCCCACCACCCGGCGGGCCTGCTGGGGCGGCCGCCTTCCTTTTCGGCTGGCCTGGGCGGTGCAGGCCCCCGCCGGCACAGCAGCTCGAGCCAGCCGGACACACCGACCTCGGCGGCGGTCGCGACGGTCGCGGCAGTGGCCGCTGGCGGTGTCCCCGGCGCGGCGGCCTCCTCGCCCGCCCTCTCGCCCATGCAGCACGTCATGGCCTTCCCGCCCACGGCCGGCCGGCCCGGCGGCGGGCCCGGACCTGCCAGCCTGGGCCGGCACGCGGAGGTCGTCATCCTGGAGCTGGGGGCTGCCCTGGTCGCAGGCCTGGAGCGTGCCATGCTCTCCGCCGGCCCGTCCGGCGTGGACCTGGCCGTGCCGGGCGTGGATGTGGGCCCGGACGCGGCGCCCGCGTCCGCGGTGCTAGCTGTCGCGGCGGCCGCGGCGGCGGCGGCGGCGGCCGCGACGGTGCCACCGCCACTCCCACCGCCACCCCCGCTGGCCCCGCCCGCCCCCCTCGCCGACGGGACAACCCCGGCCCCACCCGAACCCCCACCCCGCCCGCCGCCCCCGCCCGCCCCGCCCGCCCAGCTGCCCCCCCTCCCCCCGCCCGCCACCGCGGCGGCGGTGGACGAGGAGACCCTGCGCAAGCGGCGGTACGCCCGCCTGGCCAAGGCGCTGGGCGATTTTGCCCTGCTCGCGGGCGGCGCGGCCGACGCGGCGTCGCACTACGCGACGGCCGCCGACCTGGCGCGCGGGGCGGGCGACCCGGTGTGGGCGGCGGCGGCCCTGGAGGGCGTGGCCGTGGCCAAGCTGGTGGGCGCGGCGGGCGCGACGGGCGCGGCCCGGGCGGGCGCGGCCGGGTGCATCGCCGGGGCGGGCATGGGCGGGGGCGGGGGCGGGCGGGCCAGCCCGCCGGCCACGCCGGCGACCGCGGACGGGCCGCCTGGCTCGTCGTCCCACCCACCCTCGCCCGCCAGCAGTGCGGACCTGGAGGCGCAGCAGGAGGCCGCCAAACGTGCGGGCGGCCTCGGCCGGGGACCCGCCTTCTGGGCGGCCCTCCTGGCTGCCGACCCGGGCGCGGTCGAGGACGCCCTGCCCCTGCTGGCGGAGGCCCGCGCGACTCTGCGCCGCCGGGGCGGGGCCGCCGTCCAGGTGGGCCAGGCCGTCCGATACGCCCGCTTGCTGGCGGCGGCGGGCAAGGACTGCGGCGGCGGGGCGCCCGCGCCCCCGGCCGCCCGCGCACGCGCGCGGCGCGAGGTCGGCGGCCTGACCTCCGAGGTCGCCTCCCTAGTCCCCGCCCTGGCCTCGCCCGCCGACCGGCTGACCGCCCTGGCGGAGGCGGCGGCCCTGGCCGGCTCCGTCGGCCTGGCCCGCCGCCGCGGCCTGCTGCTGTGGCAGGCCGTCGAGCTGTGCCGGGGCGTGGGCGTGGGCGGCGGCGGCGGCGGGCCCGGGGCTGCCGCCGCCCACGCCCCGCCCGACGCGCGGGTCCTGGCCCTCGCCCGCGGCGCCCTGGGCCCGCCACCGCCGGCGGAGGCCTCCGACGCCGGCGCCAGCGCCGGCGAAGACTCCCAAGCAGGCGGCGATGCAGCGTCTGCTGCCACTGCGGCAGCCATCCCCGCCCGCTGGGCGGCCGTGCGGGCGGGCTGCCTGGAGGGCGTGCTGTCGGCCGCGATCGCGACGGGCGCGCACGGCGCCGTCTGGGACGCGGCGGCGGCCCTGCTGCGGGAGCACGGCGGGGGCGGGTGGTCCCTGCCTCCCGCCCGCCAGGACACGCTGGCGCGCACGCTGGACGCGGCGGCCGCCCAGATGGGGCCGGCCGACAAGGTGCGGCACGGCCCCGGCCCGCCGCCGGTCATCGCGTTCGGGCGCCCCCTCCCGCCCGACCCGGCCTGGCGGCCGCGCCTGGTGGCCGTGTTCGGGGGGGGGGGCGGTGGCGGTGAGGCGGGCGGCGCCGCAACGGCGGGCGAGGACGCCGGCGTGGCCGGCGCCGACCTGACCTCGCCCGTGCGGTCCTCGTCCGAGCCGTTCATCTACTCTGCTTTGGGTGGGGCGGCAGCGGCCGCAGCAGCAGCAGCAGCAGCAGCAGGTGCGGCGCCCTCCACCGGCGCCGCCCCGGCGGACCCGCCTGCCCCGCCCGACGCCGCGCCGGAACTGTGGGCCGCGGGCGAGCCCGCCCACGTCGCCGTCACCATCTCCAATCCGACCGCCGTCGCCATCAAGGTGGATAGACTGACCCTGGAGGCGGACTGGGAGCCCCTGGCGGGGGCGGCGGCGGCGGCGGCGGTGGATGAGGAGGAGGACGAGAGCGAGAGCGAGGGCGAGGGCGAGGGCGAGGGCGAGGGCGCCCATCGCAACAGCCCACAGGCCAAGGCCCGCCGCCCGCCCTGGCGCCCCACGCCCGTCGCCATGTGGCTGCCCGCCCGCACGCCGCCGACGACCGTCATCCTGTCAGGGACGCCCACCCGACCCGGGGCGTACACGCTGACCGGGTGCGCGGTGTCGACGGGCGGGGTGGCGTGGGCCGCGCCCTGGGCCGCGCCCCCGCCCGGCCTGGCGGCCCGCCTGGGCCTGGCGCCCCGGCCGGCGCCGCCGCGGGTCGCGGCAGGCCTGGGCGGGGCGGCCCGTGTCGGCGTCAGCGGACCGCTGCCCCGCCTGATCGCCCGCCTGGACGCGCCCCGCACGGGGGCGGGGCCCCACCCGGCGGCTCTTGAGAGCAGCAGCGGCGGCGGCGGCGGCGGCGCGCGCGGCGAAGGTGCGCCTGGCACCGAGCCGCCACCGCCCGGCTCGCCCGTCCGGGCGGGCCCGGCCCTGCCGCCGACCGTCATCCACGTCGCCGCCCTGGTGGGCCAGGTCCTGACCTGGCGCCTGGTCCTGCAGAGCGAGGGCGAGGTCGGCGGCGTGGACGGCGGCGGCGGCGGCGGCGGCGGCGGCGGCGGCGGCGGCGGCGGCGGGAGCGGGAGCGGGGGGGGCGAGGCCCCGGCCGGCGGCCAGCCGCCCACCGTCGCCTCCTACTCCGCCCCGCCGCCGCCCGTCGGCTGGGCCCGCCTGGCCCTGCCGCCACCCACCACTGCCACTCGGCGCCGCCACGGGGGTGGGCCCGCCGCCGCCCGCCCCGCCCGCACCCTGTGCGTGGCGGCAGACGTGGCGGCCCTGGAGGGCGGCCTGCCGCTCACGCCCGGCGGGCGGGTCGGGGTGGGGGTGCTGGTCGCGCCCACGCCGGCCGCGGCCGTTGACGGGTGGGGCGCGACGCCTGCGCCGTCCTCGCCTGGCGCCACTCCTGAGACGGACGTCACCATCGCCCTGAATCTGGCGTACGGCGCCCCCGCGCCGGGAGGCAGCGCGGGCTGTGGTGCCGCCGCCGCAGCAAAGGTACCACCCCCACCCCCACCCCCATCCTCCTCCTCCGCCTCCTCCGCCTCCTCCACCACCCGCCTGGGCCGGCGGGCGGGGCTGACCGCGCACGTCCGCCTCCTGCCCAGCCTGCGCCTGGAGGGCCTGTGGTGCGGGCGGCACCGGCCCGGGCCGGCCGCCCCGGAGGGCGTCCTCCTGGTGGCCCGCCTGTCCAGCTGGGCGGTCGCAGGCGCGCCCCTGGTCGCCTGGCTGGCGCCTCGGGTGGAGCCCGCCCTGGGCGGATCACCCGCCGGGGAGGCGTGGGCGGCTGCCTGTGCTGGTCCCCTGCCGGGGCGTGCCGGAGGTGGTGGTGGTGGTGGTGGCGCCGCCGCCGGCCTGCCCGTGGCGGCACAGCGGGCCGTCCTCATCCCTGGCGGACAGGGCGGCGGCGGGGCGGGCCTGGTGGCGGCCCTGCTGACGCCCGGTAGCTTTGCGGAGCTGGCTGGCCACTTCGCCGACGACGACGACCTGGCGGCAGCCGTGGCGGACGCCCTGGCCGCCCGCCTGGCCCTGTACTGGCGGCGGGAGGGCGGCGGTGGCGGTGGCGGGGGGGGGGGGGGGGGGGGGGTGGGGGGGCCCGCTGCCGGGGCCCCACCCCCCCCCCCCCCAGGGGTCGGCCCCCCGGCCCTGCCCCCCCCCCCCCTCCTGGCCGC
>Ga0114918_10003551_pt1 | contig 13738 bp, 11 predicted proteins | sample LantaG_FD_87015 | JGI IMG/M metagenome (GOLD analysis project Ga0114918, IMG submission 87015) | Deep subsurface microbial communities from Baltic Sea to uncover new lineages of life (NeLLi) - Landsort_02402 metaG | ecosystem: Environmental > Aquatic > Marine > Oceanic > Sediment | place...
ATAAACAAAAATATTAGCACTCTGCCGTCTGTCTTATGACTTCCGTCGTCTGTCTTCTGCCGTCTGTTTTCTGTCTTATATAACCAGGTGTCTAAAATAGCCAAGATGCCTTTTAGCAGTACTAAAAGCGGCCTTTTGCCTCTGACTTGACTTTTTCGGCAAATAGTCCTATATATTAGTAGCCGGCCATGATAAGTCACTTTTGTTGCGATTTTACGCAGTATGCCTTACGGCAGTGGTTTTGGTACAATCACACTGGGTGCGGGCGGATAATATCATTAGGGACAAGGAGGTGGCGATAATACATGCCGGGGATATTTGACCATACAATAGTCAGTCGGGTTCAGCAGGCCAATGACATCGTCGACGTCATAGGCGAGCACGTCAGCCTCAAAAAAAAGGGCAGGGAAATGGTCGGCTTATGTCCTTTTCACGACGACCATCGCCCCAGTATGAACGTTAACGCCGACAAGCAGATATTCAAGTGTTTTGCCTGTGGTGCCGGCGGTGATGTGCTCAAATTCGTGCAGATGCGCGAAAATCTCACCTTCCCGCAGGCCATACAAAGACTGGCCCAGCGGGCCGGCATAAAGCTAAAGCCGCCCACGACAGCAAAGACCAAAGGCCGGCACGACCAGCCCGACCCCAACCGGCTGGCAAAGCTAAACGCCTGGGCCGCTGAGCATTTTCAAAACAATCTCAGACACAAACAAAAAGGAAGCGACACTCGCGACTACCTCGCCCGAAGGCAAATTACACCTGAAAGTATAGAAAAATGGCAGCTTGGCCTTGCTCTTTCGGGAAATGACCTAATCAAAGCTGCCGATAGCCGCAATATTCCATTCAAACTCCTCGAACAGGCTGGCCTGGTTGTAACTCGAACTGGTGGTGGCCTTACCGACAAATTTGTAAATCGTTTGATTTTTCCCATCGCTGACGTAACAGGCAGGATAATCGGCTTTGGCGGACGAAGCCTCGACGGAACCGGCGCCAAATATCTAAACTCGCCTGCAACCGCACTATTTGACAAAAGCTGCGCCCTCTACGGCCTGCACCATGCCAGAGGCAACATTGCCTCATCCGGCACGGCGGTTGTTGTCGAAGGCTATACCGACTGTATAATGGCCCACAGTAAAGGTTGTGCCAATGTCGTTGCCACTTTGGGAACCAGTCTCACCACAGGCCACGCACGCATCCTACGCCGCTATGCGAAGGAAGTGGTTCTGCTTTTTGACAGCGACGTTGCTGGTATTGAGGCCGCCAATAGGGCCCTTGAGGTCTGCCTACTGCAGCGAATTGACATCAAGCTCGCCCAGGTCCCCGAGGGAAAGGACCCCTGCGATTTTCTCTTGGCTGCCGGAAAACAGCAGTTCGAAAAACTCATCAGCAGCGCCGCCGATGTCTTTAAGTTCAAATGGGCCAGATTAAAAGACCGTTTTGGTGCCGACCACACGCTTGCCGATAATAAAGCGGCCATCGACGAGTTTCTCCAGACCGTAGCTGCCGCTATGTGGACCGGAAATCTGCCCGCTATTGAAAGGGGCCTGGTGGTCAACCGTCTCTCTACAATCATCCCCCTTGATGGCAAACAGATTAACGCTGAACTATCCAGAAAAATCGCCGCCCTTACGAGAACAGGGCGCCGCGATTTAGAAAACAAAAAAGTTCCCGCCCTTGATCTCGGCCAGGGCCTAGCCGCAGCAGCCCAGAGAGAGATACTCGAGGTCTTGTTGAACCAGCCGTCGTTCTTTGAGCTCGTAAAACAAAAAATTACACCGGCTGCCTTCGATGTACCGATATTGGCCAAAACCGCAAATGTGCTCTTTGAGACCCTAAGCAGCGACCCGGACGCCTCTTTGAAGCAGGTTCTGGCCAAAGCCGAGGACGTTTCTCTCGGCAGCTGTATTGTCGAATTGGCCCAGGTCGGGGCAGGGAAAGGAAATTTCGAATCTCGGTTGACCGGGGCCTTGGACGTCATCCAGCGGTTGCAGCAGCGAAAGAAAATCGACAAGGACACCGCCGTTAAAGCTCAAACCAGATTCTTGCGCGACGTTCGTAAAACCGCCGCGAAGCAAAATCCCCATAGCATCGGGATGACATAATAAACAGCTATCGAAATATAACCGTAAAATATAATATATCCGCCAACGCAAGGCTTGGTTCCGTGTTCCGCAGCCTTAACAATTGCTTTTTGTAAACTGTACTTAAAGGCAATATAGTGGCAAAGAAAAGATTAAAAGCAAAAAAACCGGCTAATCGGACCCCCAAGGCTGACGCTGCCGAAAAGCCCGAGCAGCCGCGGCAGAACGACCGGAAAAGGGACCCCGAGCAGCAGATAAAATCCCTCATTGAAAATGGCAAAAGCAAAGGATACCTCACCTACGAAGAAATGAATCGCCAGCTGCCTGAGGAAGCTGTTAGCCCTGCCCGTCTTGACAAGCTCCTCGCGACACTCGACGAAATGGGTATCCAGCTCCTTGATGAAGCCGAGTTGCAGCACCGCTCCAGGGACCGGTTCGAGGAATTCGAAAAATCCCCGGCCAGCGAAGAAGCCGCTCCCGCTGGGCAGCTTGAAAAGGATAAGCTGCTCGAAGAAGAGCTCGTCGGAGCTGAGGTTGCCCGAAGAATTGATGACCCCATCCGAATGTACCTCACCCAGATGGGAGAGATATCACTGCTGACCAGGGAAAGCGAAATCGCGCTCGCGCGAAAAATAGAAATGGCGCGCATGGCCTTTCGAAGAAAAATGCTCGAATCCGATTACTGTGCCAGAAATGCCGTCACCATACTGCAGCAGGTCTCCGAAGGCGCGCTTTCGTTTGATAGAACTATGAAAATCAGCACCGCTGAAAACCTCGTCAGAGCGGTAATAAAAAAACGCCTCCCTCGGAACCTCCGGACCGTAGACAAGCTGCTGAGTTGCAGCCAGAATCTGTTCCGCAAACTTGTGCAGCCTTCATTCACCGACGACGCAAAGCATTTGCTGAAGTGCATATACCGAAACAGACGCAAAGTTGCGACCCTCCTTGAGGAGCTCAGCCTGCGGACAAGCAGAATTCAGCCGATGAAAAATAAGCTCCACAGCATCAGCCAGAAAATGCACGAGTTGGAGTGTACCATCAGCGAAGGCCCCAACGGCGATTATACTGCTGAGGACATCGACGCAATGAAGCAGGAATTGGACGGCCTACAGGAACTGGTTATGGAAACGCCGGGCCAGCTTGATAAAAGACTGCGAACCATCGATAGAATCTTCAATCACTACGAAGAGGCAAAACGAATGCTCTCGAGCGCAAATCTCAGACTCGTCGTTTCAATCGCAAAAAAATATCGCAATCGCGGCTTGAGTTTTCTTGACATAATCCAGGAAGGCAACACAGGCCTTATGAGAGCCGTCGATAAATACGAATACCGAAGGGGATACAAGTTCAGCACCTACGCCACCTGGTGGATTCGCCAGGCGATTACAAGGGCTATCGCCGACCATGCACGAACCATTCGCATTCCCGTCCACATGATAGAGACTATGAGCCGACTGCGGACCGCCGGCAAATCTCTCCTTCAAAAGCTCGGCAGAGAGCCGAAAATTGAGGAAATCGCCGCCGAGGCTGATATGAGCATTGAGGAAACACGAAGGGTCTTAAAGATTTCAAAGCATCCTATTAGTCTCGACAGACCCATAGGCGAAAGCGAAGACAGTTACTTCGGCGACTTTATCGAGGATGACGGCGTCGATTCGCCCGTCTCCTCCGCCGCTCAGGGCATGCTCAAGGAAAGAATCGACCTGATTCTGAAAACCCTTTCATATCGCGAACGCGAAATTATTAAACTGCGTTACGGAATCGGCGATGGCTACACCTACACACTCGAGGAAGTCGGCAGAATCTTCAAAGTCACTCGTGAACGAGTCAGACAGGTCGAGGCAAAGGCAATAAGAAAGATGCAGCACCCTGTACGATCCCGAAAGCTCGAAGGCTTCCTCGACCACAAATCAGTATAACAAAAAACAAAGCTCCCCGAGGCGCACACGCCGGCCCACCACAAAATAGTTAAGGGTCAATTGTAAATTGAAATGCCGTCGCCAGTATACTGGGCAGCGAAAACCTTATACCGATGCAGCAAATGACCGGTTCAGGACTCCCAGTTTGCTGGGTTTGAATGGCAGCGGTTCATCAAATCGAATTACAATACGACAGAAATTCCTATCTATAGTGTCAATTCGGATGATGCACCCAACCTGAGTGAAATTGACTATGTCTGAGTAGTCATCCAAACCAAAGTGTGGGATCTGAAAGTAAACACTTATCTGTTTACCGGATGACAAGGATTTTTTGGTGAGGTAGCAACTTAATGATACGGCCGTGCTTGAAATTGCGAGCATCTTACCACAGTAAAACGCTTTGCCATGGCCCTTGGTGAACCAGATAGGCCAATCCACATACAGCCTCTGTTCGTTTCTTTGTTCGACAGCTACGGTCATTATTTAGTACTCTAAGAAAATCACGTTTTCACAGAGGGGTGTTTTCAAAAAAAGCGTTTAAAGGCATATCGTAACTTATGCTCTCTGCCTCTTAAACGCTCACAGGACCGCGAGGTCAAACCAAGCGGTGGTTTTTGGGCCTTCCATTTAAAGTTTAACTCATATTTTGCTCGGGGGCAAATCTTTCCTGCTTGCCCCGTGCAAATACCCCACAAAAACTGCGGCAATCTCAACCCCTAATCCACATTTTTAACCCTAAAACCAATGTTGCCCCCTAAAAATCACACCCAAAATCACCCATTTTTCTAAAATTCCAGATTATCAAAGTTGGATTATGAATACTTGCCTTTTAGTGAAAAATGTTTATAATTTCCCGTACAGGCAGTAGTGTAAGCTTTTTCGGCAAAGACAAAACTGTGGTACGGGTTTTAACCTGTGTGGTCTGTCTGATTTAGCTATGGCACATAAGCGAAAAAAAGCGGCTTTTTATGAGGTAATCCGCAGAACGGGCACTAAGCCTCGCTATGACAAACCCTCAGGGCAATCGCATCCACAGGAATCCGGCGACCGCAAATCAGATACGACCGGCTTCGCTGCGGCATCACTTGGCAGGAGGGCAAGGTGGCCAACAAGGCCGAGAATGCTGCTCTTTAACGCCGGGCAAATAGAAATATCTCTGCCGTATCAGCTTGCAGTTGCGATACTGTTAGGTTTCGTTTTGTTGATTTTAGTGGCGTTTCGGCTTGGCCAAAACCTAAGCAGCAAGGCTGTAACAAGTTCAGCCGTAGTGCCGAAAAGTACGCAGGAATTTACGGGGCGTCCGGTTGTCGAGGTGCCGGAAAAAGCCGAGTTTGTTAAAAGGGTCTCGCCAGTAGTGCAGAAGCCGGCAGCGGCTGATGTAAGGGGCAACAATAGAATCGTGATACAGACTTGGCAGGTCAGAGCTCAATTGGAGCCTGTAAAGGAGTATTTCGCCAGCTGTGGCATAGAAACCGAGATAATAAGAGAGGGCAACTGGTATTATCTGGTCACCAGAGAAAAATATGATAATCCCGGTAAGCCGGGGACAAATGGTTATGCTGCGAGACAGAAGATAATCGAGTTAGGGGCCAAATACAAACCGCCGGCGGGTTCTGCGAGTTTTGGTCCTAAACCGTTTTACGATGCATATGGCAAGAGGTTTGACGAATAGTTTTTAGGAGAGATATCGGATGTCTATCGACCGTTCTTTGAAGATTAAAGGAGCCTTAAAGAGGCACCGAAACGTGCTGAAGCGCGCGGAGCGAATCGAGCAGCTTAAAGACGAAGAGCGTTGGTCCACTGGTGATTCAGTCTTCGGCCTGCCTAAGGTAGCTCATCGCAGGAGTCACGCCGGCCGAAAGGCCGCCAAGGAACAGGTAGCCACGGAAGCCGCTGCCGCTGAGGTGCAGGCTGAGGTACCTGAACCTTCAGAAAAAGAAAAGGAAAAGGAAAAATAAAAGCCGCATCTGAAGTTTCAGCTCAAATTTGCCGATTCAGGAGTTAGTTATGAGATGGTATGCGATTTTTATTTTGATTTCTCTGTTTGTCTGTGGTCTTTGTGCGGCCGATACGATTGTTCTAAAAGAAGGCCAAACGTTAACTGGAGATATTCTTGTGGAGAAAGACGATGAGCTGGTAGTGGACATCGGCGTAGCGGTTTTGGCCATTCACAAGGAAGAGATACTGCAATATGAGTATACAAGAGCCGATGAGGAGGCTACTGTTGATTCCAATGAGGCGGCTTTCGAGACAACTGCGGAGGTCGTTCAGGCCAACGACGGGCGGCTGTATACACAGGCTAAGCTGGCAAAGACAACTATTGAAGAGTGTGTAGAAAGCGTTTCGGAAGCGGTGGTTAAGGTCTCGAGTCCCACCGGAATGGGGTCGGGCTTTTTCTTAAACGAAGATGGATACCTGATAACAAATTATCATGTAATAGAAAAAGAGACAAAGATCGAAGTTACCATATTCCAGAAGGCGAAGGACGGCTTCGAAAAGAAGAAGCTTAAAAAAGTCAAAATCGAAGCGATTAATCCTTTTGTTGATTTGGCGCTGTTGAAAGTTGAAGACCTTGGCGACACGAAGATAAAATATGTGTCCCTCGGTGACATTGACAGCATCAAAGTGGGCGAAAAGGTTTTTGCAATTGGCAACCCGCTTGGGCTGGAGCGGACCGTAACCGACGGTGTCATCAGCGCGATAAACAGGGCCTTCAAGGGGCTTGTTTATATCCAGACCAATGCGGATATCAATCCGGGCAACTCAGGCGGGCCGTTGTTTAATCTCGCAGGGGAAGTCATCGGCGTTACGAACATGGGCTATATATTCTTCGGCGGACTTGGTTTTGCCATACCGATCGATTATGTAAAGCATTTCATAGATAACCGTGACGCCTTTGCGTACGACAAGGATAATCCGAATACCGGTTACAGATATATTCAGCCGGACCGAAGACGCAATAAAGCTGAGCCTGAATTTCTCAAAGAAAAAGGCCAGTGACGGCAGCGGCCAACCGGGACAGAAAGCATTAGAGGGTGAAGAAATGAAGCGTGCTCCAGGAACAGTTTCAGTTGTAGTTATTATTTTTGTTGTGTTGATGTTATCCGGTGTCGCGGTAGGTGCACTGCCGGCGACGGCAAAGCTTATCCCGCCGGAAACCGTTTTACTCGTTGACATTGAAGATTTCAACCAGACCCAGCGGCAGTTTGAAAAGACCAGCCTTTACAAGCTCTATAAAGACCCGGCGATGGCCGGTTTTGTGGCCGATGCCGAAGCGAAATGGCGTAAAAAGCTCCTGCAGCAGGACAACAAAATTGTTCAGGTAATTTTTGACGCAGGGGTACTGCCAGAAGGCAGGGTGGCTGTTGCCTTAGTGGCTAATGAGCAAAGCAAAGAGGTGAACGAGCCGGCTGTTTTGTTCATAACACAGTGGGGTAAACACCTGCCCAAAATTACCGAAGCGGTGGAGAAGGAAGTCAAAAAACTCATCGAAGACGGTGCGCATCAAAAAAGCGAGAATTACCGCGGTGTCAGTGTAAAAACGATTATCAGAGAAGGTTCCACAACGGTCAGTTACTGTTTCTTTAAGGATTGTCTGATAGGTTCTACGAACCTGGATGTCCTCAAATTTGTAATCGCCCATATCAGGGGCGCAAGCAGTGCGACTTTAGCTGACGATAGGGATTATACCACCACCTTAAAGGCTACCGGGCCGTATCACGATATCGATTTCTACGTCAATATAGAGCAAATCATCAAGACCACCCTTGCCCGGGATGCCAGCGGTGATGCCCGGACAATGATTGGCAATCTCGGACTTGACAATATCGCAGCTTTGGGCTGCTCGGTGGGTTTTAGCAGGCGGCCCGGCAGCAGTTGCTTCGGCAGGGCGTCGCTGAGAATCAACGGTGCTAAAAAAGGTATCTGTAAGATGCTCGAGGTCGAATCAGCTGTCCTTAGGGCCCCGCGGTTTATTCCTGCTTCGACATACTCAGTAACGTTCATAAACCTAAATATTAAAAAGGCATATGACGAGCTTTACAGTGTTCTTTACAGCTCTGATCCGACCGTTGCGGCGATAATGCTCACCCCACTTTTGCCGCCCAGTCCCGATGGTGAGCCCGGCGTGAAGCTAAAAAGGGACATCATAGAACATCTGGGTTCTCAGATCGTGTTTGCTCAGAGCATCAACAAGCCGTTTTCCACCGGCTCGGCACCGACTGAGTCGCTTACTGCTCTGGATGTAAGCAACCGCAGTACTCTGGAGAAATCTCTCTCGCGTCTGCACAGCAAGCTGATAGCACCGAATAAGCCTGATTCCAAACGTGAACTGTTGGGCTATACGATATATCTCGTTGACTTCTCTTCTCTGTTGTCGAGTTTTCCCGCCGGTGGGACAACGCCCATGCAGCAGCCAATGCCGCAGGCTGTTCCGCAGATGCCCGCGATGGCATTTACAGTGACCGATACTCATCTGATTTTTGGACTGGAGTCGGCTGTTGAAAAGGCGATTCGTACATTGAGCAGTTCCAAGAGCGAATGGGTCGGTTCTTCCGGGTGGTTCACCTCGGCCAAGGTCAATATTCCTTCGGTTGTTGGCCTTGCGAGTCTGGAAGACGGTGCAGCCTCGAGCGAATTGCTCTGGTGGATGCTCAAACAAAGCGGCAAGGCCGGCGCCGGCGGCACATCGCTTGGGCCGGTGTCGTTTACACTTGGCCCGACGGGGATAAATGAATTGATTAATCCGGCTCTTTTGCCTGAATTTGATGCTGTGCGCAAATATTTCAGCTCGTCAACATTCTACGGTATTAGCAGACCGGATGGCTTCTTCTTTGAATTTAATTGTCTCGACCCAACCGGAACCAAATGACGCTCTGTAGTTGGTCTGCCCGGATCAGTGAATGACTTTGTTCAGGGGATAGGTGATTATGCCTGATGCGCCGGCCCGTTTTAGGGCTGGAACAAGAGTGCGTTCCACTTTATCTTCGACAACCACTTCTATTGCCATATAATCGGAATCAGCCAGGCTCGAAATCGTCGGGCTCTTTTCAGCAGGCAGCAGTTTCAAAACGCTCTCGAGGTCGCTTTTTCTTACGTTCATCTTCAAGCCGACTCTACTTGTGGCGTCAATCGCTGCGTTAAGCAGTATGGAGATATTTTCTATTTTTTCTCGCTTGAAGTTGTCCTGCCAGGCTTTTTTATTTGCAATGAACCGTGGTGTCGAGGTCAGCACGGTATCGATTATCCTCAGGTTATTCGCTTTAAGCGACGAGCCGGTCTCAGTCAGTTCGACTATCGCGTCAAGCAACCGTGCCTTTGCTTCGGTAGCGCCCCAGCTGAATTCTATTTTTACATCGATATTTTTGTCTGCGAAATATTTCTTTGTAACATTAACAAGTTCAGTTGCAATCAGTGCGTCTCGCAGGTCTTCCGGCTTTTTAACTTTCGATTCATTAGGCACGGCCAAGACCCATCTGGTCGGTTTGTTTGAAGTTTTGCTGTATGCAAGTTCGGCAACTTGCACCACATCTGAGCCGTTTTCAGTTATCCAGTCGTAGCCTGTGATGCCGGCGTCGAGAGCACCATCGGCGACGTATCTGCTCATCTCCTGTGCGCGCAGGTAAATCGGCTGGATTTGCTCATCGTCGATACGCGGCGCATAGCCCCTTTCAGTCTCGGCGATGTGGAAGCCGGCTTTGTTGAAAAGCTCAACAGTTGCCTTTTGCAAACTGCCCGTTGGAATGCCTAAATTTAGTGTCTTGTCTGGCATTTTAGACCCTTATAAGAAATCTTTCTATTTACGCTTTTTCGTTTTTTTTGTTTTCTTTTTACGAGTGGTTTTTTTGCGGCCTTTGCGCAACTCACTTTGAACTCGCAAAAGCCGGTAAAACTCATACCCGTTTCGAGCTGGAATCTGCCTTGTTAAGAACCCTTCAATCTCCTGCTCGTCGGCATCAGGATGTACGAGTTCATTGTCTCTTAGATATTCGAGCATCCCGCTGGTCAGGGGTATGGCGTGGCCGTGCAGAGCTGTAAGCACACAGTAGTTTACAACGAACCTGCTGGTACCGTCCATTTGCCCGAGGGCCTGTTTCGCCGGCCGTTTGCCGATATTCTTCAGGGCCTCAAGGCTGAGGGTGTTGTATCGGTTAAATACCGCTGCCAGGGCTCTGGTCAGTGACGAAGCAATCTGTTTTGTCTCCGGCGTGTCCTCGCCCAGTGTCTCAATGATTTCTTCGCTTCGTGAGACACGCAAATCGTTGAAATCAACGAAATTCTCAGCCAATCTTTTCATTGCGGTTTGTGCGGCTCGCGCGGTGAGATTCTCACTGACGATGGAGTAAATAAGCGCCTCGACCAGGTCGTCATGGGTAACCGGCTGGATTTTGGGATATTTACGTTTTAATGAGTTGTACAACCTGGGTAATTTCTTGGAATATTCACTGCTATTTTTCATAAGAACCTTTTACCGGGTAAAAGTTTAGCGGCTCTCTGCTTCGGGTGAGTCATTGTTTTTCAGTTCGCTGACAGCTTTGTCTATAAGGTTCATGGTTTCCAGAGTTTTTTTGAATTTTTCATCTTTGTGAAAACGCAAAACGGGACAGAATTTGCTCCGCATCGCGCCGGCCAGCACCGACTGTATTCGGCTTCTGGCGTGTGTAATCGCAGCGAAGGTTTTCTCCTGGGCGGCGGGGTTCCTGCTGAAAACGCTAAGGTATATGTCGGCGGTGCGCAAATCCGCAGCCAAATCCACTCTCGTAACGCTCACGAATCCCTCAATACGAGGGTCGTTGAGATGATGGGCAATCGCATCGCTTACAGCTTCTTTTACGACCCGGGCAACCTTTTCCTGTCTTCTGGTCGGCATCTCAACATTTACTATTTACTATATTTGATTCAAAGGGTTCTGGCTATCTCAACAATTTCGTAGAAGTTAAAGACATCGTCAATTTTAACGTCGTCGAATTTAGTCAGCTTTATGCCGCACTCGAGCCCGGCCTTAACTTCCCGAACGTCGTCTTTGAAATGCCTCAACGAATCTATGCTCAGTCCATCTCTGATTACTATATTGTCGCGTATCAGTCGAACTTTCGCATTTTTAGTTACCAGGCCGTCACTGACATAACAACCTGCAATGGTGCCGACTCTTGAAATCTTGAAGATGTTTCTGACCACGGCTCTGCCGACCGTTTTCTCCTGCTGCTCGGGCTCCAGCAGGCCGGCCATAGATTTCTGTAAATCTTCGGTTATGCGGTAGATTACGGTGTAGAGCCGGATGTCCACGTCTTTGGCTTCGGCGAGCTTTGATGCGTGCTCTTCGGCGACGACATTGAAGCCGATAATAATCGCATTAGAGGCCTCGGCAAGCAAACAATCGCCTTCCGTGATTCCGCCGGGGGCCGCATGTAGTATCTTGACCTTTACTTCATCGGTGCTCAGCTCGGATAAATATTTCGTCAGGACATCGACCGAGCCCTGTGTGTCGGCTCGGATAATGATATTCAGCTCCTTGACATTGCCAGCTTCTATCTGGGTGAACAGATTATCGAGTGTTACCTGCGTCCTTTTGGCAAGCGTGCTTTCCCTCGAGCGTATTTTGCTTTCTTCGGCGGCGTCTTTGGCCTTATTGATGTCATCGAGGCAGTAAAATCTATCGCCCGCCTGCGGGACATCGCTGAGGCATGTAATCTCGACAGGCATAGAGCTGATGGCTGCTTTTACGTTTTGGCTGTAGCTGTCGTTTATGGTTTTCACTCTGCCGTAGGCAGACCCTGCCAGAACTACGTCGCTCTTTGTCAATCGGCCCTCTTTGACCAGCAGCGTCGCCACAGGACCTCGCTGCGGTGACATTTTTGCCTCGACGACCCAGCCCGTTGCCGGGATTGTGTTGTCGGCTTTGAGCTCAAGCAGCTCGGCGATATAATCGAGATGCTCAAGTAAATCATCAATACCTTCACTTGTAACGGCGCTTGTCTTGACAATTTCGGTCTGGCCGCCCCATTCAGCCGGCGTCAATTCGTACTCAGACAACTGCGAGTAAACACGGTTGTAATCGATGCCGGGCAGGTCGATTTTATTTAAAGCCACAATGACAGGCACGTTGGCTGCCTGGGCATGATGTATGGCCTCTATCGTCTGCGGCATCACACCGTCATCAGCGGCCACAACCAGCACCACCACGTCCGTCATATTCGCCCCACGGGCCCGCATAGCAGTGAAAGCCTCGTGTCCCGGTGTATCGAGGAAAGTTACCGTGTGTCCGCCCATACTAATCTGATACGCACCGATATGCTGGGTAATGCCGCCGGCTTCGCCGACCGCTACATGAGTTGAACGAATTCTGTCAAGCAGACTGGTCTTGCCGTGGTCAACGTGGCCCAGCATTGTAGCGACAACGGGGCGCTTCTGGGGGTTCTTACTCTGGCGCCGGTCAAATTCGTTTTGTATCTGCTCCTGCAGGCTTTGCCTGTGCTCCACTACCAATTCGGTACCGAAATCCAGAGCGACCAGCTCGGCGACGTCCGAGCCTATAGCCTGATTGGCTGTGGCCATTACACCCTGCTGCATCAATTTGGTGATGAGCTCGGACGATTTGACCGCCAAAACGGCAGACAAATCCTTGACGGTAATCAGCTCGCTTACGGCGACTTTTGCCGGCCGTATAGTGGTGGCTGCCGCGTGAGCTTTGGTGGCGATTTTCCGCGTCGGCCTTAGTCTTAGGCGCTCGCCCCCAGCAGCATCAAGCCGAGCTCGCCTTTCCTCCATGTCCCTTTGCCGGCGTTGACTGGCGAATTTAAGCTTTCTTGCAGCTTCCGTGTCCGGCTCGTATCGTCGCCGGCCGTGCGTTCGCTCATCACGCTGCTTGGGAGCCTGTTTTTTGCTCTTCGCTGCAATCGTAGTAATCTGCTCCTGGTCCGGCTTCTCAGGGAACAAAGGTTCGGTAACAGGGGCACCGTACTTCGCCCTTGGCTTTGGTCTTGGGGGAGGTTCTAACAGCTCCGGTGCTTCAACTCTGATAACCTGCGGGCCGGACAGTTGGGCGGGCTCCGGTTTTTCCAGCCTGGGGCCTGCGGGTACTATCGGCTCCGGTTTTGGCTTTTCGGGTTTTTTCGTTTTACGTCGTTTTCTTTTTGCCGGTTTTTCTTCGGTCACAACAGCGGCCTCGGTACTGGCCTCGGCGGCGACCTCAGCCGGCTCAGCTTTCTTTTGCTCTTTAGCTTTCTTTGCCGGCCGCTTTCGCACTGCCTTTTTCCTGACTCGCGCCTTGCGTAGGTCGACCTTCTCTGCCGTCTCAACCGTTGTGATGTTATCGCTCTCGCTGAACCATTCACGGATAGTTGCCGCCAGCCCAGCTGATATCACCGACATGTGGTTCTTGACGTCCAGACCCTCGTCATGACACTTCTCGACAATGGCGGAGCTCTTTATATCAAGCTCCCTTGCCAAAATGTAGACCCTTGTAGTAGCCATAAAATTTGTATCTCGTATCTCGGGACCCGCCTTGTCGGGTCACGCTTGTGCTTGTTCGTTATCCGCTGTCTCCGTTTCCTGTTCCAACACATCCTGGGCCTGGTTTTTCTCCGCCTCAGCAGCCAGACGCTCTGCCTGTTCCGTCGCCGCTGCGACGAGCTGTTCGGCAACGTCAGCTTCGATATCTAATTCGCTGATAAGCGGTTCCACCCCTACGTCCTCCATGTCCAAAACCGATATAACGCCTAATGCTATGAGCTTGTCCAC
>Ga0114918_10003552_pt1 | contig 13736 bp, 18 predicted proteins | sample LantaG_FD_87015 | JGI IMG/M metagenome (GOLD analysis project Ga0114918, IMG submission 87015) | Deep subsurface microbial communities from Baltic Sea to uncover new lineages of life (NeLLi) - Landsort_02402 metaG | ecosystem: Environmental > Aquatic > Marine > Oceanic > Sediment | place...
AAACCGACAACCATCACCAGACAAAACTCCCCCCCTCCTCGGCGCCTCTCTCTTGTGGTGATGGGGGTGGGGGGAGGGGGGGGGGGGGGGGGGGGGGGGGGGGGGGGGGGGGGGGGGGGGGGGGGGGGGGGGGGGGGGGTTGGGCCCCGCGTCCCTCTTCTTTCTCCTCGTCCTTTTCCCCCTAGTCTTCTTTTCCCCTTTCGTTGTGCTTCTGGGGCTCTGGGACCCCTTTTTTTTGACACCATTTTTTCCCTCTTCCTTTTCAACCTTGAGGCTTACTTTTTCCCCCTCAACAACAACGCATGCTACCACCACCATTTTTTTATCTCCTAACATTGACTGTTTATTCTCTCACACCGTGGGATTTGATTTTGTTTTCTGACGGGGGGGGGATAGAGACAACGACAACACAGCGAGAGACTGAGAAAAAAATAAAATTTAAGAAGAGACAGCGCTCGCGTTTCGCGCGCGTCCTGAGGCCCCTCTCCTCCCAAAGCTCATTCCAGCGCGGGCTTAGATGCTCGCGGATTTCTTCTTAGAAACTGGGCGGGATTAGGGAGCGCGCGCGCGCCGTTCGCGTTCGGGCTAAATTTTTACAGAGAGACAGAGAGAGAGAGAGAGAGAGAGAGAGAGAGAGCCAGCAGATTTTTAGAGAGAAAAATAGTTTCCCGTTGTCCCCCCCGCTCAATACCAAATCAAATCCTCGCGTGTTATTCTTCGAAACAAGCATTGTAAAGCATTGTTTCAAAAAATCCTCGAATCTCAGGGGCGGGGCGAGGCACGTAGCGGCCATTATAAACAAAAACTGAGTCCCTCTCTGATTTGAGGAGAGAAAAGAGAGAGGTTTTCTCTCCCCTTCGATTTTTTCGTGTTACTCAAAAACCGTGCCGTTTTCTTTTACACAGGTTTCTCGATTCTTGCTGTTGATTCCGCGCTAGCTATACTTTGGTGGTGTTGCCGTTTGGTTGGTTTTTTATATAGGAAAAGAATAGTGGTTTTGCTTTGAGATAAAAACTTGAGAGAGAGAAACGGCGATTTCTCTCTCGTTCTCTCTCTCTGTCTCTCTCTCTCCCTCTCTCTCCCACTCTCTCTCTCTCTCTCTCACACACTCTCTCTCTGGATGCTCCGTTTCTCTCTCTCTCTCCCAAATCGAACCAAAAACCGGTGCCCCGCTCTCTCTCCCCCAAAGCCTACAGCCCCTGCCTCGCCCGCATCAGCGCCGCCGGCAAGGACGCGTACTTCCTCCACTTCGCGACGTAGGCGCGCTTGGTGAAGTTGTCGTAGTCGTTGGCCTCGATCGAGTCGAGGATCTGGCGGTACAGGATCAGCGCGGTCCAGACCGGCCAGCGCGCGTCTGCGTCGAGCGAGCCGATGCCGGCCTCGGCGTCGGCGAAGCAGGCGCGCGCGCGCTCGATCTGGAAGGCCATGAAGCGCTTCCAGCGCGGGTCGACGTCCGACTTGCCGCTGGGCAGGACCCTGACGAGCGACCCCGCGACGACCTCGCCCTCGGAGATGCCGAACCTGTCGAGGTCCTCCAACGGCACGTAGACCCTATTGCGCTGCTGTGCGTCCTCGCCCACGTCGCGCAGGATGTTGGTCAGCTGGTTGGCCGTTCCGAGTGCGAGCGCGGCGCGCAGCGTCGGCTCGGGGTCTGCGGCCGCCGCGGGCGCGACGCCCATGATGGGCGTCGTCATCAGGCCGACGGCGCCGGCGACGCGGTAGCAGTACTCGTAGAGCTCCTCGTAGGTCGCGTAGCGGGCCTTGGTGAGGTCCATGCGCATGCCGTCGATCTGTTTTCGTTTTGATGTTGTTGTTTTTGAGCGTGCAAGGGGAAGGGAAGAGAGGGTGAGGTGTGAGAAGAAGAAGAGGGAGAGAAGAAACCTCGAGAATCGCTTCTCTATTTTTGCCCCTTTCTCTTTCTCTCCCTCCTCCGCAGGGGCGGAGGGGGAGAGGGAATGCAGCAAAAATAAACGAAGGAACACGTTGGAGAAAGAGGTCGAAGGAAAGGGAGGAAAGAGAGAGCTCAGGTTATGGGTGGTGAAAATAAGAGTCGGCATGGCTTTCGATAAAAAGGAATTTCTTCCTTTGCATGTTAAGGCTTGGTGGGCCACGTCGCCGATACGCCGAACGAGACACTGATAAGTGTTATCCATCTTTGCTCTATTGGGGGAAAAAAGGGGAGGGAGGCAGGGAGGGAGGCAGGCAGGGAGGGAGGGAGGCAGGGAGGGAGGGAGGGAGGCAGGGAGGAAGGGACGGAGAGAAAAGAAGAAAAGAAGAGAAAAAGAAAAAGGTGCTCTGCTCTCGCGTGCTCGGGCTTTTTCCCTCTGGAGGAAAAAAAAGAAGAAGAAAAAACTCGAGGGGAAAAAAAAAAACCAACCGTACCATGTCCCTAAAGGGCTGGATGTCGACCGGAAACGCCGCCACCGTGTCCGACAGCGCCGCGTCCAGCACGTCGTACGGCTTGCCCCTCCACGCCGCCTCGAGCCGCTCCTCCCACCTGTCCAGAGCGGCGGGCGTCATCCGCGGCGCGTTGGGCCCGTCGACCAGCTCGTCGGTGCGGCGGCACCAGACATAGATGGCCCAGATCGCCTTTGCCTTCGCCGGCGTCATCAGCTTGGTGCCCAGGTAGAAGGTCTTGGCGTAGTCGGCGGTGATCTCGCCGCAGGCCGCGTAGGCCCTCGCCAGCGCGCCGCCGCCCTCGCCCGTGCGGTCGCGCGACAGCCGCGGCCGCGGCGGGCGCGCAGAGGGGTCGCCCTCGTCCCAGCGGCGCATCCACGCGACCGCCGACTTCATCGCGTGCTCCTCCACTTCTCGTCCGGTGAGCGGGACCTCGGGGCGCGGCGGGACGACGACGGCGGAGGAGGGGGAGGAGGAGGTCGTCGTCGTCGTCGTGGCGGGGGCGGTCGGAGGGGGAGGCGGCCGGCGAGGGGAAGGGGAGGTCGACGACGGCGGCGAGGTGAGGGTCGCGAGGGTCGGGGCCGAGCGGCGGCGGCTCGCCCTCGGCGGCCTCCTGAGGAGGGGTGAGAGAATTGAGAGCGTTGTTGTTGCGTTGTGAGGGCCGGTTTGTGGGGGTTTCCAACGTCCCCCTCTTGAGATAATTCTTCGTATCGCGATCGCTAACGGCGGGACCGTGGGTGACGCGAGGAGAGTAGGCGATAAGAGAGGCATTCGAGCTCAACATCCCCCCTTCGACGCCCGCAGAAAGGAAGCGAAAGCACCATTTGCGTCCCCCTTTCTCACGCATCCTGCTCGCTCTTCCCGTCGCTTCGTCGCGTCCAATTTGCCGTCAGCGGCAGACACCAGCCACGAACCTGTGTCGACGCGCGGGAGTCGACCGAGAGCAGGAGCGGGAAGAGCGGACGAAGACCAAACGAACACGGGCCTCAGAGAAAAAGAGGAGAGCGCCAAGCGGCGAGCCGCTTGGCAGCGAGCAGAGCGAGGGTCGAAATCAGCGCACCCCCCATCCAAACATCCTTACCTCCTCTCCAGGCTGGGCGCGAGCGCCGTTCGCCCGGACGTCGAGGCAACGCCCATTCCGCGCATGATCCCGAGCGGGGCGATTGTCGAACCAGGGGGAGGATGCTCGAGACGCGGGGAAGATGGGTGGAGAAAGAGTAGAGTTGAAAAAAAAAGTTCTAGTGGAGAGAGAAGAAGAGGAGAATGACAACGACCTTGACCCCCCCGAAGGAAGGAAAAAAATTGCACACTCTCTCTCCAAACAACAAAACAACAACAACAAAATCTCAAAACTCTACGCGTCTCCAAAGAGCATGCTCGCCGCCAGCTCTTCGTTGCCCCCTGCAGATAGCAGGGCCCTGGAGGCTGCCTCCGGGTCGAAGCCCAGGGCCGCGAGGCGGGCGACTTTCTCCGGGTCTGCTGCTGCTGCGGCGGCGGCAGCAGGAGCAGCTGCCGCTGCTCCTCCCTCGGTCCCTGCCGCCGCTGCCGCCGCTCCGCTGTTTGCCGCCGCCGCCGCTCCCGAAGAAGCCGCAGCGGCTCCCTCTTCCGCCCTCTCCGCCTCCTTCTCGAACCGCTCCGACTGCGGGATCTCGTGCTCGGACAGGAACGGGAGGCTCGCGCCCAGCGTTGGGAAGCGCAGCAGCCCTCCGCTGCCTGAGCCGCCGGAGAGGTCGATGCTGCACTGGAAGCGGCGTAACATGTCTAATCCGAACAGGAAGGGCATGGATTCCTGTGGTGTGAGTGGAAGATTGAAGAGGGAGGGAGAGAGCGACGTGAGAAAAGAAAAGAGTTTGAGAAAAAATCTCACGTTTTTTCTTTAACTTTCTCTCTTTCTTCTTGTTCTTCTTCTTTTTCTTCGCACTAACCTGATCCATCACCGTCACCGACATCGATACGTGACTGTCACCGACCACCACGGGAACCGCGTGCACCCTCCCGCAGATCACGCCGGCCCCGACGCCGCGCGCGACGCCGGCGAACCTTGTGTCCATCAATCGAAGAATATTGCACTTTTCGGCGGCGCCGCGGCTCATGATCGACCGCTGCGCGCCCGAGTCGACGAACGCTTTCATCGGCACGCCGTTGACTCTGAGGTCGACGTAGAGCATGACGACCTCGGCGAAGGCCTCGGGCGTGTGCTCCATCGCGTGCTCGAGGCTATCCTCCACGGCCTGCCTCTGCAGCAACTCGGCGATTTTCTTTTGGGCCGCCGGGTCGAACGGGTCGGCGTTGAGGAGGTCGATCTCGCGCTCAAGGGCCGCGGAGCGCTCTGCTGCTGCTGCTGCGGCGGCGGAGGGGCCTGATGGGGCGGCCGAGGAGGAGGGACCCGCTGGGGCGGCCGAGGAAGGAGGGCCTGCTTGGGCCATGAGGCTGTTTCATGAAAATAGAAGTTTTTTCCCCCCGTTTTTTCGTTTTTTTTTCTTGAGGAGGATGCCGAGTGGCGACGAAGACAAAAAAGAGCAGCTCCACAAACAAACGAAACAAGAAGAGGGCAACAACAAACTCACCGTATCGCGGCGCCGAGCGTCTCGAGGTCCCCCAGCCTCACGGCCTCCTGCAGCCGCAGCGGCAGCCGCGCGACCGCGGCCGGGTCGGCGCGCAGGGCCGCCAGCGCCGCCGCGGCGTCCGGGATCCCTCCGGCGGCGGCGGCGGCGGCGGCGGCAGAAGAAGAACGAAGAGCTGCTGCGGTGCCTCCTCCCTGCTGCTGGGGGTCGGGGACGCACATCAGGAGGTCGCCGGCGCCGACGCCGAGCTAGGCCAGCGGCGCCGCGGGCGCGCCGACGAGGGGCGCGCCATCGCGAAGGAAGGTCCCCGCCGCCGCCGCCGCGCCGCCTCCGGGCTGCGTCGCGACGGCGGCGCGGAGGTGCTGCAGCGTGGCGTCGGCCGAGAGCTGCGAGGAGAGGGGGGTTGTTTGAAGAGGGAGGCGAGGGGGTGAGTGAGGGAAGAAGAGGTCTTTTTTGAAAGAAAAAACAGCAGAGCTGTCGTGGAGGTTTTCAAGCGGGGGGGCCATCGATCGATGGTTGCATTCCCGTCTTTCCTCGAGCTCTTCCTCGTCCATGCCCTGGCTCTCTCCCTCTTTCTCGCGCACCTCGAAGGAGAGCACGTCGTCGCCGATGACGACGGTGAGCGGGAGGGACATTTTCCGTGAAATATAAAGAGAGAGAAAGAGGGAGAGAAGAGACAGCGACGTGACTGGTGGTCGATGCTTTCGAGGCTCTTCGAAGGAGGTCGAAGAAAAAAAAAAGTGGGAGGAAGAAACCCGGTTTTTTCGTCGGCGTCGCTTCTTTCTTCCCCTTGCTCGTTCCTGCTCCCAGAGGGAAACTCGGCCTCACTTTTCGACTTCCCATACTCGAGAGAGTTACGACAGCCAGCCATGCTTCAAGCTCGCGCCCAGAGGCGGCCCCTGGCCGCCTTGTTCCTCGCCGCCGCCCTGGTCTTCCTGTCTGCATCGACCACCTTCGCGACCGCGGTGCAGGCGGAGCAGGGAGGAGCGCGAGCGTTTACTACAGCGACCCATGCGGCAGCGGAACAACCGTCGTCGTCGTCGTCGTCGTCATCGTCGTCGACCTTGGCGACCGCGAATGCTCTTCGGCTTCCGATGATGCTCGCGACCTCTCCTCAGCCCCAGCAGGTCGTCACGAGTCCCAACCTCTCCGCAGAGCAGCAGCAACAGCAGCTCATTGCGGCGCTATCTCAGGTTCAGCAGCCTGCGACTCGATTTGTGGACGTCGGAGACGTTGTCAGAGTTGTCGGAGCTGCTTCCGCTGCCTCGTCGGCGGCGGAAGAACAACAGCAGCGACCCAACACCAGCCTCGTCGACACGGACGCGCTCTTCTCCGCCGCGGCTGCCCAGCTGCTCTCGGGAAACGACGAGGACGGGAAGCAGGCAGCTGCTGCTGCTGTGTCGCCGCTGGAGGGAGTCGAGGCGGTGAGGATGACGGCGGCGACGCCTCTGCAGGGAGCGCAGCAGCACCCTGCGTTTGTCCTCTCTTCTTCTTTGTCTGAAGCGAACGCTCTCCCCGCTTCTCTGGTCGCTGCTGCCAGCGAGCAACAGCAGCAGCAAATGCAGCAGCAGATGCAGCAGCAGCCGATGATGATGGTGATGAGCGTGCCGGGGCACGGGCACGTGCAGCAGCAGCTGTCATTTGGCGGCGGCGGTCCCGCTCCTTCTCCTTCCTCCGCCTCCGCCGCTGCCGCCGAGACGATCGCCGCTGTCTTCGCCCAGGCGCTCTCTGCCTCTGCTGCGAGCTCCCCTCCCCCCCTCCCCTCTCCTTCTCCTCCTCTGCTCTCCAAGCCGGGATACGCCTCCTGCGACCCCGGCCCGGTCCCGGAGCCGGCCCCTCGCTCCGCCGAGCCCGCGTGGATGGCTGCGTCCAGGGCCCTCGCCGCCGAAGTCTCCGCTGCCGCCGCCGCCGCGGCGAGCCCGCCGAGGGCCTCGTCCTCGCCGGCGCTCGACCTGCTGCTCGTCGGCGACGGCACCTTCGAGGCCTTCAGGGAGACGAGACTCGGTGCCCCTTCCGGCTACTTCAGCGGGGCGAAGAAGGTCTTCGACGCGTGGTACGGCGCGGGCAAGGGCAGGAGGGCCGCGGTGCTGGCGCTGGACGGGGACCAGTCGATGCACGTGGCCTGGAGGCTGACAACGACGGCGGCCGGGTCCGGCGACGCCGGGCGCGGCGGCGGGCAGCAGCTGGCCCCCTGGGCGAGGGAGACCTCGGGGCCCTCCGCCCCTTCTTCTCCTCGCGCTCCTTCTCCGCTGGCTCCGAGTGCCGTAGTGGTGCTTGCGGGGGCCGAGGACCTCGTCGCGGCGTGCGGCACCGCCGACGGGAGGTTCCCGGGAGACCCGGCGGTCGAGGAGACGTTCCCTTACCTCGAGGAAGCGGCGTGGTCGACCGTCGATCGGATGGTACGAGATGCGTCTTTTTTCTTCTTTTTCTGTTCTTCTCTCTTTTTCTCCCCTCTCTCTCTCTCTCTCTCTCTCTCGCTTTCTCTCTCTCTCTCTTCCCTCCAACAAGACTCCTCTCTCTGCTTAACTCTCCCAAATAAAACAAAATAAAAAACCACAAAAAAAAACAGACCGCCCTCCTCGACGGGATCAGGAGGGCACTCCCGGACACCCACGTCGTCGTCGCGGGCCTGCTCCCGCGCGGCAGGAAGAACCTCTCCCCGGACTCCGAGTGGCCCAACCAGCTGTCGAGGAACATCGAGATCGTCAACTCGCAGCTCCGCGACTGGGCCGAGGACGGGAAGGCCGACGACAGGTTCCACTCGACCTTTGTCGACTGCGGCTGGAGCGTGATGGACCCGACAATGACCGACCTCGACCCGAGGGCCTTGCCCGACGGGAGGAGGCCGAGCGCGGAGGGGCTCGACAGGCTCGCGGCGTGCCTGGAGCCCGCGGTCAGCGCCGGGATCGCGGTCGGGAGGGCGCGCGTGGCCGAGGCGGCCGCGAGGGCGCGGGCGAGGGAGGCCGCGAGCGTCTTGGAGGCGGCGAGGGCCGCCGACGCGGCCGCCGCCGCCGCCGACGACGCGGCCGACGACGCCGCCGATCTGGTGGACGCCGCGGACGCCGTCGCCGAGGAGGAGAGGCAGAGGGTCGAAGCGGCCGTGGCGGAGGCGGCGAAGGCGTTGGGCAAGGAAGCAGCGGAAGATCACGGGGGAGAAGCCCTCGCCGCGGCGGTGGAGTCCGGGGACGCCGAGGCTACGGCCGCGGCGGTCGAGGCGGCGGCGACCGAGGCGGCGTCGGAGGCGGACGAAGTTAAAACTCTTCCTCCCGCTCACGCTTCGCTCGCCAGGGCCGCGGAGCACGCGCAGAGGTCGAGGATCGCGGAAGCGATCGCCGACGCCGCCTCTCAGGACGAGGAGCGCGCGTCGGACGCGGCAGACGCGGCCGAGGAGCGCGCGGACGCGAAGGCCGACGAGGCCGACGAAGCCGCGGCCGAGGCGCTGACCCTGATCGGGGAGGCGGCGGCGGCGCGCGGGGAGAGGGACGAGAAGGCGGCGGTGGGGCAGCTCGTTGCGAATTCCGTGAGGCAGGAGCGGGAGCAGCAGCTGTCGCTGCAACAACAGCAGCTTCAACAGCAGCAGGGCGGCTACCAGATCACTGTCCTCGCGGGTTGACTTTGAAAGAATATGAAAGAGAGAGAAACGAAGAAAAAGAGTTCAAAAAAAGGGGTCGAGAAACCTGGAAGGGTCGAGAAAAAAAAAGACGAAGATTATTTACTGTTTCCCCCCTCTTTTAAAATGAAAAACAGGCAATTTTTTGTTTTTTGTCGTCACGTTATAACCCCACCGTTTTCTCTCTCTCTCCCCACCTCTCTCTCTCTCTCGCAGAATGACCTGAAGAAAAAAAAGACCCTCCCCGCATTGATTCGTGATTTGCGTGTTGTTGTTCATTGTAATCTCCCGGATGTATAAAGAAGGAAAGGAAAAAAACCAGACCCCAATGAAAAAAACTCAACTCAAAATCTAGAGCTCGTCCTTCTTCCCGCCCTTCTTCGCCGCCTCGGCGACGTCCTCCGGGTCGTCAGCCCTCAGCTCGATGCCCCTCCTCCTGAAGTCGTCCCGGTGTCGCATCAGGAACGCGTCGGCGCAGTCGTACGCGAAGTTGGAGGTGTAGACGCACGTCTTGTAGTTTCCCAGCGACGCCTGGCCGGCCTCGGCGCCGTCCTTGTGGCACTTGACTCCGTCCTCCTTCAGCAACAGGTTGTAGTACTCCTCCTGGTGCGACGCGGTGGTCAGGTAGAGCTTGTTGTCGGCATAGAGGAACGGCACGAGGCGCGTCTGCTCGAGCACGAAGTGGTAGACCGCGGTGTTGACCCCGAGCCAGTCGCTGTCGACGTGGAAGCCAAAGTCATCGATGATGACGACGCCGCCGTCGGCGATCATGCTAGCGTTGAGGTGTTTTTTTGTTTCGAGGAGGAGATTTCGAGGAGATTTTAAGAGGGGAAAGAGGGCTGGTGAGAGGGGAGAGAAGGGAACGGAGGGAGGGAGGCAAGGCAAGACGAAAAGAAACGAAGAGACGAAATCGACCTTTCCTTGGAAAGATTTTTTTTTTCCGCTCGCTCGAAGAAAACGGAAGAGAGAGGCGACTTCTTCGCTCGTTCGCTTCGCTCGCTCGAAGGGGACGAAGAGATAGCTTCTACGCTCCGCTGTCGCTCCGCTCGAAGGAGAACAATAGAAAGCTTCTTCGCTCCGCTGTCGCTCCGCTCGAAGGAGACAAAGAGACAGCTCCTTCGCTCGCTCCGCTCGCTCGAAGCAAAAAAAACACAAAAAACTCACCAGCCGATCAGGTTCAGGTCACGCAGCACGCACTCCTGCGAGTGGCCCGCGTCGATCGACACCATCCGGAACAGCGGCAGCTTGTGGTCCGCAAACCACTTGGGCGTCAGCGCCATCGTGTTGCCCTGGAAGATCAACGTCTTTGACAAGTTGTGCTGCCCGAGGTAGTGGCGGACGTTGTCGACAAAGCCCTTGAGGTATCCCTTGTCCGAGTCGTTGGTGAACCAGTCGGCCGCGAGTAAAGGTTCGTCAGGGTGGGCGAAGCCGGCCATGCCGAGGAAGAGCTTGCCCTGCCAGACGCCGAGCTCGCCTTTCAGTTGAAGTTGAGGTTTTTTTTGGTCGTTTTCAAAGTCGACAAGCGTGAGTTTCCCCCCCCCTCGTCTCTCTCTCTCTCTCTCTCCCCCAAATCTCTCTCTCTCTCTCTAAAAAAAACAAAAACCATCAACCTTAAGCTTACCGACAGCTCCGTAGATCCCGCGCTCGTGCTGGGCCATTGTCAGGAAGTTGGCGGCCCAGGTGTGGACGTGGCTCATCCAGCCGTCGATCTTGGAGTCGACGCCTGCGGAGAGAGGTAGGAGAGGAGAAAGAGGAAAACGTTTCTTTTGATGAAAAGTGAGAGCTGCTCTCTCGTTCCGTTGTCGCGCGGCGTTTTTGCTCTCTCGACCCTCGACTCTCTCTTCTCTTTCGCCGAACCAACCAACCAAACCAAAAACTCACCCAGCGCCTTCATGTATCGGCTTAGCTGCGCGTCGGAGAACCTCGGCGGCGCCTTAGAGTCCTCGACCGTCAGCTTGGGCATCGCCTCGGCACCCTTGCACAGCGCCGCGTCGCAGACGACGACCTCCTCGTTGTTCCAGGTCGGGATCGTGCGCTTGGACCTGCAGTCGAGCGTGCCGGCCTTGGCGGGCGCCTTGGAGAGCTTCAGCTCGGGCACGTCCTTGGCGTAGTAGATCTTCCCTTCCTGGAGGGCCTGGACGGACAGCGAGGGCGAGGCGGCCAGAGCGGTCGGGGCCGAGGTCGACGACGAGAGCGCGGCGACGGCCAGGGCCGCGAGCGCAGACTTCTTGAAGACCATGGCGATTGAAAGGGAGACTTGAGGCTTAAAGTGGAACCTTTCTTCTCGTTTCTTTCCCTGTGACCGCAGATGGCAGCAGTGAGGTTACGAGACGATCGGAGGGGAAGCGTGAGCGCGTGCAGAAGGGGTGGGATTGGCCGGGGGAGGAAAAAAAGGCGCACCACGCCAGCGAGAGAGAGGAAAAAGTAAACCGCTATCAGCAAAAAACATTTTCGCGAAAAGCTGTACGCGTTTCGAGCTTCAAGACAAGCGAAGGTTGGAGCTTTCTATAGCTGAGAGCGTAGAGAACGTCAAGCACTCTCTTCGTGCGTCAATCTCTCAAGAGCGACGCCAATCGAGCAGGAATCGGGCCCGAAAAGCGGGGGCGAATGCGTCGGGGGAGGGGGCTTTTTTTTCTTTTCCCCCATTCTTGGCCGACGATATTCAATGCTGGCCGCCGTGGGCGGTGGTGGGTGGGGGCAGCTGACGCCCGATTCGACGGCGCGAGAAAAGAGCTGCACTCTCGCTCTTACCTGAAGCGAGAGAGAAAAAAGGCAGAGAGAGAGAAAGCGCGAAGAGAATGGAGAAGAAGAGGTAAGTGAAGAAGAACGTAACGAGAGAGAGTTTTTCAGTTGAGACGAGCTTGGCGTTTGGTCGTCGTTACGATCTTGCCTCGCTCTCTCAGCCCCAACAAAACCTTCAAGCCTCTCGCGCGCCCAAGGTTTGTGCCGACCCCCCTACTCCCTCCCTCGATAACGGCGCGTGGCCGTTAAGAGCAGAAGAAGAGCTTTCCGAGGAACGCTCTCTTTCGTCAAACGCGTGTTCACTTCGAAGAAAAACCTCGTTCAAAAGAACCCGAGACGGGCGACGGCGACAGCGGCAGAAGCAGAGACGAGAGAGAGTCTCTTTATCCCCCCGCCGCCCTTCGTCTCTCCAACAGATAAATACAAAGAAGGAAGACAACGAGCGAAAAAAGGGGGAAACTTTGGTGCTTCGGAAAGGGGCGTGTGCGAGTGTGAAAGTTTTTTGCTTAAACGAGTTTTTTGTTTTTTGTTTGCTGCTGGAAAGAAACAGTGCTCAAGTGTTTGTAGTTTTCTCTCTCTCTCCCAGGGCATTTTGTTTTGAAGTTTTTCTCCCCCCCTCCCCCTCTCTCTCTCCACTCTTGCCCATGTTGTCCTATAATAAACAAAAAAGAGAAGGAGAAGAGGAAATAACGGGGTTCACGAATTGGCTATGATAATAGTTTGTGAGCGAAGGTGCAACTCGCTAGGGGAAAAAAAGGAAATGGAAAAGTTTTTTCTCTCTCTCTCTCCACCAACTCTCCCGCTCTCCTCTCTCTCTACCCGAGCGTCGTCCTCAGCGCCGCGGTCGCATTCGCCGCCGCTTTCGCGGCTTTCATGCCCAGGATGGCGTCTCCGTAGTAGGCCGCCCTCGGGCCCGCACCTGCAGAGAGCAAGCTCGCGCCTCCGGCGTAGTATCCGCGGCCCATGCCGAACGACTCGCCGCGGATGTGCGGCGGGAGGAAGAGGTAGCCCGCCTGGTGTTGTTGTTGTTGTTGAGAAGAGTTTTTGTTTGGGTGTTTATTTCTTGCGTGAGAAAAAAAGGAGAAAGAAAAAGAAGCAAGAGAGAGAGAGAAAAAAAAACCCAAAACCCCCGAAGAAGAAGAAGAAGAAGAAAAAAGACTCACTGCCGCGGCACCAGCCAGCACGGCAGCGCACGCCGCCATCGCCATTCCGCACGCGCCCCGCAGCGAAGCCCCCCTCCCCAGCCACGCGTAGTGCGCCAGCAACAGGGGGGGTAGCGCGTTGTAGCACGCCCAGGCGATCGAGACGTCGAGCGCCGCCGAGTCCTCGCCGTTGGCGACGCGGCGCAGGCCGACGGCGGCCGAGGCCAGAGACGCGGCCATGAGCGCCATGGGGGCCCACAGGTCGCGGATCGACGCCACCGTCGGCGCCTGGTCGAGCATGGAGGCAGAAGCAGAGGACTCCATCGCCGCCGCCCCCTGCTTTGAGGGGGAAGAAGAGGTCGAAGGGCCGGCGTCCTCGTCCGAGATCGAGCGCTGCGACCGCGACAGCGAGCTGATCGTCGAGACCGACGACGCCGCCTTGGAGGGCATCCCGCCGCGCTTGCCGCCGGCCGCTCCCCCCACGGACCCGGCGGCCTCGACACCGGCCTTGGCCGTGGTCTTGAACGCCATCCTCCTCTTGAGGCCCAGCGACCACAGCGCGGTGTTGACCAGCGCCTTGAGGTAGGTCCACCAGAGAAGCCTCGTCGCGACGCCGCCAAACCACAGCGCGCGCAGCAGGTCGGGCGCGTCGCACCAGTAGACGACCGCGTGCACGGCGGCGAAGTAGGGGACGAAGGCGCAGGCGAGGCGCGGGGTGATCGTGAAGGGCAGCGCGTCGAACGCGAGCGCGGCGATCGGCACCGAGGCAAGCGCCGGCGTCGTCAGCGCCGCCGCGGCGTAGGCCCAGGCGCCGCTCGAGTAGAGCATCCGCTGCGTGAGGGACAGCCCCGACCGCAGCAGCGGGCAGTCCCTGCGGGAGAACAGCGCCTGGAGGTGGCCCTTGCACCACCGCGACCGCTGCCGGAAGACGGCGCCGTCCTCGGGGGCCTCCCCCGTCGCGAGGTACTCGGGGAGGTAGCGCGCCCTGAGGCCCGCTGCCTTGAGGTTCATGCCGAGGAGGTAGTCCTCGGTGACGGTCGAGGTGGGGAACCTGCGTTGATTGGGGTTGAAGATTGGGTTGTGTTGGGTGGGATGGGGGAGAAAGAGAGAGAAGACGAGGGGAAAAAAAGAGTGAGTTTTTTCCCTCCCCGCTCCGGGAAAAAAGGGTGTCTCACTCTAGAGTCCAAAGGAAAAAGAAAAGAAAAACACGTCAACCAACTCACCACCCGACCCTGGCCAGCGCGTCGGCCCGCAGCACCAGGTTCGTCCCCGTGCAGACCA
>Ga0114918_10003554_pt1 | contig 13729 bp, 15 predicted proteins | sample LantaG_FD_87015 | JGI IMG/M metagenome (GOLD analysis project Ga0114918, IMG submission 87015) | Deep subsurface microbial communities from Baltic Sea to uncover new lineages of life (NeLLi) - Landsort_02402 metaG | ecosystem: Environmental > Aquatic > Marine > Oceanic > Sediment | place...
GATAGACTTACAGCGCCATTAGATGCTCAGGAAAGAAGAAGTAAAGTGTCTGTCGATAGAGATTTTGACAATTCTGAATTAAACCTGCCACTTGGCCAGGCAATGAAGAGCATTGATGATGCGATTAGTGAAATGGAAAACTATTCAGGAGAGTAATATGTTTAAACCCGAATTAAAAGACATTGGCTGGAAAGAAGTTGAGGAAACTGTCTTTTCTATTTCTGGAGAAAGTTATATAGAATCTGACTTCAACTGTGAGTTATCTACTTTGATAAATGACTCATTAATGGATAAGCTTTGGGACTCAATTACTATAAGTGAATTAGAAAAGTACTTAACAGATGCTGTCTCCAATTCAAACAAAGAGGTAGTTTTACTTAGACTTGAGTTAAATGATGATTTCATCTACGGATGGGTTCATTATAAAGACATAAAAAAAATTAACACATTAAGATTTTCTATAAACCCAAAAGGAAGGTTTAGTAAATGCTAAATGTAACAAATTGAATTTCAAAAAGAAGAGGGTTAAAATTGCCCTCTTTTTTTTGTTTTTTGACATTAAGTGTTGATTTTGTAGAAACCAAGGTTTATATTTTTCTAAAATAGAATTATGTCAAACAACGAAAGTGATAAATCTCTAAGAGGAAATCTAATCACAACTATTATAGAAAAATGGATTTTAGATAGTCTTTTTGAGCAAAATCAATCGACTGTAATAGAATTTCTTGAACATTTGTTTTATTCAAACTTAAAATTTGACACAGAAATATCCTGGAACTTTGATGAAAATAAAGGTGTTTCTGGAAATGTTGAGTTTATTGATGAAAAAGAAAAAATTAAGATTATTAACTTTAATGTACTAGGAGTAAACTTGTCAACAAAAGAAAAAGAAAATGAAGAAGAAAATTAAAGTATTAATGGTGCCTAGCGATACTCAAGGGGTAGGGCACTTTAGGTCTATATGGCCAGCGCAAGCTATAGAAAAACATTTCAATGACGAGGTTGAGGTTGAAATAAACCACCAGCCTAATGTTCAAAATGTTGAATATTTTAAGAAATTTGATATAATCCATTTCCATAGACATATTGGTGCTTATGAAGGTTCCGCAGAGCTTTTCCCAAAAATACAGGAAAGTGGAACCATATTGGTAATGGATATTGATGACTTCTGGGAGCCGCCAACAACTCACCCGTTGTATGAGATTGTAAAAAAAGATAAATTAGCTGAAAAAATAACTGGAAATCTTAAGCTTGCTGATTATGTGACTACTACTACACCTGTATTTGCTGATTACATCAGTAAAATAAACCCACATGTTCACGTTATACCCAACGCAATCAATATGGAGCATAAAATGTGGACGGGAGAACTTAACGAAAACAAAGGGGATAAATGTAGAATATCCTGGATTGGAGGTTCTTCTCACTTACATGACCTTGAACTTATGAGGCCTGGATTCCAAAGGCTTTGGGGAAATCCTGAGTTGAAAGATAAATTCCAAGTAATCATGTGTGGTTTTGATACAAGAGGTACAATCACAGAGGTGTCTCCAAAAGGGGAAAGAAGAACTAGAAAAATACAACCACATGAAACTGTATGGCGTAAGTTTGAAGATATATTCACAAACAACCATAAAGACAGAGTTAATGATGAAGAATATTTTGCATGGCTAGACAAGATTAAAAAACCTAGTTCAGGAGATTTTAAGGATTCTCAATATGAAAAGAACTATGTAAGAAGATGGACTTTGCCACTTACTAAATATGGAACTCATTATGATTACACAGATGTTTGTCTTGCTCCCCTTATTGATACTTATGTAGAGAAAATACACCACCCTAAACCTGATGGTAGAGTTAATATTCAAGAAATTAAAAGAAGACATATATTTAATGAAGTTAAGTCAGAGCTTAAAATTATCGAAGCTGGTATGAAGAAGAAAGTTCTTATTGCTCAGGATTTTGGTATTTATTCAGAACTACTAGAAGATGGAAAGACTGGACTTCTTGTAAAGAATGACCATAAAGATTGGTACAAACATATGAAGAGAGTAATTCAAGACCCAGAATACAGAGAGGAATTGGCAAATAATCTACATGAGTTTGTAAAAGATAAATACCACATCGACAATGTTACAGCTGATAGGGTTAATTTCTATAAACATATTTTAGAAGAAGCCAAAAACAAAAATAAAAACAAAGAATTAGCGGAAGCTAAATAATTAAAAAAGGGACTCAAATTAATGAGTCCCTTTTCTTTTTCATTCTGGAGTGAATGTACTACAACTTAATAGTAGCTTGTTTATCTACGACAGTACAAGTAATGTCAGACCCATCAAATGGAAGTGTCATTTCATTGTCTTCTCTGCTTTCGAATTCTTGAAACCATGTTTTTCCAACGATTGTTAAGAATTTGGCTTTTGAGATTTGACCCATAAGCTTGGTTTTAGTAATTCTGAAATTATCAGATTTAGCATAAATCCATTCTTCAATCATCTTCATCTTCTTATCGTCATCTAAACCATCAAGGGTCTTTTCGAAATTTTGGAATTCTCTAATAGAAGATTCAGCTAATGCTTCCTTCCCAGATAACCCATCAATTCCAGCGATAATTTTCTTTTCTGCGTTTTCAAAATCCTTCTTAGTAGGATTAGATGTAAGACCTTTGATTTTAACCTCAAGTGTGTTAACCTCAATTTCCTCATTCATCTTCTCTACAGTCTTCTTAGGCGCAAACCCATTAGCCGTTAAGCCACAAGTTTCTTTCAACCATGCAGTAGCCTCTTCACCATAGATGTCAAGAAATCCTTTACTAGCACCATCGAAGAATCTTTTCTTATATTGTCCGAACACGTAGTTAGAAGCTTTAAGCTTAGCAAGCTCATGAGATTTCTTGAACAATGCCTCAGCAGAAAGAGACTTAACCATTTGTCTGTTGATTACAGGAAGTTTAGAGAAGTTAAGAACATAAATTGTTCCAGCTGAATAAACTTCTCCTTCTAACATTCCGTTAGCTTGAAGCGTGTCGAATGTAGCTTGGTCTAAACTAACTGGTAGCTGATAAGTCCAGATTACACCATCTTGGATGATTGTGTAGTTTCTAAAAATATGAGTATCAAATTTAGTATCAATACCAAAGTCATTCGCTGGAATATTTACATAACCTTTATAGTTAACAAGTACAGAAAGATTTGCTCTCTTCTCATTCCAAGTAAGACTTGAAATAGGGCAACCTGGCATTTCTTCTTCAAAGTTAAATTTTAATGGCTCAACAATGTTTGATTTAACTTCCGCAAGCTTATCTTGAAGTCCGTCAAGGTCTCCTTCGTTTAATAACAAAGTAAGAGTAGCTTTATCTTCATCTGTAATCTCAGCTTTCTTAGCAACTGCCTTTCCACCTGTTCTCTTGTAAGAGAAAGCCTCATGTCTTGGATACCATAAGTTGTCATCGCTTGACATAAGCGTCTCCAACATATCCATAACACAATAAGCATCTTCAGCTGGTTCTAAATCTGGATTATAACCATCATGGTATCTTTCGCTCACATTGTTCATTGCCCCAACAAACTTAGCTTCAAGCTCGTTTATTTTTTGAGTACCGAAAGTATTTGCTTTTTGAGTAATCAAATACGCATCTCCTAAGAATCCTAAAATTTCAGAAACCATATTATAATCACTTCTTCTTGAATATGCGAATGCAGCACCATAAAGTCCAGCAAAAATAGAGTCAGAAGTATTTCCAGCAAGAATAGCATCAGAAATAAAGTTTTCATTACCAAGGTTTGTACCAGTTGGAGTTTCTTCAGTAAAATAAAATAACTCAACTTCCCCGTCAACGCTTACAAAAATCTCATTATCTTCATTTGGAAGATAAGTGATAATATCACCATCAACTATATTAAAGACAACTCCATTATTTGGCGTGTGGTCTAACTTGATATATCTTCTCTTAACGGATTGTCCGTTATTAAAAGCCTTCTCTACATACGGCTCGTAGTCATCGAAGTTCTCACTAAACGTGTGAACACCACCTACAGCTGTAGCCATTTCGTTAAGAAGTTGTTTATTACAGTACCAACCGTATTCAACGATAGTAGCACTAGCTAATTCTTCTTTAACCTCTTCAATTGCATCAATTATCTCGCTCTTAGTAGAACAGTTATCGTAACCGTCTGTTAAGAAAAACATTGTATGAAGTAAATTAGAATCTCTATCAGCAACTCTTTTAATAACTGACTTCAATTCAGTTAATGGGCCTTTAAATGCCGTTAGACCTCTAGGGGTTAAGTGTTGCTCGATAAGGTCTCTAACCTTGTTTAGACTGATTGCTGATTTTACGTGATAATCCTCAAGTAATACCCCATAACTTCCACTACCAGAAAACCACATGATTGTAACCGAATCATTTGGCTTTAGTAATGTTGAAATTTTGTTGTATAAATCTCTACGGATTGAAGATAATTCTCCCCACATAGAACCAGAACAGTCAATAATAAAAGTGTGGTGAGCTGAAACCTCTACATTCTTATCAACAGCCGTGTCTGAATTGACAGTTTGGTTGAAAAAGTATAAGTTGTCGCTCGCTTTCAAAAATTTTGACATAAACTTTGTTCTTTTTAATTTAACTTATTTGTTATTGAATGCGAAGATATGTAAAAAAAATCACTTACTCAAAAAAATATTCTTTATAAATTCTCTTTTTTAATGTATTTATTAATAAAGAACCCGCATGAAAGACGTTAGTTATAATTTTGGAGCAATAAGAGATAGCGTAGCTAGACTATCATCAATGGAGTTAATGAAAGAAAGCGAAAGCAAAACTCTTAACACATTCGTGAAAAAGACTCAAGAAAGCCCAAACCTAAAGAAGCAGCAATTAATTTTCAAAAACATTCAAGAATGTAAACCTTTTGAAAAAGAGAGATTAGCTGAGAGATTTATTAACCAAAATCTAAATATGTTTAGAAACTCTGACTGGCAAGAAATGTTGAGAGAAAACATGGCTGTTAGAAAAGAGCTTTTAGGTAACCCAGATATAAGTCACGTTCAAGCTAAGGAAGATGGGCCATTATTTGAAGCTATTAATACCCTGATTGAATCTGTTACTAATCCAGCATTCTCAAATTTTGAAGAAGAAGCAAAGTCATACGAAATGATTGTTTCTCACCTTACTAGAGAAGTTGTAGAAGAAGGTACGTCTTCTGAGAAAGATGATGCACCTGTGTTAAAAGGAGCTTGGAGATATATAACCAAATCTGCTGTAAATAACTTCAATGAAAGATATGAACATTTAAACGAGTCTGAAAAAAACGTACTTGCTGTTCTTATGTCTGGAGACAACAATAAATCTGAGTACTTAGAAGATATTAAAAATGAAAACATAAAATTAATTAATTCTCTACTTGAAAGTGATGTTGATAAAATGAATCACGATGTGTTGATTGATTTCAAATCAAAAGTAGAAGGTATAGGAGCGGTTCCATTTAACGAAATAGATGATTACATCTTAGAATGCATTGACCTTAAGCAAACTTTAGAAGAATTAAAATAAGCTCTATACTTATTATTTTTATACTGTGCAAGAAAAAGTGGGATTATTTTCCCGCTTTTTTTGTTTTAAAGATTTCGTTTTCTTATATTTCTCTATCAAGGAAATGAAACAAATATGGAAATAAAGACAAAAAGAACAGCGAGAGAAATAAAGGTAAATGACGAGCTTTTGAACAACAAAGATATTAATGTAAAAATAGGTACTGTTGAGAATAGAGATGCGTCAGAGACAATTTACATATTTATAAGCTTTTGGGCTAAGCCAGTAGGAGATTTTGGTGATAAATCACAGGATTATCTAAAAAACCTATTAAATAATAGTTTAAATGATTTGTATAAAAATGAGTTAAAAACCATCTTAAAGGATAACAAATACTTTACAAACGAAAAGAATAATATTTACATTAAGAATATACCAGAGAATATAAACTACAACAACAAGCGTAACTTTATATCACTGGAGTTATATTTACACACACTAAACGTAAATGAAGAAAACAAAATTCCTTTAAGCAATAAAAAAAATACAGAGATATTTGATGAAGCTGTTAGAATTTCAAATACAATAGGAGACTCATCAATATTATCTAGTGGAATTGAGTTTAACGTTTTCAAAAAGTCCATAGGATAAATTCAATTAAGACATTTTTTTAAAGACTTCCGTAAGGGGGTCTTTTTTTTTTCTATTTATTAGAAAACAAACAAACTTTAAAGATGTCAGAAAAAGAACTTAGAAAGCTTATAAGCGAAGGATTAAAAGAAGGTGTGTCAGCAGAAGACCAAATGATGGATACTTCTGAATTTATAAATTCTCTTGGAATTGATGATGAAGATGAACTTCCTATGTCTGCTATAGACATGCCAATACAAGATAAAGGTATATTCTCTGCAATGGAAGCTGGAGAAAATGAAGATGATTTTTCAGATGTAGTTTCTAAATATGGAACTGATGGAGGAGATTATGAAGGAAATTATCAAGATGATGTTTCTGTTTCACCAGGGTATTTTAACGAAGACGAAGAAGTTGGTACTGATATTCCACTTTCAGCGATAGATATGCCAATACAAGATAAAGGTATATTTTCTGCAATGGACAGCGAAGAGGTTGAAGATGAAATGGGTGACCTTTCTAAATTAATGAACCTTGGAGGAGATTATGAGGGCGGATTCCAAGATGATGTTTCTGTTTCACCAGGATATTTTAACGAAAGCAAAAATGTTAAAATAACAATGGATGAACTTCAAGAGATAATTAAAGAGGGTGTTGCTAAACTACATAAGAAAACTCTTATAGAAAATAGGCTAACTCAAATCAACAACGAACTTAACGGTCTTAACGACCCAAAGATGTGGGAAGAAGCTAGAACTGAAGCAAAGAGTCAACAAAAGAAGCAAAATATAATATGGTCTGAATTGGCTCCAAAGGCTAGATTAGTAAGTGAGAGCAAAGCTATTTCGGATGATGATTTGTTTAAAGCATTGAAATCTTACAGAAAAAATAAATAACATTTAGATATTCTAAATTTAGAAAGACCCCTGTTGTTGGGGTTTTTTTGGTAAACATACCAAGATTTCGAAAAATTCGAATATTTATTACTAAAGACACAAACTATGATTGCTACTAACGATAAATATATAATCTCAGAATTCTATGAATTCAAGATTGATAAAAACTTAATTACCGAGTCAGAAAAGACTGGTAAAGCGCTTGTAATGACAGGTATCCTTCAAAAGGCTGACCAGCTTAATAGAAATGGTAGAGTTTATCCTTATGAGATTTTAAAAAGAGAAGCAGATAAATACATGGAGCTTGTTGAGAACAATACTGCTGGTGGAGAACTAGACCACCCTGATTCAGCTGTTGTATCTCTTGCAAATGTATCTCATAGAGTAACAGAAATGTGGTGGCAAGGTAAAGACCTTTATGGAAAGGTTCTTATTGCTGAAGATACTCCAGCTGGAAAGATTCTTAAAGGATTGCTTAAAGCTGGATTTATGCTAGGTATTTCTTCAAGAGGTGTTGGCTCTGTAAAGAATAGTAATGATAAAGATGTGGTTCAAGAAGATTTTGAATTAATAGCTTTTGATTTTGTTTCTTCACCATCTACACCAGGGGCATATTTATTTAAAGAAGGAAAAGGGCATAGAGTTTTAGGTGCTGGAATGGTTCCATTATCTAAAGCAACAGGTGTATTAACAACAGAAGGAGTGCAAGAAAAATTGTCACACTTTCAAAAAATTCACGATTTATCAAATAACGAATTCTGGAAAAATAAGTAAAAAAACTAATGAGAATTAGTTTTTAGAAAATTTAGGAATATTTATTATAAAATCAACAGTAATTAAACGAAAAGTTATGAGCGATAATAAAATTAACAAATCATCATTAGAGAAAGCAAAGGCTGAATTTGAAGAAATCAAAAACTTTGCAATCAACGAGGCTTCGAAAAGTCTTGAAGAAGATGTGAGCAAAAAAGTTATCGAAATCATGAATAAATCAATTGATGAAGATACTGTTAATTTACAAGAAGAAGTAACTGTTAACGCAGATGGTACTGTAATCACTATTGATGATTCTGGTAATGTTGAAGTTAGTGCTGATGGTGAAGTTGACGTAGATGATTCTATTGATATGGATTCAGAGGAAATAGTTGTTTCGGATGAAGATGATGAAATAGAAATTGATAACTCAGAAATAGAAGAAATGAATTTAGAAGAAATGAACTTTGAAGAGCAAGAGGCTATGGCTGCTCCAGCTGCGCCAGAAATGGCTGCACCAGAAGCTGCTCCAGCTGAAGAAGTACCAATGGAAGAACCAATCGCTGAAGAACCAGTTGAAGAAGTTAATCCTTTAATACAACCTCTTATGGATAAGATGGAAGCTCTTATGGCTATGATGGGTGGAGGAGCTGCTGAAGGCGGTGACGAAATTGATATTATTGATGATACTGCTGCTGCATCAGAAATGGCTGCACCTGCACCAGCTCCAGAAGCTGCACCTGCACCAGTTGCAGAAGAAATTACTTTTGAAGTTGTAAACAACGAAATGGATATTCCAGAAATGGAAGTTGAAGATGATATTCTTGAAATCGTTGGAGATATGGAAGAAGAAGATTCTATTGAAGAAGTTAAGATGATGGGAGTTGGACATACAGTTCAAAGAAGTACTGGAGACAGTGCGGGACCAGAATCTGCAAAGAAAAGAGAAAGAATTGCCGAAGGCAAACAAGAAAATAAAGCTCAATACGAGGCTAGAATAGCCGAGCTCATTAAGGAAAACAATAGTTTAAAAAACGAAGTTAACGAAAAAGATGAAGAACTTATTAAGTTCGAAAACGGATTCATCAAACTTCAAGAAAATTTTGGTGAAATGCAAGATTACAACGCTAAGTTGGTGATGGCATACAAAGTTGCGATGGCTGGTGGCCTTACAACAGATGAAAAAGTTCAGATTTCTGAGCAGTTCGACAAGTGCGATACTGTAGAAGACGCTGAGAAGCTTTATAAGTCTATTGTGAACGAACACCAAATCAAGGTTAATAAAAACCCTGAGAAAAGCATTAAAGCGACTTCTATAAAGTCTAAGCCTGCTGCAAAGAGCGTATCACAACCTCTATATGAAAGTGCAGAGATTTTGAGAATGAAAGCACTTGCAGGAATCAAGAAAAAATAAATGTAAAGATATGTTTTTTCGCAAAAAAGTGAATTAAAATTTAAAAACACTTTTTTTAAACATATTTATTGTTAAACAAATTAAAACTTTTAAAAATGAGCGAATTATTGAACAGTGGTAAAGTTGGACTTACAGTCTTTAAAAACTTAGCTGAACAAAGAAAAGCTATCGTAGATAGCTGGTCAGACTCTGGTCTTCTTGACGAAGGTTATGACATCAACGGTGCCCCAGTAAGAATGAAGGGTATCAAAGCTGCTAACGTAGCACAACTTTTAGAAAATCAAGCAGCATGTATGTTGAACGAGGTAACTCTTGATTCATCTGCTGGTAGATTCGATACAGTTGCATTCCCAATCGTAAGAAGAGTATTCTCAAGATTACTTGCTAACGAGATTGTATCAGTACAACCTTTGGCATTGCCTTCAGGATTGTTATTCTACATGGATGCAAGAGTATCTTACAACGGACAAGATACGTCTTTCAACGCTAACCCTCCAGGGATAGTAAACGGAACAGGAACGAGAGACATCGTTGCTCCACAAAACACTGCAAACGGACAAGCTGGTCCTAACTTTGCATCAACAACTGCTTACGAGCGTTTTTACAACAACCAAGGGTTTGATATGTCTTTCGGGACAGGTGAAACTGTAACTGGTACTGTACAAACAAGTGCTTCAACTAGCTGGGTTGGTGGGATGCTTAACATGGCTCTTGACCTTAACGTGGGTGGAAACAACCAATTTGATGTTTCTAAACAACAATCATCTGCAACTCTTAGATTCTCAGCAGCGACTGACATCTATTACTCAGGTGCAAACGGAAACACTCTTGTTGCTTTAGCGGGACAATCTTTACCTTTCTATTCTTCAGTGCAAACTTGGGCGCAAGACCAATATGCTAACGGAATCGCTAGAGTAATTATCGACCTTAGACCAGCAGGTGTATACGGAACTGATTTTGACCCAGCAAACCTTAATTCAGGTACAGCAGGTGTATTCAACATCGCAGTTACTCCAGTATACGAAATCTTCAATGACCTTGAAGCTAAGTCTGAAATGGCTGAACTTACAATCAGATTCTCTTCTGTAACAGTTAACACTGTAACAAGAAAATTAAGAGCACACTGGACTCCAGAGCTTGCTCAAGATTTAGAGGCATACCACTCAATTGATGCTGAGGCTGAGCTTACTGCTCTTCTTTCTGAGCACGTTGCAGCGGAAATTGATAGAGAAATCATCATCGACCTTATTAATGGTGCGCCATTTAGAGCTAGATGGGATTACAACGGATTGGCATCTAACGCTAACTTCTTCGGAACGCAGAAAGATTGGAACCAAACGTTAATCACTAGAATTAACGAGCTTTCAGCTCAAATTCATAAAGCAACTCTTAGAGGAGGAGCAAACTGGGTAGTATGTTCTGCAGAGGCAGGAGCTATCTTTGATGACTTGGAATACTTCCACGTTGATGGTAGCGCAGCTCCAGAAAGCGAAAAGTACAACCTTGGTGTTGAAAAAATTGGTAACTTAGGTTCAAGATACGTAGTATACAAAGACCCTTATTTACCAGCGAACATTGTTCTTCTTGGACACAAAGGTAATACTTTCTTAGAAGCAGGATACATCTACGCACCGTACATCCCTCTTCAGTTGACACAAACTATCACTGACCCTAACGATTTCACACCTAGAAAAGGTATCATGACTCGTTATGCTAAGAAAATGGTTAACAACAGATTCTACGGAGTTGTATACATTGATAACATTAACACTTACTAATCCGAAAGGACTAGGAAAGGTTTATCATAAACTAAAAGGAAAGGATTCTCGAAAGAGAATCCTTTTTTTTGCTTTAAACTTTTTTATTAATCGTCATCACCATAGCGCAATGCTAATATTACTAATGATATTGTAACGGCTATACCAATTAAAACTCCACTTATAAAATACCACATAATTTTATGTAAAACAAGACCAAGATTCTTCAGCTTCGAACCAACCTAACTCTTCTAGTCTGGAAATATCTTTTTCATCAGTAACCCAATCGTGAGAGCCAAACCATACTTGGTCATGCGCAGCCTGAAAATCATACCCTTCTTTAGCTTCTTCTGGCATGTGTTTGGCGATAATATTTACGCCCTCTATGAAATTGCTATTATTCATTTTCTTTTAAGGCTTTAGTTAAAGAATCAACCAAAGATTTAGCTTGCTCTTTATCAAGAAACAAATCTTTAATATCATAACTTTTATCTGTAGAATCAAATGCAATCATAATATCTTTATTATGCCTGACACAGCCACTTACTTCTTTGTTGTATGCTCTGATATTTTTAACTTCTACTTCTGTATTTGAGTTTTCCATGTGTGTATTATACGGTTAAAATATAATTTTGTTACATTATTTGTGGATAAAATGAGTTTTTAAGCGAAATTTTGAGCTTAAAACAAGATAATGATATACTATCGTTAGAATATTAGATTCTCAGGGACTTGTTTGTATTAAAAATTGCCTATTTCTTCTTTTTCTTTCGAAGATAACCCCAACCATTTATCTACACGAGTTTTATAGTGCTTAACCATACCTCTTACGGTATAAAAATCACCATATTCAAGCCCAGATGTCATCTCCATTCCGTCTTCATTTCTAAAAACTGACCAATATAACATCTCATCTCCGCCCATAGATTCCTCTCTACGAACATCAATTTCAAATCCCTTGTAATTTACTAACATAGTTTTTCGTTTATACAGCGAATTTATAAAAAAAGATTCACTTATACAATTCTAAGGGGAGTAATGTGGTGATTTTTACGACAAAATTTTTTGACACACTTAAATAATTTTCTTTATCTCAGACCTAATTATTAACCTCATTTCATTGAGTGTTTTATGTGATTTATAGTACCTCAAAGCTTCTGGTTTGAAAATTAAAATTTCATCTGGATTTGGAGCTAACCCCATCCTAATCAAGGTGTTAATATATCTTATTTGGCCTTCTGAGTCAAGAAAAGTTAATTCCTGTGAAGTAAATGTCGTATCAATTGAATATTTTATCTTCTCATTAACATAATAACTTCTAAGCTCATCGTTATCCAATGTATCAAATTCTTCTGGGGTTAATTGCACTCCAGATGTAATTGATTTACTAAGGTATTCTTTTTGTAAATCAGGGTTTAATCTTTTCAATTCAGATTTATCAAGAAATCTCTTTTTCCAAATATATATCTCTTTCTCTTTTTCTGAAAGAGCGTTAAATTCATAATCCTCTAACCAATCTGAAGTTCTAGCACGATTGTAAAAATATTTTTCCCTATTCTGAGGAACTAGATAATTAATTTCTTCTTCGGTTAGCTTGGTATTTTTGACAACAAGGTCATTTACAAACGCAATTTTCTGCTCTGTATTCATACTTTCAAACCTATCTCTATCAAAATTTACCATAAAACATAAAATTCTATCTATAAATAGTCTAAACAATTATGAATCAAAATTTCTCAGCCTATTTATAATAAAAATTATATTATGGCTTTTCACAACACAAATTGGACCGCAGTAAACCTGCCAGCAGGAACTTATGAAATGGGTGACTTAGGTGATGGACTTTCAGCTTCGACTGTTCACCAACTTTACTGCTTAGCTGATGGAGATGTAGACATCTTCGCTAAGGGTGGTGGTACTTTTACATGGACAGCTACGGCTGGACAAAAAATAGATGTAGTTGTTGCTAGATGCGTTGTAAACTCAGGAGAATTCGTGGGATTCAAAGCAGCATTTCAAGCAAACTATAGACAACAAGTAGGACTTTAATAACAAAAACAATGAGTGAATTTTGCGCAGACGGATGTCTTGAGTGTATGACCGATAGGGAGAAACACAGAATCTTTGGAAGAATTAGAAGAAAGATTGGTGCTCCTGTTATGGGTGTAGAATTACTTGATGAGCAGATAGAAGAATGTATCTGTGAAGCAATCGAGGAATATTCATCATACATAAATGACTGGGTTCTTAGAAATAGATTAGGAGAAATGCTTGGTCTACCTTCAGAGGTGGATTTTACATTAAAATATGTTTCTAATTCTCTTTACTTTGAAAGGTCTTTTGCTACCGATATAGGTGAGCAAATAGGCCTTGGTGCAAACGGTACAAAAGAGGTTAAAACAACTTCTATTCCATTAACTGCAGGTACTCAAGATTACTCTATTCCAGCTGGACAAGAGGTTCTTGATATTCTTTGGTTCACTCCTTCTTTTATAAATTTATTTGGATTAGACCCTTTTGCAAATAACAATATTGCATACAGTGAATTTGGTGCTTCATTCGCAGGGCATACTCTATATCACGTTATGCCTGTATTCGATACAATCATGACTGCTCAAGCGGCTGAACTTAGAAATAGAGTTAGAGGTTCTGAGTATCATTATGTACTTAGACCAGGGCCAGATGGAACTAAAACTTTAAAACTTTTCCCTATTCCAACGCTTGGTTCAAACGGTGTAGGTGGTGGTAA